>Ga0208814_1001166_pt1 | contig 12854 bp, 10 predicted proteins | sample MalvirAntarct_55_FD_184253 | JGI IMG/M metagenome (GOLD analysis project Ga0208814, IMG submission 184253) | Marine viral communities from the Global Malaspina Expedition - Malaspina viral metaG Antarct_55 (SPAdes) (version 2) | ecosystem: Environmental > Aquatic > Marine > Oceanic | place...
GAACAGAATCCGCATTACTATGATATTATTAAAGCATTTAAAGAAAAGACTGGATGTCCGATTATCTTTAATACTAGCTTTAACTTAGGTGGCGAACCTCTTGTAGAAACACTCGACGATGCTATGCGTACATTAGACAACTGCGATATTGAATATCTTTACTTGCCCGAATACGGAAAATTAGTAAAGATAAAAAACGGATGATGTACCTTAAAAACACAAATGATACTAGTTGGGACGCAATACTAGATAATATTCTAACAATGGATGCAAGTGACGAAATAGATAAGTTTCTAAAAAATAATAAACTTACAGTAGGAACAACATACGGCGCTGAACAAACTAGTGATATACGTAAAAGCAACATTGGTTGGATACTTCCTTCCCCAGAAACACATAATATATTTGATTGTATTGCAACTGCTATTCAATCAGTTAATACTAGGAAGTTTGGATTCTCATTAACTTATATTGAAAACATACAATATTCTGAATACAAAGATGGAGGGCACTATACATGGCATCCAGACTCGAAAATATCTTCAGCTGATGGAGATATTAGAAAGCTTTCGTTTTCATTATTACTTAATGACGATTTTGAAGGAGGCGAACTTGAGTTATTTGTTGGTGCAAAACCCACAGTAATTCCTTTAAAAGTGAATCAAATAGCTATATTCCCATCGCATGTATTACATCGTGTAACTCCGGTAACATCAGGACAGCGTGATACGCTTGTTGGTTGGGTTCACGGTCCTAATTTTGTTTAAGGTTGTACACGTAAACTGATAAATATTACAAATAGGGACATACAATGCAAAACTTAAAAAAATATCTAGCATACGGATTAAAAAATACACTGTTGTTTAAAAACAATTCAGGAACTAGTCACAATGGTCCTTGGAAACAAGTATATACTGACACACAATTAGATCGATGGCATGTTAGTGACTTTAATAGTGTACAATATACTATTAGTGCAGACTTTGATGTAAACAATAAAGAAATCATTAAGGTATTAGTTACAGCATCAAGAGATAGGGCAAGTGTACTAATATATGCAAGAAACAATACACTTAATGATATGCTAACTGTAAGTGCAACCGTAAATGATAGCTATGTAGATGTTATTTTAAATCCAGTAATCGATGCTACTCTTGATCCTACAACAGACTTTACAGGAGTAAAAGTTATTCATACTGCACAGTACTTCCATAACCAAAATCCTCTAGTAGTCTAAGGATACTATCAAGATAAATAACATATAGGAGAGCAATACCCATGGCAGTTATTAATTCACCGTTCGAATCACAATATGGATTTAAAGGACCTGGGTTCTCTGTTGATAATCTTGGCAATATTACCGCTACTTCGATTATTACTGTAACAACTGATGGTGACGATATTGTTGATTATAATGTTGGTGAAAATGCTCTAAATTTTCAATTTACCGAAATAGCAGGACTGACACCTACAATTACGCTTGCTAGATCAAGTGTATACAAGTTTAAATTAACACTGCCGAATTTAGGATTTAAAATTTATAAAGCTGATAAGACAGCTTTATATAACACAGGACTAAACCATTCTGATGGTACCAATGGTGTCGAAGCACAAGGTAAAGTTACTGGGATTTTAGCATTTTCAATATCAACTGATGCGCCTGATGTACTTTATTACGGCAATACTGTTGGAAATATTTTTGGAACAATTAATATAATTGACCCTGTAGGAGTTTTTAGTACATCTACTATTAATACATCAACTGCTTCAACTAGCTCAACTACTGGAGCATTAACTGTGGCAGGCGGTGCCGGCATAGCAGGCGACTTGTATGTGGGCGGCTCGTTGAATGTAGACGGCCTTGGAATATCTTCTCTTAGTTCTTCTACTAATTTAGAGCTAGAAGCTGTAAATAATATCATTATTAAAATTGATGGCACATCGTTAGGCGTTATGTCAACAACCGGCTCTACGGTACCAGTAATTGATACTACTATAAATAACACTGTAATCGGAGCAATTACTCCGTCGACAGCAGCATTTACTTCAGGAAGTGTAACTAGTTTACCTACAACAGACTCTAGTTTAACTAATAAACAATACGTAGACAGTACATCACTGGCACTATCGATAGCATTTGGATTATAAAATATGGCAAAGACGCAACTAAAAAATTATGTATTTAAACCGGGCATCGGAGTTAACGATAATAGTTATCCAAATGCTTATGGACTGTTAAGTGCAAATAAATCATTCATACAAAAAGAAGCAACAGACTGGATACAAACTCAAGTAAATGCAGGTGCCGCAGGCTTTTCGGGGTATACTTATAATGATTCCAAATGTGAAAGAGATATAGGTTATAATATTGACGCATATTTAAAAGATTTAAAATATGGCGGAAATGAAAATACAAACAATGTTATTAAGTATTATTGGGATCAAGATGTCGCACAAGTTGACGGTACCAGACAACCTGAAATACAAACTTATGGTTTTATAAAAACGCTTATAAACACTTATATTCTACTAAATTCTGCATATGCTGCTACGAATACAGAAGTTTCACAGACTATAGATAATACCAAAACTGCAGAAGCAACAGCAATCACAAATATTAATACATTAGTAGATAGTACAGTATCTGTTATTACTAATGGATTAACTAGCATGCCTGTATATGTTGCAACAGGTGTCGGCACAGTTAAAATACAAGGTCGCTATAGTGTTAACGAATTATTATTAATATCAAATGCTACACGAAGTGAAGTTTTATATAACTTTACTAATATTGCAACAGGTGCAACGGTCGAGATTAAAGAAACCGCAGACAAAGACTTTATAAAATTTACTGAAACTACTGACGGTGTTACTACAATTAAATTAAATTATAATACTAGTACACATGCAGCAACCGACGACATACAAATTTTTGTAGAACAAAAAGAAGTCAGAACACGCCCGTATGATTTCGGCACAGATGCCATTGAGCGACCTCGTTCAGCAGAACCATTGTCAATGTTAGACGCTGACTTTGAGTATGGACTACAGCCTACTAAATGGAGTGCCATTGGTACGCTACGTGGTTATCCAAGTGTATACGAAATTCCAGGAACTGACGCAAGTGTGTCAAGTGTTGTTACAGATGCAAGTTTAAGTGAACCAACACAAATATTTACTGGCGCAGTTACAAACAGCGGTACTGAAGATTGGACTTGGAGTAGTGCTACACATAGAAACGGCAATGTAACAGGCAATGACCCTACTATTGTAATATATGAGGGAGACACATTAACTATTACTAACAACGCAGGCAGCGGTCATCCATTTTACTTTAAGACAGTAGCAGGCGCAGGCACAGCTAACCAAGTTTCAAATGTTACAAACAACGGCAGCGTAAACGCAGCAAATCTTATAACATGGGTAACCCAGCCAGGGAGTGCAGGAACATACTACTATGGTTGTAGTAATCATGCCGCAATGGGAGGAACTGTTACTGTATTAGCAAATAATAATGGCACAGGTATTGGTCAGTCACTGATTACTGTTACAACTGTCGGAGCACACGGATATACAGCAGGTACTCCTGTAAGTTTAAAAGCACTAGAAAATAGTATTGCAGGCGCTTCACGAGCAGAAGGCACGTTTATTATTGTAAATGTACCTAGTCTAAATACATTCCAATATTTTGCAAAAGCAAAAGTTGGCTCAGTCTCGGGCGATGTGCTTTCGACAGGATACACACAATTAAGACAAGCTGGATTTTATACTGGGGCGTCAATTGGTACACCTATATTTACAGTATCAAATAACGGTAGTTCAGGAACTATGTTTGCCCAGCTAGGAATTCTTCTAGGCGAAAATATAATACCATATGACGGCCCAGCACCACAAATTGGTTCTCCGTTGACTCAAGCTAACATACCTACTGGTTCTCAGGTAACTGGTATTGTTGATAATTCAGCAGGAGGCGGCACGTATATATCTCCATTAACTTTTAGTAATACTCTCGCTGGACAAAACCAAATGGTATTTCAAAGCGGAACTGGAGTTTTAGAAAATTTAGCCATAGACCGAGGCGATGGCAATGCAATATATATTACAGATATTACAGGTAACACTGCAACATTTAATAGCAACTTTACGTCACTTATTTCAGGAAATCGAAATTCGTATACGAATATATTCCCTGGACTGCAGGCGTCCAATGGCTCTTTAGCAGAATTTGATATTTCTCATGCTAGTGATTCTAGTGGACTTTATGTATTAGATAGAGTTGAAAATGACGGTATTAACTACGGAACTGGCGATACTATTAAAATATTAGGCACCCAATTAGGTGGAACAACTCCTGGAAATGACGCAATTATTACTGTTACTAGCGTTGGAAGTGCTGACTCGATAGCCTCGGCAACTATATCAGGAACATATTTTGATAATGATATATATTTGACTGCTCAAACTGCTACGTTTAGTGGCGCAGCCGGAACAAATGCCCAGTTTACTGCTACATTCTTAAATAATGTATATACCGATGTGACTATAAACACACTTGCTCAAGGAGCAGGATTTAAAGTAGGCGATGTTGTTGTTGTGCCTGGTAATGCAATTCAAGCAGGCGAAACTGGCATAACAAGAAATTTATATGTATCCGTAGACGCAATAGAAACTACCGGTGGCCAAGCAATAGAAACTCAATTGCAAAGTGGCGGAACATCTGGTTATTCTAATGCTACTAATGTAGCAACAACAGGTGGTACAGGCACCGGCTTAACTCTCAACACTACAATTACTGGTGGAGTTATTACTGGAGTTGTTATAAACAATGCTGGATCTGGATATACGCAATTTGATGTCGTAACAGTTACTGGAGGAGATGGTACTGCAACTGTAAGATTATCGTATGTAAAATCTATCGGCGCTATTAACACATTTACATATGAAGGTTTAGCTCCAAATTTAAATAGAACGTTTACCAATGTAACTTATACGTCTACTACGACCGCAGGTACTGGTGCCGTTATTAATGTCCAAGTGCTAGGCGATGCATATACAGCAACATTTACAAATGAAGGCGCAAACTATCAGCCCACAGAACAATTTACAATTGCAGGTACACAATTAGGTGGAGCAACCCCTGCAAATGATATGACAATTGTAATTGATAATGTAGGAGGTACAGGTAATGTTACAGTTATTACCGGATCTGGCTTAGGTGTTAACGGAAACACTAACACCACAGTAAATGGAGCAAATAGAACTCCATCAGGTGCAACTTTTAATATCAGTCAAAATACTGATAATACATTTAATGTTGATGTAGCTAACCTAGGTACTGGCTACAATGCAGGAATGACATTATCTGTAACAGGGACACTGTTCGGCGGCGTTTCGCCAGCCAACGATGTAACTATTACAATTGGAACAGTTAACAGTTTAGTTGCAGGAGCAATTGCAACAACTTCTAGCAGTGGAACTGGGTATGAACCAGTAGGAACATACATAGACATAGTAGGTATTAATATTCCTTCAATCGGTACAGGCGCTCAAATTTCCATTCTTCGTAATGGAGGAAACTATGAAAATCTTGTTTTCACTACTGCTGGCGTAGATTATAAAGTCGGTGATCGACTTCAAGTACCAGGCGGAGCACTTGACGGAGTGTCGCCACTAAACGATTTAGATATATCAATAACAGCCGTAGGCGCAGCTGGCAATATTGTAACTGCGAATGAATCCTTTACAGAAGCAGCTTCTGGTGTAGAGATTGATTTAATCTCTACAGTTACAATGACAGAATCAACTACAGGTGCCATAACAATAGATCAACCAATTACATATAGTGCTATTGCTACATTGCAAGCAGAATTTACTACAGCACATGGTCTAGTACCAGGTGATACATTTATTACTAGTATTACTAGTGACGACGACACAAACAACCACAACTTAGCAGCAGGCTCTTATATTGCTACTGAAATACCAACAACAACTAGTTTACGATTCCAAGCAAGAACAGTTGGTGCAATTACATCCGATGCAAGTGCCAATCAAATAGTTGGAGCAGTATTTCCAAGACCAGATAGCTTCTTTATTCACAGACCATTTGACGGTGGAGTGCAATTAGGCACAGGCGGTCCGCAACACGGAGCACAGGCAATACGTCAAAGTAAAAAGTATATTAGATATCAGTCAGGTAAAGGTATTATGTATACTACTGGTGCATTATTTGCTCCAAGTTACGACATACAGAGTGTAACTGCATCTGGCATTGAGGTTGGAGCAGAAATTACAATTACTACAGATGATAATGATCATGGTGTACAAATAGGCGGCGTAATTAGATTACTAGGTGTAGAAACACCAGGCTATAACAGTGGTAACGAAACTGCTGTTCCTCCTAAGTTTGATTATGAAGTTACAGAGGTTGTAAACGAACGTACATTTAAAGTACTATCAAAGCGCAGATTAGGGTCAACAACGGCTGTACTAGGATTTGGCGCACAAATGAGTGTTGTATCTTGGCATGGCGCTACAGTACGCTCAGGCATCTTTGATGACCAAAACGGAATCTTCTGGGAGTTTGATGGCACACAAGTTAACGTAGTACAGCGTACTGGCACACATCAAGTAGCAGGTACTATTGCTATAGAAGTTGATAAAAACTTAGTAACAGGAACTAACACTAGATTTAGAGACCAGCTTAAAGCAGGCGACAGAATTGTTATTAGAGGCATGACGCATGTTGTAAGTCACGTTATTGACCAAACTAACATGACTGTTACTCCAGACTTTAGAGGTGTAACAAACGTTACTGGTGCTAAAGCAATGATAGTATCTGACAAGCGTACTAAACAAGCAGACTTTAACTTAGATAGACTAGACGGCACAGGACCAAGTGGTTACGATATTGATATTGCTAAAATGCAAATGATTGGTATTCAGTACAGTTGGTATGGAGCTGGTTTTATTGACTATATGCTACGTGGAGCAGATGGTAACTTTGTATTTGCACACAGAATGCGTAATTCAAACGTAAACACAGAAGCATTTATGAGATCAGGCAACTTGCCTGTACGTTACGAAGTTACTAATGAAGGCCCCAACGGCAGACTTGCAGCTGACATGACAACCAGTCAGACAACTATATTGCTAGATGCTGCTGAAGGCAAGTTTTTCCCAACATATGGAACAGTTTATATTGATAATGAAATTATTCAATTTACAGGAAGAACAGACAATACACTAACTGGTTGCACGAGAGCAGCAGCATTTACTAACTTCCAAGGCGGCTCAGTAAGAAGTTACACAGCAGGAGCAGCAGCAACACACGTAACAAAAACAGGTGTTATATTAATATCACAAACAATTACCCCGTTAATTAGTCACTGGGGTTCTGCAATGATAACGGATGGCGGCTTTGATGAAGATAGAGGTTACATCTTCTCATATGCAGAAACAGGCATTACAGTTAGTACTACTCGAAATACTGCATTTATGATTCGATTATCTCCTAGTGTTTCAAACGCTATTGTTGGAGACCTAGGTGAAAGAGAACTACTAAACCGTGCGCAATTATTACTGCAAGGACTTGAAATTACTTCAGAAGCTAGCGCAGGTGGTATTGTTGTCCAGGGTGTACTTAATCCACAAAATTATCCAATAGATCCAGGCAGTGTAAGTTGGCAGGAACTAAGCGGTGTTGCACAAGGCGGACAGCCTAGTTTTGCTCAAATTGCTCCAGGCGGCGGAACACAGTGGTCAGATGGCGGTGCAGCAGCGACTTCCACACTTACTGCACAGTCTAATTTAACTGGTACTGCAATTAGTAACGACTACAATAGCCGAAAATCAAGTGGTCTCTGGATGCGTTGGGAAGATATCGGCGGTAACGGCGGCATTGGTCCTGACTCAGTAGGCATACAGGTAGGTGATGCAGTATCAGGTGCTGGCATACAGTCTGGCACAATAGTAAATTCTATAGGCAGTCCAAGTCAGTACAACGGCCAATTAGAATCTAGAGTTGATATATCGAAACGTACAACTTCTAACCAAGCAGCAGGAACAGTTTATACGTTTACTCGTGACACTACAGTAATAAACGGTAGTTTTGCATATTTAGATTATAACCAATGGAATGCTTCTGGTCTCGTTGCTGGCAACGCTATTGGCACAGGCAGTACAGTTACTTTCCCAGCTAGTAGTGAAATATCATTAGTAGAAGATATAACGTTTGCTGGAACGAGTTATTATAAAATATCATTTAATAACTCGTTCACAGGAACGCTAACGCAAGGTTCCGGCACCATAGTATTCGCAGTTATTGACCCTCCGTTTGCACGACCAGGTGAAACTGTGTTCTCATTCATTGCTGTGCCTGGAGAAAGATCTACACTAGACTTATCGCAGTTGAAAGAACTTACTAATACGCCACTAGGTGGCAGAGGAACATTCCCAAATGGTCCAGACGTATTAGCTATTAACGTTTATAAGATTAGTGGTACTGATGTTGCAGCTAACATCATTCTGAAATGGGGTGAAGCGCAGGCTTAATGCGCTTCTATCCAATCTGCAAAAGAACTAAGATCATCAAATACGATGGTCTTTTTCTTTATGTCACGGTAGGTAAATTTGTTTAATTGTTGTTCAGTTTCTAATCCGAATCCAGTACGAACTAGTATAGGCGTTGCACCTATTTTATAAGCAGCTTTTAAATCACTTAGTTTGTCGCCTACATAATAACCTTTGTTAAACTTAATATGCTGATGTTCTTTTTGACATCTTTTAAACATACCTAAATTAGGTTTAGCATACATATCGCTCTTATGACTACTTGCGCTATAATAGATTGCATCAATGCTTGGGCATCCTGCTTTACCTAATAGTTCTAACATATATTGATGTAATGCATCGACATCTTCTTCAGTAAACAATCCGTGTTCAATGCCGCCTTGATTTGTAATAACTGCAATTTTATGTCCAAGTTTACGGAGTTTAGCAACTGCTTCTAAACTACCTTCGATAGGTTCAAAATCAGTACCTTTGTAAGTATAAGTTCCGCGATCAACATTAATAACTCCATCACGATCGAGCCCAATTACACACTTAGGTGCAATATAACCTTCAGCTGACAGTGGATCTTCGCCCCAATAAATATCAACCATCTTGATCTTCCGGATTTAGATCAGGTTCGTATTGAGTTTTTTGACTATCACCTGGGGCAACTCGATAATTATCCTCTACACTGTCAGCAGTACTAACTTCGGTGATACTAGAACCTTCTTGTAAGCAGATTAATTGATGAGGTTGTAATGGAGGATTATGCCATACATCGCCTTCTTTTAAATTCTTTTCATATAATGCTGCATTAGAAGTATCAATCCAGCGCACTTTGAATAGTCCAGTATTTACAAACCAAGTTTCTTCTTTTTCTCGATGAAAGTGCATACTAAATTTAGCATTTGCTTTTTCAAAGAACATAATTTTACCGCAGTACTTGTCAGTAGATGCCCAAATTAATTCGTAGCCCCACCCCTTAGGTACAACTCCATTAAGTCTAGTTGGTTCGTTATTTTCCATTATTGTAATCCTCTATTAGAGTCATTCTGCAAACGTTGGATTAAAAATATTCCAACTCATTGTAATTCTTTCAACATCGCTTTTAAAAGGATACACTTGATGCCGTAGAGCATTAGGAAATAGATAAAATTTACCTGTTACTGGAACAACCTTAAATGATCCCGAACCCCACTCTCCGTGTATCCATTCTAACTGTCCTGGACATCGTATATTTGTTTTAATTGGATATGTCTCTGATTCTTTAGATATTTCTTCTGGAACACTTACCATAATAATACCACTAAGAACTCCAGCATGTTTATGTATAGGAGTAAATTCATTTGCTCGCATATAATTAAGCCAAGGACCTCTACCAACGTTATATGATAATGTTTCCCAGTTGGGTTCATCTGGTAAATCAAGTCCCCCTCTATTTTTAGTTAGATCATAACTTCTTGTATAATCAGATTTCATATAATTTTTAATATGTGGATTTAATAAATCCATAAAATAGTTAGCCCGGGAATCGTCGTATGGTAGTTCTAACTGCTTTTCCATATTTCCGACTAAATTATTATTGTCTATTAGTTTACCACTAGATGATTTTTCTGCATAATCTTGTATCCATGCTAATTGTTCAGTGGTTAATTCTGCTTCGTATATTGACGGTCCGAACGGAATAATTATGTTATAGTCGTTTGTCATTGATATAATCCTCTATCTTAGTCCACTGCATGTCTACTACACTATTTAAATTAGTTAAGTCTGCACAGGTGTACTTTTGGTACTGTGACTTTATGTTTTCTGGAATCGGTATATATTCTATAGATGCTCCATGCTTGTTAGCAATAGTCTGCGCCACAGTTTCAAAGCTTACAGGATTGCCTGTGCCTACATTGAATATACCTGATTGATCAACGTCAAACATTTTTTCATGTAGTTTGCATATATCATCTACACACACAAAGTCTCTAAGATAATTATTGCTATCTTCAAACACTTTAATTACGCCATTTTCTTTTGCTTGGCTTGTAAACTTAGTGTACGGACTTGCTTGGGCGCCTTTGTCTTCCTCGCCTTTGCCGTAAACATTAAAGTAACGGAAGCCTTGTATTTTAATATCAAATTCATCTATGTACTGATTTAAAAATCTATCAAACAAATATTTTGACCACGCATACGGACTTTGTGGCAGTAATGGACCGTCTTCAGTAAAATGTGTAGTTGGCCCGTAAACACTTGCACTAGATGCATATTGTAAATTAGTACCAAAGTTTTCGCATACTTGTGCAAGTTTTAAAGTAAACTCAAAGTTTTGTTCTAGTATTTGATTTACATCAGTATATGTAGTTGAACTAATAGCACCTAAATGTATACACCAATCATAATCTTCTGTGCTAGGTAGTATACCAGGTTGCCATTCCCACCCTTCAACTTCGTGGCCTTGCTGTTGCAAATAACTTGCAACATTCTTGCCAATAAATCCTTCGTTTCCTGTAACTAATATTCTCATTTAACTGGAACTCCGTCCTTATCGTAAGGAAACGTATTAACTATAGACATTCTTTCCTCCCAATGATTTCTGTATGTAATATCCTGCTCGTCCATTAATGCATGCCAGTGTTTATCATCGCGACACGGAATATAATTTAGATTAATTACAACTCTACGTTGCTTATCTGTACAACTAGCGCCACTATGTGAAATATTTGCAGGAAAAATAACTAGTCTATTTTCAATACTTTCAACTTTGTCACCATCCTCAAATAAAGTATAACCATCATTAGTGTTTAAATAAAAAACAGCAGTTAATGCACCTGGTACAATAACATCATTATGTAATCCATGAACTAAATTTTCTGGAGTGTGTGTTAACAAGTTAGCTTTAATTTTTAGTATTGATTGTGGTTGTATAATTTGTAATAACGGATAAACAAGCTGATAATCGTCTGGATCATCTACAAAAGGACCTTCGTGTATTGGATGTACAAATTGAAAGCTGCTGATGTCTTCTATTATGTTAATAACGGTATCATTAAAATACCATCTGTAGTCTGTACCTAACATGTAATCCTGTATTTTTTTAAATATATCAGGATGTAATACATTGTCGATGATAACCTTTTTAGTCATTTGCTTGCCTCTATAATCTGTGTTGTCGAATACCCTTCAATTGTGGGTACAAGATGTACATTAGCCAAATCATGACCTACAACCTGTTCTACTGTGTAATCGCCGCCCTTTACAATAACATGCGGAGTTATCTCTTTAATTAATCTGTACGGAGTGTCTTCGTCGAATACAATTACTTCGTCTACCCAAGGTAATAATTCTAATTGCTTTTTACGTTTGTTTACGTTATTAATAGGACGCTTAGGACCTTTAAATCGTCTAACACTTTCATCCGAATTTATACCTACTATTAGTTTTCCGCCTAGTGATTTTGCTTCAGCTAGCAGCTCAAAGTGACCCGTGTGTAGTATATCAAAGCATCCGTTAGTAAACACTATGCGTTCTTCGAGATCACTTACTGTAAGCGTGTGTGTACCTACATGTTTAACTGCTTCTCTAGAACCTTTAACAGCAATTTCTATACAACGCTTGTAATTGTATTGCTTTGTTAAGCCATACACAAATGCTGCTAAAAAACAATCGCCTGCGCCTGTAACATCGCTTACTTCTACATCTTCAACAGGCACATTATATACTTCATCCTCAATACTTGCAACAACATTGCCACCAGCATTGGTTGTAATAATATTACCTTGCCAATCATTAAATCCAAACTTAGTAAATTCGCTGTTGTTAGGTTTTACTAACCATGCGCCTTTATAATGATTTGCATGTTCCTTAGGATCTACAATTACTTTACAACCAAATGCATTTAGGTGTTCAATTATATCAAGTGACTCATCTAGTACACCTTTATTATAATCACTTAATATAACATAGTCGTATTTTGTAAAATCAGTTGCTTGTACAGCGTCTAATACTGCGGCACTGTCTGCATGTTTATCATCGTCAATGCGTGTAACATAATGTCCATCGCAAATTACTCTAGTTTTAATGCTACTAGGTTGTTCGGTTTTAAATAGTGTTACATCAATGCTTAGGCTTTTTAAGTTTTCGTAAACAAGTCCAGCACCTCCAATTGTCCAAACTTCCTTTTGGTATTTAACAATTGGCACAGGAGCCTCAGGACTTAATCGTTCTGAAGTTCCATAGATATATTTGTCGATTATTACATCGCCGAGAACTAATACTTTCATAATGTTATTATACTATCTTTTAGGTTA
>Ga0208814_1001170_pt1 | contig 12833 bp, 26 predicted proteins | sample MalvirAntarct_55_FD_184253 | JGI IMG/M metagenome (GOLD analysis project Ga0208814, IMG submission 184253) | Marine viral communities from the Global Malaspina Expedition - Malaspina viral metaG Antarct_55 (SPAdes) (version 2) | ecosystem: Environmental > Aquatic > Marine > Oceanic | place...
GTGTTAAAGATTTGTTAGATGATATTGTAGCCAGTCAAAGCAAATCTGAAAAACTATATAACTTATATATGGAAGAAAGTGCAGTGCGAGGTCACAACAAATTTGCTTTGTATAGTGCTTTTACTAACTACGCATCCTACGCTGATAAACGTAATGGCTTTGCTCTCAGGTCTAACGGCAATGATACGCAAGCTGTATCGATGTGGCAACGCGAGAATGAAGTTTCTAAGCTAGTGACTAACAAAAAGTTCTTAGACTACGCTGTAGCCGCTTAAAACAACGCTAGACCCCTTCTTAAATGGAGGGGTTTACATCTACTGATATAAATACTACAAGCAATACACATACACACATATAATCTAGAGACAAAGATAAAAGGTGGTTAAACAATGACAGATAAACAAGAGACTAAACGTCAGGCGTTCCAACGCATACGGGATATACGTTTACCAAAAATCCTTAAAAGTGTAAAACTTTTGGGTAACCTATCCCGTAAAAACCAATACAAATATACACCTGCCCAAGCTATAGCATTAGTTAATAGTTTGTATAAGGCTGTTGATGCTATCGCTAAACTGTTTGGTATTCAGAAAAATGCACAACCTGTTGAGGTGATAGTAAATGCAACAAAAGTTAAATCTTCGCAACCTTTAAGTCATGACGCTAGGGCAGATATAGAATGGGGTTTAGGCTTTTTAATTCAAGGCAATAAGAGTGAAGCTGAAATATTAATCAAAAGAGGTTTATCAAAATGAGTATATCAATATATTTAGACCAAGGTCAACAATCAGAACTTGCAAAGGATTATTCATCACAGTCTGGTTCGTTGCATATAAAACATATCCCATCTCAACTTTTAGATGCAGAGTATACTCATAGTCGTCATGTATACAAACAAGAATTAGGAATTTTTAAGGGTTCTAGTGTAGGTGGCTTTAAAGAAAAGGCTTTTCTAGTTTTAAGAGGGCGTATAGTTCACAGCGTTATACAATCAATATTAGAAAATTCTAATGAAGCTCATTTAAAACTTATAATGAATGGGTGTAAAAGTTTCTTAGAACTTAGAAAGAACGAGAGAAAAGGGCAAGAAACAGACGATGCACTATTTAAGGAGTTAGAGACATGAGTAAACATATATTAGCACCCGACAAATGGGTTGAAGTTTGTGCAACAATTTCTGGTGAATGGTTACAAGATGTTGTATCAGACTACCCCTACGTAACACAAAAAAATGGCGATGTTACGTATACCGATAAAGCACAAGAACGCTTCATTATTATTTATGATCAAGTTGAAGATATTGTATCTAACATTTTTGAAAAAGGGGATAACCAATGAAACTATTAGAATTTGATAATGAAGAATTAAATTGTATAAACGTATGTTTAGATCATTTTATTGAAGAGCAAACTGAGGCTGACTTCGATATAAAATTTACTGAATTAAAAAAGAAAGAGTTACATAAAGGAATAGGCTACGATCAATTACAAACGTATTCTGAACAATTAAAAAGATTAGCTATTGCAGTTAAAGCCTTAAGTAAAATCAACCAACATACGCCTTTTATAGGTGATAACTAATGCTATGGTCTGACATCTTAAAAGTATTCCTAGTTCAGATGTTTGGAAATGAAATAAGAACTAAGTCAAACTTTAAAGTAGTACAACATCAGGCTTGGACACCTTCTATACTTAATGAAGAACCGCCATTTTAAACAAAGGAAAAACCAATGAATGTAAATGACATTAATAGAAAAACTTTAATAGATGTAGTTCACACACCAGAAAGTATGGATGCTTTACAGACTTACATACTTCAAACTAAAGGTCTGAGTGCAACGCTAGCTAGTTTGATGATGTACAATCTTATGGCTACAGAATTTAATGCTATGTTAGATAAGTTACAACAAAGAGGTATAACAGATGCCAGTATTTAGAATGTTTGTTGAAGGTATTGTTACAAGGCCTATCATTATTAAAGACGCTAAAGACTTACCTGAAGCTAAACGCAGAGCCATTAACGAGTGGTCAAACCTTACAGGCGGTGCATTAGATACAGGTAGGGTTACTCAATCGTGGGTAGTCTCAGGTGGTAATGGTCACACATTAATACAAGAAAAGGAGGAATGATGATGAAGAAATATAAAGTTAAAATAACAATAAAAAAATCTTATGACGTTTTAGCTTCTAATTCTGATGAAGCTCGTAAACAGGCAGTAATAAAGTTTCAACAAAAATTTGGTAAATTATCATTATATGATGTATTTGATTTTCTTGTAGATGGTTCACCTTATGTAAAGGAGATAACTAATTCAGAAAGGGGGAAAATAATATGAGTATATTTAGTGGCTTAATAGCTGTGATGCTAGTGGTAGCTTTTACAGCTACATCGACAGTTGTAGAAGATGACGCTGTTGTTGATACAGAAACAACTACTACTACTACAACTGACGAGTAACTTAGTTGTATAACAAAAGGGCATCCCTATGATGGGGTTGTCCTACAAATTGAACACTAAAGTAAAAGTAAGGAATTTGATAAAATGAATAGTTATGGAACAGTAAAAGTATACAAAGTTGAAAAGTCATACAGAGTAAAAGAAAAGGGTACTAATAGTTATACATCGAAAAGACATAAAGACGAAAGAAAGTGGAAATACAAGTTAGTACATACCGATAAATATATCTACGACATAGAAGACTTAGTTGTAATGCAAAGAGAATGGCTAAGAAAATTTATGTATGCTGACGGTTTAAAGTTTGAGTATATCTTAGAGGAGATACATTGATATGGATGATACAGTAAAAGCATTAGTTATACGACTAAGGCGCGTAGCAGAGTTGATCTGCATAGATGCAAGCATGAAGTCTAGGCCTAACGTCTTAGGCAGGGCTAACGAGATGGTAGCGTTAATTAAATCGCTAGAAGAGAGGCTCGATAAATGAGAAGAATAATAGTAAGTAGCACACACCCCGTGAAGTCGCTACATGGCAACACACAAGCTGAATGGGAGTTGATGTCGCAGGAGGAGCAACTACGAGCATGGCTTAAAACCTGCCCATTTGATTATACCTTAGTGGAGGGTAGTAAACAAAAGGGTCAGATTGCCTACGTGTTTGAGTTAGTAGAAGAGTACGAGCAAAAAAAAGAGAGACTGTAGATGATACACTATTACGTTAGTATAATTAGAAACAAAACTAATGTACTAAAGATACCACCTAGTTTTTATAACTATTGTGTTAAACATAGAGTAAGAGTGCCAAAGATTATTAGTTCTAACAGGTGTTATCTTTGGGTTGATATGAATGACAAAGAAGGCCTTGACGAGTTACTACTAGAGGCTGACTTTATGAGTAGACAAGAAAATAGAGCATTGGCTTTTTCTGCTAATGCTTTGACTAGAGCATATAACAATAATTGTAAGGAAAGAAATTAAATGAAAATTGTAGATAAAGTAATATACAATGTTGCATTAGTTATAGTAGCAATACTTTTTATAGGATTAGCTTTTGGTAAATAACAACAATGATGATGGTGTGGATGATGACCCCATAGATGATTGGGCATCCACCGACCTAACAGAATTAAATGAAAAAGGACAATATGATGTGGCTAACAAAAAAGATGTCAACAAAAGTGTACCAGTACGCAATAAAACAACACCTGTTAAAAAGAAGGAACGCTAGAAATAAGTGTCGTTTGATAGATGCCTTTATGGGTGACGGTTATTGTGCATTAGCTTGGACATTCTACATTACAGAAAAGCACCCTAAATGAAAAAGAAAGCATTAAGTATAAGTGATAGTAGTACAGTGCGACAGGCTTGTGAGTTTTACTTTAGAACACCTAAGTTCTTAACACTTACAGGTAACACCCAAAAGGATTACGAGGCAGTCTTAATACACAATTGCAATACACCTATTCAGAATAACAAATTGTTTGGTGGTGTTAAGCTTAAAGACGTACGCTTTAAACATATTACTCATTTGTATGATACATGGTTAAATACGAGAGGTGTTAGACGCGCTAATTACCACGCTACTTGTTTAAGTATATTGTTTAATACAGCTATCAGGCATGAAGCAATGATAAGCAATCCTGTATCCCTTATACAAAGAACAAAGAACACCCATAGAAAAGTTAAGTGGACTGAAGAACAAGTAAAGGTATTCTTAGATACAGCTTACAGTGATTTTAGATGGCGTTCAATTGGATTGATAGCTCATATGGCATATGACTGGGCGCAACGTATGGGCGATATGCGATTGCTACAATGGTCTAACATAGACTTTGATGCAAAGAGGTTAGACTTAGAGCAAAGCAAGCGCAGAGCAGATGTACACATCCCTATTGATGGTGGCCTGATTAAGATGCTTATACAACAAAGAGAAGACTTTGGGTTTCAAGATTATGTAGCACCTAGAGTTACTCATAGAAATGGTAGCTACAGCCCTTACGATATTCAAGAGGTGTCTATCTTAGTTAATGAAGTTAAAGAAGAGGCAGGGCTACCTAATGAATTATGGGGTATGGATTTAAGACGCACAGGTATTACTGAGATGGTCGAAGCAGGTGTAGACATTACAGGTATTATGCAAGTCTCAGGACACAACAGCCCAGAAAGTGTAAGACCTTACTTAGTTAATACATTTAGTGGGGCATCAACAGCAATAAACAAAAGAAAGGCTAATAAGAAATGAAACACATTAAAGTATGGACAGCCGAAGAGAAGTTATACATAAATGAAAACTTTAGGTATGAACCTGATACAGGTTTAATTTACTATAAGAAACCCACGTATAAAACTGGTTCTAAAAGAAAACTGGATAAACCCGTTGGAACTTACTTAAGTAGTGGGTATTTACAAATACCTATATCTTTTAATAGACGAAGATTTAAAATCAGATCGCATAGAATGGCTTGGTATTTGTACTACGGAAAAGTACCAGTCGATTTAATAGATCACATAGATCACAATAAAATTAATAATAGGATAGATAACCTAAGAGAAACTAATTCCTCTAAAAATGTCAGGCACTCTAGTATACAAAAAGCTAAATTGAAAAAGTACTCAGAAGGACATTGCATAGGGGTACATAAAAGAAGAGATAATTTAAAAAAACCCTATCGAGCAACATATGGTATAAATAATAAAAAAATGTGTTTAGGTTACTACGCCACAATGGTTGAAGCCGCTAAAGTTAGAGATGCATATGTAATAGAGAAGTTTGGTTCAGTTTGTGGTCCTACAAATAAAGACATAGGTATATATTAATAATGAACATACAGTCTTACTTAGATACCTTAACAATAGCTGAGGGGCAACGCTTACGAATGAGTTGCCCTGTATGTAATTCTTACAATACCTTTACAGTTTTTAAAACAGATGGCGTGTTAGTCTATAATTGTTTTAAACTTAGTTGTACAAATAGTAGAGGTATGTACGGTGTAGGTCTTACAGCCGACGAGATAAAACTTAAGATGCAAGGCTACGTGAAAGATAGGCCTACATCTCTAGATCGTATGGTAGTGCCAGAATACTTAGTTAAACCAACAGTTGAGCATTACCTAATGCATAATTATGTAAAGATTTGGGACTTGTACGATGAAGACTTAATGTATGACGTTAAGGATAGACGTGCTGTATTTATGATTAAAGACAACAATAGATTGATTGATGCTGTAGGTAGGTCACTTGATGGTGGCGCGACTCCTAAATGGTTTAGGTACACGGGTGAAGCCTCTGTTTTTACTAGGATATTAGGTAACACCAACGGCATTGTAGTAGTTGTTGAAGACGTTATTAGTGCTATAACTATTGCAAAACTATATCCTAGGACAACAGGCCTAGCTATCTTAGGTACATCATTAGGTGAGGCACAAATGCAACATATTCAGAATTATTCTAAGGTAATCGTAGCGTTAGACCCTGATGCGGCACACAAGACTTTGCAGTACAAACGAGATATAGAGGCATGGACAGGGTTAGACACAATTGCTTTTAGACTTGTAGATGATATAAAGTATAAAGTAGAAGAAGATATAGATAGATTGGAGAAGTTATTAGTATGAAATACAGTAAAGAGGATACACTTGAGCTTGAAGAAGAATTAAAGCAAGCTAAAAAGTTTTCTAAAATTTGTGATTTAGAAAATTACCATAAAATGCAGTATAGTAATTCTGCCGAAAGAGAAGCAACTAGACTTATAAAATTAATAAAACTAATAGAGCTTACAGATACCGTAGAAGATTATTTAAACGGTCTTGTTTTAGTTAATGGTAAGTTTGTAGTAAGTTTAATTAATGATACATGGAGAGTTATACACAAAAATAAATGGTACAAACATAAAAATGATATTAAGCATTTTGTGGATAATTATATATATAAAAGGGTAGTACTATGAGTATATGTGGTGAGATAGAAAACGTAAAGAATGAGATAAAAACACTTGAAGAGTTGATGGAAAACGAACCTAAAGATGGATGGAACGTCTGTAGTAATATATCTGTGATAGTAAATGCTTCTATTACATCAGCTAAAAGAAGACTAAAAGAATTGGAAGCCGTTCAATGATGGAATTAGCTCTTATCAGAACGCTGATGAACAAAGAGTTTTACGAGAGGCACAAAGGTATACGATGTCCAGATAAGATATTTACTAAAGATGTAAGAAAGATTAAACAAGCCTTAGACTACGCTATGATTAATTATGAAAATAGCTTGAGTCCTACCGACCTTGAAGCTATATTTTTCTCTACTAATCAGTCCTTAACTACATCTAACAAAGAAGCATATAAAACTTTATTTAAACGATTATCTAATGAACAACCTATGAATGACAACATAAGTGAAGACGTATTGTCTAAGTTGTTTCAGCAGGTTGTAGGTGAAGAGGTAGCTAACTTAGGTTTTGACTACGTTAATGGTACAGTTAATACGCTAGAGCCTATGCGTAAGATACTGGATGCATATCAAGATGACTTTACACCTAATCTAAAGGTAACATGGGAAGACATATCTATTGACACATTACTTGATGCGGCAGAGATACAATCGCAATGGACGTTTAACATACCTAGTCTAAAGCGTAAGGTTCAAGGCATATCAGGTGGACATTTTATCATTGTAGGTGCTAGACCTAACACAGGTAAGACATCCTTTCACGCCAGTCTTGTTGCTGCACCTGGTGGCTTTGCCCATCAAGGAGCTAAGTGTATAGTTTTATGTAACGAAGAACGATACGATAGGGTAGCAGGTAGATATTTATGTGCAGCATCCAGTATGTCCTTAAAAGAAGTCAAAGAAAACAGAGCATTAGCAGCATCTCGCTACAGCCCTGTACACGATAACGTCAAAGTAAAGGACAGTATGGGTAAGGACTTAGCTTGGGTAGAAGCTATTGTTAAACACAACCAACCCGACATAGTTATCTTAGATATGGGTGATAAGTTTGCACCTAAGACATCTGATAAGTCAGACATATATCTTAAAGATGCAGCAATATACGCTAGGAATATAGCTAAACAATATAATTGTGCAGTCATATGGATGTCTCAGTTAAGTGCAGCAGCAGAAGGTATAGTGCGTGTAGATCAATCTATGTTGGAAGGTAGTAAGACAGGTAAGGCAGCAGAGGCAGACCTTATGGTTCTCATATCTAAAAATTCTCCTGTTGTTAATGAGGGTGCAACAGAACAAGAAGAAGATACACAAAGGCACTTAGTGATAGCTAAGAATAAATTAACGGGTGGATGGCATGGCACTATTCATTGTAACTTGGATGGCAATCGAAGCCAGTACTTGGTGTAGGTATGAGATTAGTATTAGATGTAGAGAACACCGTAACTAAACGTGGTGGTAAGAAACACTTAGATCCTTTTGAGCCTACTAACCATTTAGTACAGGTAGGGTTTAAGAACGTAGACAGACCTACAGAACGCTTTATGCTTACCTTTGACCACACTGAATACAAAGATCAAACAGGTGCTAACTATAAGTTAGTACAGCAAGCGTTAGACGAGACTACTTTACTCATTATGCACAACGCTCAGTATGATTTAATGTGGCTTTGGGCTAGTGGATTTACATATGACGGAGCTATATGGGATACAATGTTAGCTGCATATATTCTTGTACGAGGTCAGAAGTTTCCTCTTTCATTAGAACAATGTGCTATCAGAGAACACCTACCTTTCCAGAAGGATGACACACTAAAGACTTATTTTAAAAAAGGTTACAACACAGATGAGATACCCCTTAATGAACTAACGTATTACTTAGGGTGTGACTTAGATACTACGTGTGCCTTGTATGAACACCAACTTAAGAGCTATGCCTTAGATGAATCAAAAGGTATGACTACTGTAAGAGATCTTACGTTCAAGGTATGCCAGACACTTACTCGTATGTATATGTCAGGGTTTAAAGTAGATAGAGAAGCACTTGTACAAGTACGTAAGGAGTTCGAAGAAGAGAAGGCTGACATAGAAGAGCGGCTACACCATAAAGTTAAAGAGTTGATGGGTGACACACCTATAAATTTAAACTCTCCAGAACAGATGTCTCAAGTTATATTTAGCCGTAAGGTAAACAACAAGAAAGAATGGGCAGACTTGTTTGAATATACAAAAACTCCTGCTGAATATAAAGATGCAGTAGAAGCGAACAGTAAAATAATAAGAAGAACTAAAGCGTTTACGTGTCCTGTATGTAAGGGTGACGGCAAGACATATAAAACCAAGAAGGACGGATCAAGGTTTGCTAAACCTAATAAGTGTGTTGATTGTACAGCTAGAGGCTACCAACTTAAACAGTTAAATCATTTAGCTGGGCTAGGCTTCACTGCTCCAGGAAAAAAATGGGTGAGTGCTAATGGTTTTAGTACATCAAAAGGTAACTTAGAGACACTAATATCTACAGCTAAGAATAGAGGTATGACTGAAGCTATAAACTTCTTGACAGATCTTAAACGTCTGTCTGCTGTATCGTCTTACCTATCTTCTTTTGTTGAAGGTATAGATGTTTTTACTAAACCTGATAACTTCTTACACGTAAACCTGACACAACATATTACATCTACTGGTAGGTTCTCAGGGCGTAACCCTAATATGCAGAATATGCCTAGAGGTAATACGTTCCCCGTTAAGAAAGTGTTTATCTCTAGATGGGATGGTGGGCAGATCCTAGAGGCTGACTTTGCTCAATTAGAGTTCCGCGTAGCTGCTTTCCTCTCACAGGACCCTGTAGCTATCGCTGAGATAAATACAGGCTTTGATGTACACTCCCACACGGCTAAGGTTATCACAGACTCAGGACAGCCTACAAGCCGTGTGGAGGCAAAGCAGCATACGTTTGCACCTCTCTTCGGAGCTACAGGGTATGGTAGAAGTAAGGCTGAAGAAGCGTACTACATACAGTTTATACAGAAGTATGAAGGTATAGCTGCGTGGCATCAAGAGTTGGCTGAAGAGGCGTTACGCTTTGAGAAGATCACGACACCTAGTGGTAGGCAGTATGCTTTTCCTGGTGTAGAGCGTAGAAAGAATGGTGGGGTGTCTAGCTTCACTATGATTAAGAATTACCCTGTGCAAGGCTTTAGTACTGGAGATATAGTACCCCTTGTATTAATAGAGCTAGAAGAAAGACTAAGTAAGTTACAGTCTTGTCTAGTTAATACGGTGCATGACTCAACAGTAGTTGACGTACACCCAGAAGAAGTACCGTACGTTAAGTCTATAATAGATACACTTAATGAAGATCTTAATGATATTATAGAAGAAGCATATGGTGTGACCATGAACGTTCCACTACTTTTAGAAGCTAAAATCGGACCCAATTGGCTTGACACAAAAGACGTTTAATGGTATAACTTAGGTTCATTTTTTGACAGTAAAAGGATATACAAATGTCAGACATAGCACTCGTACCTAATGAAGGTACATCAATAGCAGAAATGATGGGCATACCACAAACAGGTAGCACATCTTCAACAACGCAATCTTCTTTGGCAAATCTTAGTGTCTTAAATGATGCTATCATGGGTTTAGTTGAAGTGAACGGCAAAAAAGTTAAGACGGAGATAGTTCCTGGAACATCTTTTAAGTTTAGAATTAGTGAAGATAACATAGTGTACAGTGACACTGTAACAGTTCGTACTTTTGCAATACGCCAAAGATGGTCTAAATGGTTAGCAGAAGATGGAAACTACGTTAAAAGTATTATGGCTAATGACCTCAAGGCTGACTTAAAAGACAGTAAAGGTGGCTTTAACTGCGGCAGACCTGCAGGTTACGTACAGGACTTTCACTCTTTAGCGGATAACATCCAACAAGCTATGAGATCTTCACGAAGAACACAAGTCATACTAGGTATGTTACAGTTAGATAACCCTGTAGATATTGAAGGTAATACTTCTTTGGATCACACTGATACATGGTATCCTTTTGTTTACGAAGTAAGAGCAGGTGAGTCTATTAAATCTATCAATGAAGTAAATAGTTCTTTATCTCGTAAGAATATGTTACCTATACAACATACTGTAAAGCTTACAGGTGTAGAACGTATAGGTGCTAGTGGTAAACCCTATGCAGTATTTGAAGCATCTTTACATGAACCCTGTGATTTACAGGAAAAAGATAATGAAACGCTGCGTGACTTTATGGATTGGATTAATAAGCAGAACCAGTATGTATTAGGTGAGTGGGATAAGTTTAATTTATCTTCAGATACTTTTGATGCAGATGATTCTGCGTTAATAAACTCTATGGTAAACGTAGAGGAGTCTGTATAATGCATCCAGCAGAGCTAAAAGTTTCTTTATTTCTCCAGAATGCTCTTGCTGGTAAAACAACTATTACTGAAGAGGTGGCTGATAAGGTCGCCTCTGATGTAAAAGAAGCTGTGTTTAAACAGTTTTCTGGTGGGCCTCGTGATAAGTTTAGACTAAGAATGTCTAACATAGGAAAGCCTAAGTGCCAGTTGTGGTTTCAAAAGAACAACCCTAAAGTAAAAGCACCTTACCCACCAAGCTTCTTAATTAATATGATTACAGGTGATATTATTGAGGCTGTATTTAAAGGCTTACTTAGGTCAGCAGGTGTGACCTTTGGTGATAACGATAATGTAGAGTTAGACTTAGGTGAGTTAGGTAAAATAAAGGGTGAGTACGATATGATACTAGACGGAAGTGTAGACGATGTTAAGTCTGCCTCTGATTATTCGTACACCAATCGTTTTGAATCGTTTGATAGACTACAATCAGATGATACATTCGGTTACATACATCAACTTGTAGGTTACGCAGTAGCTTCAGGCAAAGACATGGGTGGCTGGTGGGTTGTAAATAAAAAGGATGGCGCATTTAAATATATATCAGGTAGTACAGTAAACCAAGAAGAAATAATGGAGAGCATTAAAGATAAAGTATCTTACATAAATGAGGATAAACCTTTTGAAAAGTGCTTTAAACCTGTACCTGAATACTATAGAAGAAAAGCATCAGGCAATTTAAAGTTAGACAAAGCGTGTGGTTGGTGTGATTTTAAAACTACGTGTTGGAAAGAACTACAGAGACTACCATCAAGAGTATCAACAGCTAAAGTAAAACCTATGGTTGATTACGTATTAATAAATGACAATGAGGAAACAGTTATATGAGCAATACATTTACAATAGAAGATAAGTCTTACACAGAAGAAGATATGAATGCAGATCAAAAACGATTATTTAACACTATATTAAATATAAAAAATGAAATAGGGTCAGTTAAATTAAAGTTTGATAGCTACGACACTTACGCTAAAATTCTTAGCCAACAATTAGCACAGTCCTTAACTTCAGATAGTGTAGACGAGCCTAGTGAAGCGTAGGTATAATTCTAATTGGAGTACCTATCGTAGCGGTTTAGAAGACAAGTTAGTAGATAGCTTATCTAAAATACAAAAAGAAGTCAGGTATGAAGAGTTAAAAATAGAATGGGAAGACCTGCGCTATCGAACTTATACGCCTGACTTCTTGTTAGATAACGGTATCATAGTTGAAGCTAAGGGCCAATTTGATTCTGACGATAGGCACAAACATAAATGTGTCAGGCGGCAACATCCTGAATTAGATATACGTTTTGTGTTTAGTAATGCAAAAGCTAAGTTGTATAAGGGTTCTAAATCTACATACTCAGATTGGTGTAATAAAAATAAATTTCTTTGGTCTAATAAAATAATACCTGAAGCGTGGTTAAACGAACCAGGTAGGTGTACTACTAAAAGGTTAATACAGTTAAAACAAAAAAGAAAGAAGCAGATATGACAGATGACGTAAAAAGTGATCATACTTATTTGTTAGCTTTTATTGCATCAGACCATGATTCTTTTGAAGACTGGGATGATAATTTTGAAATGAATGCAGTGATAAGCCCTAACAATAAAGATGATGTAGATACAAAGAGCTATTTTTTAACACTCATACGCTTACTACAGCACTGCACATATTTGTTAAATGAAGATGATGAATTTCGTGACTTTGTACACGATGATTTAATGGCAAGTGAAAAAATAGAAAGAGGCAACAACGTGATTAATTTATTTACACCTACAAAAGGGTCGGCATAGAATGGCTAAATGGGGCGAGACAGAGTGGAACGGAACTAAGTTTGATGAAGAAGGTTACTACACAGAGGTTAGTATAAAACATGATCCTGTACAAAAACCTGCACACTATAACCAGAATGGTACGATGGAATGCATAGAAGCTATTGAAGCTATAATAACTACAATGGATCAAAAGTATGCGTATCATGCAGGAGCTATACTTAAATACTTGTGGCGGTTCGAATATAAG
>Ga0208814_1001171_pt1 | contig 12827 bp, 13 predicted proteins | sample MalvirAntarct_55_FD_184253 | JGI IMG/M metagenome (GOLD analysis project Ga0208814, IMG submission 184253) | Marine viral communities from the Global Malaspina Expedition - Malaspina viral metaG Antarct_55 (SPAdes) (version 2) | ecosystem: Environmental > Aquatic > Marine > Oceanic | place...
TTAGTACTATCTGCTTCCTTCTTTTCTGTATTTCTGCTGGGGTTAAATAGTAAAATCCTACGTGATGACTACATATTCTGGGGTGCAGTAGTAAGTTGGTTTATAACTATATCCCAATACGCAATGACTTGGGCAGTACTGCATGCTGGATTGAACCCAATAGAGTACATACTCTGGGCAGGGTTGGGCGGCAGTATTGGAATTACAACAAGCCAGTACTTTTACATATGGCTAGATGATAAGAGAGAAATATGAAACTACCAACTGATTCACAAGAACGTAAAGATACACCAATCTTTAGTGGTTTTATGAAGTACTTCCCACTAGCCTTAGCAGAAGTTGCAAGGCTGTCAAAAGCTGGGAACGATAAACATAATCCAGGACAGCCACTACATTGGAGCAGAGAAAAGTCCAGCGACCATGGGGATTGCATAGTGCGACACCAAATAGACGCTGGAACCGTTGATGAAGAAGATGGATTCTTACATGATGCAAAAGTTGCATGGAGAGCTATGGCACAGCTAGAAGTAGCCTTAGAGCTTAAGGAACTTAAGAAAGATGTACCACCAAGCATTGGCAAACTTTTTGAAGTAAAAACATTGCGTAAGACTGAGTGGACACAGCACGATAGCCATGTGACAGATTTTAAAGCTTACCAAGTAGTTCCGTCCGCTAATGGTCTTGGTAAAGTGTTTAGAAATGACATAGGTCAATTATGCAATGCCGCTAGGTATAAGTGGGAAGACTTACCTGATGACAGCAGTAATGTTGTAGCAGGCAAGGGCGTATTTTATACAGAGCTTACAGAAGATTAATACTAAACATGAGAAACTAACATGGCTCTAAAAATTGATAAGAAGAAAGATGCCCTGCTTGCTAAGTATGCAGTGGGAATGCTAAAAGACTTCTACCTAAAGGATTATGAAGAAAGTCCGCAAGAAGGTTATGCAAGAGCATCAAAAGCATGGAGCAAATACCGTAATGAAATGGACGAAGGATTAGCACAACGCTTGTATGAATACGTATCCAATAAGTGGTTTATGTTTGCATCACCAGTGTTGTCTAATGCACCCAAGGATAGTGAAAATACTGGCGGCATGCCTATCTCCTGTTTTCTAACATACGTGCCCGATACACTTGAGGGGTTAATAGAACACTCTGCAGAGCTTAGGTGGTTATCCGTATACGGCGGAGGAGTTGGAGGACATTGGTCTGACGTAAGGACAGTATCCGATGTTGCACCTGGGCCAATGCCGTTTATCCACACTGTAGATGCAGATATGATTGCATACAAGCAGGGCAAGACTCGTAAAGGTTCCTATGCAGCATACATGGATGTGAGTCATCCTGATATTATAGAATTCCTTAACATGAGAATTCCCACAGGAGATGTGCAACGCAAAGCACTAAACCTGCATAATGCAATCAATATTCCAGATGAGTTTATGGAATGCATTGTAGAGGGTACTGATTTTGACCTGCGTGACCCTAAAGATGGCTCTGTTAAAGAATCTGTAAATGCTCGTAAATTATGGGAACGAATTCTAGAAACTAGGTTCCGAACTGGAGAGCCTTACTTAAATTTCATAGACATTGCTAACCGTGACCTACCCCAACCTCTAAAGGACAAAGGACTAAAGATACACGGAAGTAATTTGTGTAATGAAATTCACCTACCCACAAGTGCAGACCGCACTGCCGTATGCTGCCTATCATCACTAAACCTAGAGTATTATGATGAATGGAAAGATACAAGCATTGTTCGTGACCTTGTAAGAATGCTTGATAATGTATTAGAGTACTTTATTGAGAACGCACCCAACACAATCGAAAGAGCAAAATATTCGGCACAGAGGGAGCGCAGTATTGGGCTAGGGGCCATGGGCTTCCACTGCCTGCTACAAAAGCATGGGGTTGCATGGGAGTCAGAGACAGCACGAGATATTAATCGTACTGTATTTCAGCACATAAAAGAACAAGCAGTTTTAGAAACCAAACTACTTGCCACAGAACGGGGAGAATACCCTGATGGTGAGGGCAGTGGCCGAAGAAACTCACACTTGATGGCTATTGCGCCTAATGCATCTAGCGGAGTTATACTAAGCACAAGCCCATCTATAGAGCCATTGAAAGCAAATGCATATACACACCGCACTCGTGCTGGATCTTTTCTTGTAAAGAATAAGTACCTAACTGCATTGCTAAATGAGAAGGGAGAAAATAACGAGTCTAACTGGACATCTATAATAACCAAGAAAGGTTCGGTACAACACCTACCATTCTTGACTGAAGGTGAAAAGTCTATATTTAAGACAGCAGATGAGCTTGACCAAAACTGGGTAGTAACACATGCGGCAGAAAGGCAACAATTTATATGCCAAGGCCAAAGTGTAAACCTATTCTTCCCATCTGGTGCAGACAAAGCTTACGTCAACCAAGTGCACATAAAGGCATGGAAAGAGGGACTGAAGGGTCTGTATTACCTACGCACGGAAGCTAAGCAACGTGCAGAAAATGTGTCTGAGAAAGTAGAGCGAGTAGCACTACAAGGTGATGTTAGGTCTATAGTGTATAGTAAAGACAACTGCCCCTATTGCTCAATGGCAATGGAAGAGTTAAAACTAAGAGGGATACCGTTCGATAAGATTGATCTTAAAGAGATTGGTAAAACCGCTAAAGAAGTTACAGGGCGTGATGTTAAAACTGTTCCACAAGTTTACATAAGTGGGGAATATGTAGGTGGCTATGAAGAACTTATGGATTTCCTAAATAAGCCTACAGAAACAAAAGAAGACGACGAATGTCGTGCGTGTGAGGGATAGAAAATGGCACTATTAAACTTTAGCAAAACTTACAAACCTTTTCTATACCCATGGGCAGTTGAATTAACAACTAAGCATGAGGAAGTGCATTGGGTAGAGTCAGAAGCAGAGCTTTCAGAAGATATACAGGACTGGAAAACCAAACTAAGTGAGGGGGAGAAGGAGTTCATTACTCAGGTGCTGAGGCTGTTTACCCAATCAGATGTGCAAGTGGGTGAGAACTACCACGAATTGCTGATCCCTAAGTTTAAGAATAATGAAGTTCGAAACATGCTATCGTCCTTTGCAAACCGTGAAGGCGTACACCAGCGAGCTTATGCACTACTAAACGATACACTAGGACTGCCGGACGAAGAGCATTATGCATTCCTTGAGTATAAAGAAATGGCAGACAAGATTGACTTTATGAAAGAGGGTGACACCAACTCTCACACTGGGCTTGCCCTAGTGCTTGCACAGTCTGTATTCAATGAGGGGATGTCACTGTTCGCATCATTTGTAATGCTATTAAACTTCCAACGCTTTGGTAAAATGAAAGGAATGGGGACTATTGTAGAGTGGTCTATACGTGATGAAACTATTCACGTACAGGGCAATGCAAAACTATTCCGTGAGTTTTGTGAAGAGCATCCCCGTATTGTCAATGATGAATTAAAATCTAAAATATACGAAATGGCAAAGAATGCCGTTAAGTTAGAGGATCGTTTCATCAAGCTTACATACAAGTCTGGGGATATTGAAGGGCTATCTGAAGCAGATGTTAAGCAGTATATTAGGCATATTGCTGACAGACGTTTGCTGCAACTAGGAATGAAACCTAATTTCAAAGTAAAAGACAACCCACTGCCATGGCTAGATTGGGTGCTAAACGGTGCATCACATGATAACTTCTTTGAGAAGCGGGTAACTGAATACTCTGTTAATGGAATGGAAGGTGATTGGGGTTGGGACAAAGAATTAACATTAAATAAGGTAGAGAAATGACTCCAAAATTTATTAAGTTAGATGATAAAGCGACTATACCAACGCGGGCTACTAAGTCCAGTGCTGGCTACGACTTAACTTCAATGGAAGATGTAACTATACTTCCTGGAATGCGTAGGTTAATAAGCACTGGAGTAGGGTGGACTGACATGCCTAGCTGTGCCGTAGGTAATATTAAACCACGAAGTGGGCTGGCTGTTAGGTACGGTATTGCAACAATGGCTGGTGTTATTGATGCTGACTATGATGGAGAGATAAAAGTACTGCTAATAAATCACGGATCTGGAGATTTCTACATTAGTAGTGGAAATCGCATAGCACAGTTGGTGGTTAGTCAATATTTTACAGTAGATGAAGATGATGTAAGTGAAGAACGAACTGGTGGCTACGGAAGCACTGGTGTATAGGCAAGAGAGTACGCAATGACGTTACTTGAGCTGTCTACTCCTAGACATTAAAATGAGAGGGGTTGTGACCTACCACTACTTTATGATAGCAACGAGGGAAATCTCTACGCTGTCTAATTACTAACTATTGGAGAAACAATATGGCAACTGCCGAAAAGAAAGAAAACAGTATCGTAACACTAAAAGATGTAACATTCATGTACAGCTCTGTATCTAGATCTGTAGAACAGTTAAATACTGAAAACAAGCCGCCACTATCTGACCATGAGTTGGAAATGCACTCTTTTGAAGTTAAAATCCTTATTTCTGATGACCGATTTAAGAAACTAAAGAAAGCATTTAAAGGTGCTAAGAACTTCCCACATGCTAAAGAATTCAGTGCTGAAGATGTAGAAGAGAAGTTTGGCATGGAAGTTGAAGATGATATGGTTCTAATTAAGTTTAGCCAGTCTTGCTTAGTTGGCCCCGCTAATAAGCGTAGAGAGTCGTTCCCTATTAAACAAATTGGCATTAAGGGCAAAGTACAAGACCATTCTGGAAATACTGTCGACCAAGAAACTTCAATCGGTAATGGCACTACTGGGCACTTCCAGTTCCGCCCAGTTGAAGGAAAGAATGGATTATATCTATACCCACACTTACTGTGCATTACTCAGCTAGTTGAGTACGTATCTGCTGGTGTTGAGGATGACTATGATTCACTTGGCATTGACGAGCTTGATGAGACTGATGTAAAAGCTGCTGGCGAAGATGCTGTAGCAGAAGCTAAATCAGAAGTTGAAGAGCCTGCTGACGAGTTTGAAGACGAGTTATTTTAATTAAACTGGCCCTGCCTTAAGGTGGGGCTATTTTAGTTTAAGGAGTTTTAATATGTCTTTAGAAGATTTAGGAATTATAGGTTACGAACATGTGAGTAGGACACTACTAATAGATGGAGATATACTTATATTTCGACTATGTTGTGTGTTTAATGATGATGATGACATTTCTCGTAAACTAATAACACAAACAGCCGATAAGCAAATTACTGAACTAATGCGAGCTGCTGATTGTGACAAGTATATACTATTCTTAACTACTAAATCCAACTTTCGTGATGACTTAGTTGATGACTACAAAGCAAATCGTAAAGACCTAGAACGTCCGGTTAATTTAACTTGGGCAAAGCGTTGGGCATTAGATAGCTTGAACACAAAGTGTGAAAAGAAGCTTGAGGCAGATGACTTGCTGGGCATTTATATGGAAGATAACTGCGTAATCTGGAGTCTTGACAAGGACTTGCGCCAAGTACCTGGGGAGCACTTAGATGATGCAACACAAAAGTTGATCGTAGTTAGTGAACTAGGGCAACTAATAGATCGTGGCAAAAAGATATACTTTGATGGCCTAGCTGGGTTCTACTACCAACTACTAACTGGTGACTCAACAGACCATATCTTAGGTTGTGGCAAACGTATACAGACAGTGTACAAATCTGGTGCCAAGAAAGGAGAGACTTACATCAAAAGACAAGGTGTTGGGCCTAAAGCTGCGTTTAAGATTATTACAGCAGCTGCTATTTCTGATGAAAATAACCCAGACTCTGCCATGCTAGAAGCAGTAAAGCAAGAGTACATAAAAGTACATGGCGATGATTGGCAAAGCAACATGGAAACCCAAGCCCAACTTTTGTACATGATTCGTGAACAAGATGGAGATATAGTAAAAATGTGGACTTATGACAATCGTGATAAGTACTTTAACCTTGTTGAAGGGGTATTCCTCAATGACGGAAAAGTCTAAGCCACGATTAAGGGCATTGCCGCCAAACTCAGTAGCTACTGTCAGAAAGAAGTTAGCAGCTAAGCAAGGCTATAAGTGCCCAATATGTGGTAGCTCATTAATGGTAGGTAAGCCTGCACTTGACCATTGTCATAGTACAGGACACGTAAGGGCTACCTTATGTCAATCCTGCAATGTAAGTGAAGGTAAAGTAAAAGCTGGTGTACTATTCAGGACACCTAAAGCAAACTTAGCATATAAGAATCAAATACTTTGGCTAAGAAACTTAGCCGACTACTTAGAGTATCACGAAAATAATCCGTCAGGACTTATACATCCAACTTTTGATGTAAAGACCGGCAAACAGAAACCAGTCAAAAGGAAGAGAAGAAAATGACCTTATCCTTAACCATGCCAGAATTCAAACCGAATACTAGCAGGAAGCACGTAGAAAGCGTGATGAAGAAAACAACCTTCTTAGATATTGAGACATCACTACTTGAGCTATACTCATTTAGATTAGGTATGCAACGTCCAAATATTGAATCACTAAAAGAAGGTTCACAAACTAAACTACTAACAGCAGCTTGGGGAACTTGGTGGGACTTATACAATGGTGGCGAGAAAGATGTAAAATCTGTAAGCAACCACCACCGTAAGGCAGCATTTAAACGTGACCCATTAGACGATACCTACGTACTGCGTAAGTTGTGGAAAGTCTTGGATGACTCTGATATTATTGTGGCGCATAATGCATCATTTGATAGAGGTTGGATTGAGGGGCGATTCATGGACTTAGGTTGGAAACAGCCAAGCAAATACTATGTGTACTGCACCTTTCGCACACTTCATGGCTTAAATGGAGTAAGTAAGAAGTTGGATTACCTTTCACAAAAGCTTATAGGGACAAAGAAAGTAGCGCATGAAGGACTGCCACTATGGGTTGGATGTCAAAATGGCGATGTAAAATCTTTCAAAAAGATGGAAGAGTACAACATAGGTGACATATACAATACACTGTACAAAGTATTTATGCGTACTGCACTATATGTTGATCGTAAAAAGTGCATTGACCTAGCTGGGGATGGAATCTTTTGCAGCTTAACTGGAGATCCTTTAGTAAAAATGGATGAGCCATATAAGAACCGAAACACTGGCTTGCTATATAATAGATACGAAAATGAAAAGTACAATTTCATATATCGTGACCGCTATAACGTCCGTTCTAAGAAAGCTGAATCTGGATTTATAACCCCATTAATTGCAAATGGATTAAAGTAATGGCACTATCAGATAAAGAAGTGCTATCTGATGCTTCTGAGTTAGTCACAGACCTAGTGACTGACTTGGATAAGTTAGACCTTAGCACAGTGGAGAAAATAGGTGCCCTTGAAGATTCGCGCAAAGTTCTTAGTAAATCTATAGAGATAATTGTAGCGATATTGGAAAATAAGATGGGCGTAAACGAGACACGTCATTGAGGAGGTAGGTTTGAACATATTTGAATTCCTTAACTTGAGTACTGACCACCGAAAGCTATCTAACAAAGTAACACAACTTGTAAAACATTTTGATGAGGTACCAGCCTCTCGTAAGAAGGACAAAAAGTTTGCCGTACAGACTAAGATGGATGGAGTATGTGCACTAGCTATTGTAAAAAACGGTAAGTCTAAAATATTTTCACGAACTGGTAAAAAGTTTGTAAACACTGAAGATATAGAAGCACGTATTGACAGCCTACACCTAGAAGATTCAGTATATATGGGAGAATTGCTAGTTCCAAAAGATGTCGCATCGCTGGAAGAGTTTTCAGGTTGCGTAAACCCAAACCGCAACAAGCCTTTATGCAGAGAGTTTGCAACAGTTCCAGACCTAATGGAGATGCACTTCTTTGACACTATTAGCACTGAAGATTTCATTCTGGGTGAATCAAAACTGCCATTTCATAAGCGTTTTAAAATCTTAAATAATGCAATCATAAACTCAGAAGATATTGGACTGTACACTATTGAATACTCTACATTAACTACAGAGTCTCAAATAGATAACGCACTATCGTCTGTAGTATCTGAAGGTGGTGAAGGAGTTATTATAAGGGATATTGAAGCAGATTGGGAAGCTGGCCACAAGGGTTGGCGAGTCATGAAGAAGGTGCGTGACGTTGATTACGACTTAAGTTGTATTGATGTCGAAGAAGGCACTGGCAAATACAGGGGTAAGGTAGCTAACCTGGTCTTTAGCTGGAAAGTTGACAAGACTATCAAGTGCATGCTTGGTAAAGGTTGGAGCCACAGTATGGCTGAAGAAATGTGGAACAACAGGCACGATCCAGAACTGTCGCCCATTGGCAAGGTTTTTCAAGTATATGCATTAGAAGAGTCTAGTAAAGGCAAACTACGCCTGCCAAAAGTTGGCGAACAGAGACACGATAAGAACACAGCTGATATTTAACTAATACGGAGGGCAGTATGTTACACATTGATGGGGGCATCGTTTTGCCCATACCAAGACGTGCTAGAGGTTTTACAAAACCTGAAGATATGACAGACTATAGGTGGAAATCTGGTAAGAGGGATAGGTGGGAAAGAGCTTATACTCATTGTCTGCACTCACTACCACTGTATTTTGACTTACCGCTGCACACAGTTGTCCCTAGGCTATCTAAAAAGATGATGGAGGCAAGTGAACCATTCCTAGTTGCCTTAAGGTTTATGGGAGAGATGGAAAAGGCTGGTTATGTTAAACTAAAAAGAGGGTATAACGAGCGCATAGTACTACCTACTGATAAGTTCCTAAAACTTACCCTTGACTGTGCCCGGGCTCCAAGTTCGGCAATAAGCTACCCAATAGTAACTGGATTAGGAAAACTTCCAGAAGCACCAATAAGGGGAGGCATCGCCAGCCCACATAATAGGTTTGTGTCATCAGTAACTATGGATATGGCTGAAGAGGAATTTGAAATAAACACCTTCATGCTTGAAGTTATAAAGGCAGTTCCTCCAAAATTTGATAAGACCTCTAGTGCCTATATGTACAAAAGGGCCGTTGCATCTGCGGATGTCATGGCTGGATTGTCTTTTAAATTCCCTTATTTTCTTGACAGTAGGGGTAGAATGTATACTGACACAACTTGTGGATTTAACCCTCAAGGTGCAGACTACGAGAAAGCATTAGTTATCCCCACATATAGTGAAAAACTATCGCCAGATGGGTTCAAATCACTGCTAGAAGCCGCTAAGGGTTACTCAGAGCAAGATTGGAGTGTAAGAGACATGGCCCGCCATGCCGATTACCCACTAGAAACTCAGGACGAGTGGCTAAGTGCGGATAAGCCATACTGCTACCTAAGTTGTGCAAAGCTTATTCAAATGCACCTAGACAGCCCAGAACAGCCACTACCGGCTTTTATACCACTGGATGGTAGATGCTCAGGGCTACAGCATTGGAGTGCTGTAGTGCGGTCTGATGCGATTACAGCGCATTTAGGGATGGAAGAAGATGAGCACAAACTAGATATTTACGAAAAGGTAGCGCATGACTGGAAAGAAAGCCTAGGCCCAGAACAGCAACACTATGCCACCCGAAAAGCCGCCAAAGTACCTGTAATGACTTGGGGCTATAATGCCACTATGATGACTTCAATGGAGCATATGAAGAAGCTTTTTGGAGCCAAAACTAAGTGGAATAATGATCTAGGGCAATATGTTACCGTCGATGAAGGTCTGGAGCGTGGAGTGTGCGGAACATTGGGTGCTGACCTATATAGACAGCTACAAAACACACTTGGCCCACTGCAAGACGCTGTAGAATGGGTAAGTGATGCTGCTGTATCTATTGCAAGCCTCAATAACCCGGAAATAAGGTGGCCTACGCCAGATGGATTTACGTGCCTACAGCGTAAAATCAAGGGGAAGCCATTAGACTTGGATGTCACTTTGGACGATGGTAGCAGGTTCCAGTTGGATATACTTGACTTTACTGTTAGTACACCCAACTCTGGCAAACACAAATCTGCCATTGCCCCAAATGTAATCCACAGTTTGGATGCTACCCACTTGAGGATGGTGGCTCGCAGGCTTGGGGAACTAGGATTGCCAATGGTATTTATCCACGATAGCTTTGCCACTCACTGTAATTATAGGGACAAGCTTTACGACATTATAGTGGAGACATTCATAGAACTATACAGTCGTGAATATCTGGCAGACCTAAAGGAATATTGGGAAGCCACCTACGATGTCAAGCTAAATGATCCGCCAAAGCTGGGCAACTGGAACCCCAGTAAACTCAAGGGTTTGGAGCGGTTTTTCCTATAAATCGCCCTACACTACCCGCTATTGATAGAACTTGCCGCCAGTCAGTCCGCTACTACCCCGCTTTGATTAGGGAGAGGGGGCTGGGGGTGAGGGACATCTAGCTAGAGTCATAAGAAGATTCTACCTATGTTTAAACGACAAATAACATAAGAGAATCTGTTATGACTACTAATGAGATAGAAGTCGTACTATCTGACGAGCATGAGGCAATAGCCCAAGCAATGTTAGGTACTCGCGGCGACTTAGCTAAAGCATCAAGGAAAGATACCGTTGAGCATAACGCTATGTCCTTACGGGAAGTGGTAAAGTCCAATCCCGCCATAAGGCAACGCTACCACGAGCTGTTAGCCGAGGAAATGCAAGAGAAAGGTCTGCACATTGCAGAACGTATACTTAAGATGGCCGAAATGCAAGAAGATTGCTTCGGAAGAATATTTGTAGACAGCGATGGAGTTGAGATTGAGATTCCCGCTGACCCAAAGATGGCTATTGAGCTGTCAAAAGAAATATCTAGGCTTATAGCTGAAGGCAAGGGTTCGCCCATGTCTGCCAAAAACACACTAGTTATCGCAAGTACTCAAGATGCAAAAGAGCTTCTTGAATCCTTCTTAGATTCTTAGGTGGTGTTATGAGCAAAATTCAGAAGATGAGCCCAGAAGAACTAACCGCCCTGCGTGATTATTTAGAGAACGACTTTGAAGACTTTTCAAAGTTCTGTTTTAAAATCATGACAGGGCAAAAACTTTTACATGTTGATTATTATGTCATTCTGTTTGAAGCTATCCAACAGCTGATAGACCAAAAATGTACAAGAATGATTATCAACATACCACCCCGCGCTGGTAAGACACTATTAATAAGTATCTTCTTACCTCTGTTTGCGTGGGTTCGCAACCCGTCAGGCCAAACCATATTGACGGGTTTTAACTCAGACGTACTTGCTGAATGCTCTGGTTACATCAGGACTATAATGTCCGACCCAGATTTTCAAAAAGTCTTTCCCGATGTATTAATAGATAATAATAAGAAATCGGTTGAGAGACTTGGTACTATGAGTGCTGGAGTCCTCCACGCCATCCCAACTACCGGTAAAATGACTGGTAAAGGTTGTGGTGCGCTGGTGGAGGGCTTTGCAGGGCTGATGGCTATAGATGATGTAATTAAGCCAGATGATGCAAACTCACCAACAGAGCGGGACAAGATTAACAACCGCTTTAGTAATACCCTACTATCCCGATTGGCAACAGAGACTACTCCACTAGCCATCATTATGCAGAGATTGCATGCTGATGATTTGTGTGGGTACTTAATGAAAGGTGGTTCAAGCGACACATACAAGTGGCTTAACATACCAGGAATTATTACCCCAGAGACTGGTAGCCAAGAATGGTATGAGGAACAAATTGAAGAATACGGATACACACATGTAGAGCCAATAACCTACAACCTACCTGAATCAGAAAGTAGAAAGTATGAAGAGGTAGAGTTTGAAGGTAAGCTACAGCCTGTTTCAAGCTTTTGGTCAATACGCAAGACTGTGGATACATTGCTAGGACTTCTTGAAAAAGATGCCTATACCTTTTATTCCCAATATCAAGGTAAACCCATTGGTAAGGGTAAAGCCGCAATGAGTATGGATTACATACGCTCTTACACTGACATAGATGAGTTTAAAATTAGGTATACTTTTTGCACAAGTGATACTGCCTCCACAACTAAGACCTACTCGGACTATTCAGTAGCTTGCCTGTGGGGTGTGACTAAGTGTAATAAGCTGGCCCTAATGGATACTATAATTGATAAATGGGAAACACCTGAACTTATTGAGGCTATGAGGGATTTTTGGAGAAAACACTCTAAATTTAACCCAAACAGACCTACTTGGAAACCTAAGGGTTTCTATATAGAAGATAAGCAGTCTGGTCAATTCCTAAATCAACAATATTTAAAAGATGGAACAGTCAAAGTTAGGCCAGTGCCGAGAGATGGTACAGCTAACAATGACAAATTCTCTCGCTTTCTTAATACTGTGCCTTACTTTAAACGGGGACAAATAGTATTGCCAAAGAATAGCGAGTTCTACCAATATATGGTGCGAGAGCTGTTGGGGCAATCCCAAATGGGCTCAGCTACCGGGCATGACGACTTTGTTGATAATGTCAGTGATGCAGTAGCAGTTGCTTTTGCTGAAGCTGGGATGTCTTATGAGTCATGGAGTTAGTATGTTTAAACGAAAAGACTACATCCACATAGATTCTTTCGATATGGTTGTAAGGGTTATTGTTACTCAGGCTGACAAGGATAAGTTCGAAATACCCAGAGATTTACTTGGTATGGTAATGGAAATTGAGGGAGCCTTCATTGTTTCATTACCAATTAAGTGGGATGAGGGTACAGTTTGGCATGAAGCGCACCACCTTGCACGATTTATAAATAAGTACCATAGTATAGAAACTACTTGGGATGACCACGAAGCTGATGCCTACTTACAAGAATACATAGTTAGGCAAATTAAAACTGACATATATAATAGAAAA
>Ga0208814_1001172_pt1 | contig 12826 bp, 4 predicted proteins | sample MalvirAntarct_55_FD_184253 | JGI IMG/M metagenome (GOLD analysis project Ga0208814, IMG submission 184253) | Marine viral communities from the Global Malaspina Expedition - Malaspina viral metaG Antarct_55 (SPAdes) (version 2) | ecosystem: Environmental > Aquatic > Marine > Oceanic | place: South...
ATCTAACATATTTTTAACAGCTTGCACGTTTTGCAACGCATCATCTGCAAAGTAAAAATCATTAAAACCTTCACCAACCTTACCAGCTATCCAAAGTGCTTTAGCTTCAGAAGTAGAGTTAGCTAAACCGGTTATATTTTTTAAAGGTATGTTTAAGCCATTAGCTTTTATAAAAGCAAATATAGCTGGAGCTGATTCTGCTGGTCTAGCGGTCAACACAAACATGTTTTCTGGTCCAAACTTGCCTTGCAGCTTTAAAGCTTTTTGAAACAACGGTGCAACTTTACCATCAACAACTTTGTTAAACTCTGAAAAATCAAACTTATAACCAAGATCTTGTAAGTCTTGATACGTGCTAGCGTATTGTTCTGGTGTTAAAGTTCCTTCTACACCGTCTGGTTGAGTGTATCTAATTAAAGATTTACTTGTAGCTAATGTATCATCAAAATCTAGTATTGTAATACCTTTCGGTTCTTTAACAGTTCTTGAAAAGTTTATAGCACTGTCTAGTGTTTTTGTTTTGTTGATTGATTTTGAAAAATTAACTTTACCTGACTTACCAACACCGTATTCAACAGCAAAAGTTTTACCACTTTTAAATACTTTAAACTTTTTAGGATCTATAGAGTTAATAATTGAATTAAAATACCTGTCAAACCAATTGTCTTTAAACAAATCCCAAGGTTTGCCATCAATTAAACCCATGCCATTTTTATATTTCACAGCTTTACCATTTTCATCTATATAAGTAGTAGTATCTACTGTTGCAGCATCAGCAGTACTCATAGCTATTAGCTTGTAGTTTTTCTTAATAGCTTTTAAAGTTTTCTTAAAGTCTTTTCCTTTGTTAGTTAAAATAGCATCCATTATTTGATCACGTGTGTTTGCATTTTGCAAAGCATGCTCGTACAATATTGGGCCATTGTTAGTTAAATCTCCACCAACGTACTCAGCGCCAGCTCTCATAGGGTGTGAAGTGTCGTTAACAGCACTAGATAAATACATAAAAATAGCCGTGTGAAGCTCTTTATCGTTTGGGTTTTCATTAATAGCTTTTTCAATACCATTAACCATGTAATCAAAATTAGACTTACCTGTTTCGTTATATTTTTCTATTTTTTCTTTAGTTATGTCTTTAGTTCTCTTACCTAACGCCGTGTCGGGTCTAGAAAAACTTCTATCTGAAACTTTCCCACCAACTTTTTTACCTATTATAAATGTGTCACCTAACTCTTTAGTTTGTTCTCTAGCATACTCTCTAGTTAATTGGTTTGAAATTCCAAAATTATACAAATCAACACGCCTAATTATGCCAGGCATGTAAGCGCTTAACAAAGTCATTTTATCTAAAAACGTATTGTAATTTTCAACACCATTCTCAAGGCTGTTTATGTTTAAGTCAGGTAAACCGTGTTTTTTAACAATTTTATTAGACTTACTAAACATTGCGCTAGAAACACCATCTTTAATGTTTTGAGTTGTTTGCTTATAATCTGTTAAAGTTTCTAAATTTTGTCTTAAAGCTTGGTTTGTAATCATTTTACCAGTTAAGTTAGCTAATGCTAAAACTCTAGCTGATGTATTTCTATCAGTACGATCTGGCTTACCATCTATAACACCAAAAGTTTCTAAAAACTCTTTTTTATTTATATTGTTTTTTTGCTGTATTGCGAGGCCAGCCTTACTACCAGTTTTAGCAGCTTTAGTTCTTTCTGTTTTAGTATAAAAAGCTTTTAACAAAGTGTTAGGCACGCCTGTAGCGGTACCGCTAGTTGTGGCTCCTTCAGGTAACGCAGCCATTAACAAGTCAGCGTTTTTATTAATAAACATTTGAGCAGACTGCAGTTCTTTTTTAGTTAAGTTAGCGCCATTAACAATTTTTTTAGCCGCTATACCAAACAGCTCTCCTGTTATTTTAGGTATTTTATTTTTTAAATTTTTAAAAGTTAAACTGTCAATATCTAAATTAGGAACTATTTTTTGAATAGCTTTAGCAACTTTATCTGTAACTCCTAATCTTTCAGCAATTACAATTTTTTTCTTTTTTGGCTTAGCTTGAACGTCTACTTCGGCAACTTCTTCGGCTGCTATGTCAACTCTTCCAGAAATGTCTTCAGTAAACTCTTCACCTAAAACTCTTCTTGATGCTTCAATAGCTCTTGAAGGTAAAAACTTATTAATAAAAGCAGCTAAAGGCACTCCAGACTCTAGTTTATACTCTCCAATTAAATCGTATATACCACGCTTTCCTGTTTCTATTTCATCCATTAACAACTGTCTATCAAAATTAGGAGCCTCGCTACGTCTCTGTACAATCTTGCTAGTTATAGGTTTAAATTCTTTTATTATTTCAAAAGCTCCACCTTGACCTTTTTCTTCATATATTTGTTGTACTTTATCAGAAGCTGATTTAGAAAACGTTGATTGATCTTTGGCCGTGTCAACCTCTTGTCCTTTAGAGAAAGCAACCATAGCATCACTTAACTTTCCTTCTTTAACATTTTTACTATACTCTTTCATGAAGTTAAACGCGTCTTCACCTGTTGTTATACTTAGTTTTTTATAAGCAGTTTGTTTGTTAAATATACTGGCTACTTTATTTTTTATTCCGTCAAAAAACCCTTTGTTATTTTGATAAGTAATGTTGTTACCACCATCTTCTATTATATCAGAAAGCATTGTAAACCACTCGTCTGTTGTGTTTAAGAAATCTTTATCCGCAGCTATTTGATCTTTGTAATTAGCTAGTAATCTTAAATTTATTTTATCAACAATACCTTGCCCAAGATTTGTTTTTATTTGATTTTTAAATTCTGATATTAAAACTTTTCTTTCTGGTGTAGTCATTTGTTTTAAAGCACCTCTCATAACACCATGTAGTACTTCGTGTGATCCAGCTTGTAAAGCACCGTACTTCATAGCTGCTTGCTCATTAATCATTATCGATGTAGTTCCATCAGCAGATCTAACAACATTTACAGCGTCGGAGTTGTTGGCACCTTCAGCTAGTTCGTTTGCTCTAACTTCAATTTGCTTTGGTGTCATACCAGATAAATCTTCTCCAGCCATAACTCTTTCTACATAAGCTTTAACAAAGTCGTTATTGTTTGAAAAACTTTGATAAGGATCAAATCCTAACTGCTCACTACCAACTTCAGCAAATTGTTTTGTATTTCTTAATAATATATTTTGCCTGTCTTTTCTAGCTTGTTGCTTTGTTTTTTCAACTGATTTTTCTACAGAGCCTCTACGATCAACAGCTGTATATTTTCCTAACACTTCGTTTATCTGCTCTTCAATAGCGCTTAGTTTTTCATCAGCATTTACAACTTTAAATACACCTTTCTTCTTAGTGTCAGCCTGCGCTATGTCGTACTGCTTGTTTAAATCTATTAGTTTTTTTCTATCAGAGTCTTCCGTAACCGCAGCATCTATTTGAGTTTCGTTATAAGTATCTGTTTGTTTTTGTTTTATAGCATCATCCAAGTTAACGTCTCCAGTAACTTCTATTTCTATTTTGTGAAAATCTTCTGGTTTTATTTTACCATTGTTAGCTTCTTCTAGTAAACTAACAATTTGATTTCTATTAGATTTTTTACCATTAACTTTATAATCTTTTTTTGTTAATATATCAGCAACATTAACAACACCTTTACCTTCGGCTACACCTTCAAGCAAAACTTCTGCTATATCAAACTCTTGACCAGCGACAACTTGACCAGTTGCCTCACCAACCATACCACCTGTAGCTTCCACGCCTGTTACAGCTGCAGCGGTTTTTGCTACGCTTTTTCCAGCATCTTTCATGGTTTTTGCTAAATTTCTAGATAAACCAGCAGTCAAACCTTCAATAGCACCAATAGCAATACCTCTTGCCAAAGCTCTTCCTTTAATATTAGACATAACATCCTTGTCTTCTATTATATCTCTTATATTTTCTTTAGAAAATTCTTTATCACCAAGCTCTTCTTTTAGCAATGAAGAAAAAGTAGTTGCTGTTTCTAAAGAACCACTAATACCTGCGATTGCACCTCCTAGTGTGCCAACTATAGGTATAAAACTACCAGCAGCAGCAGCGCTAACACCAAGAGCTACTGCTTCTTCAGAGTCAAAAACAGTTCTAGCCAAAGCAGCTGCGGAACTAATTATAACTTGAGGTATAACTTGACCTCTAGTTTCTATCATTCCTTTCATAAATCCAAACACACCTCCACCAGCTTCGTTTTTTATTCTTTCATACTCTCGCATTTCGTCAGAAACACCAGATTCTCTTATTCTAAGATCAGCGTTTATGTAAGCTTGTATATCTTCGTCTGTAACATTTTTACCAGAAAAAACATCAAAAGTTTCTTCAACAGACGCACCTTGAGCTATACCTTGACCGGCCGCTCTATAAAGATCTCCAAAATAATCTGTAACAACGTTTTTGCCAAAAATACGCTCTATAGCAGTATCTTCTTCTGTGCTTTCAAAAGTAGTTTTGTTTATTGCAAGATTTTCATCAGCTAACTTAACATCATTGTTAACGTTGTCAACCCAAGTTTTTGGATCACTATCTGTATAGTTGTTTTCTTTAAGATATTTATAAACACCACTTTGGACTTCTGGACTTTCATAAAAGTTAGACTTCCAAGTTTCAAAATTACTTTGAGTTTTTTTGTCGTTAGACAAAGTTTTCCAAATGTTGTTTAATATCTCGCTCATATATATTTAATTACCCTAAGTTAAGTGAACTTGAATTTTCATCTATAAACTGCTGAATTTTTTCTAAAGAACCTTCTTCGTCTAAGTTTATATCTTCTAACTCTGCATCTCCTATAGAAATATTCATTGCTTTGTTGTTAATGTCAAACTCAGTGGTAAATTTAAAGCTAGGGTATTTGTCAGTAAATTTTCTAACAATATCTTTTTCTGAACCTAATAGCATTTCAGCTCCAACATTATTGCTTTTTTTACCTTTTTCAACAGAACCTTGTTCGTAACCATATCTTTGACTTAATACGCCAATAGAGTTAGCCACAGTATCTCTACTTACGGGCTGAAAACCACCTGCAGCATCGTCATAAACAAAATACTGGCCGTTTACTCTTTTGTGAACAACACCATTCCAAGCAGTGTCACTTTGGTAATCTTTATTATTGTTTAAAAGAGCAACAGTAGGATCTATAGAAGATTTTGGAACACTTTGTCTTCCTATCATGTAGTTTCCAGACTTGCTTTTAGGATTGTTTTGTATTGAGCTTTTACCATCGTTATACTTGCTTTTTAAATAGCTGTCATCATACCAAGAAGCAGCTACTTCTTTAGCAGCCTCAAAATCAAAAGTGTCAGAATGTATGTTTGTTAAAGAATCTAATAACAACTGTTTGTTTTCATCCGATGTAAAATCGTTTGCATCTACAGTACCGCTTCCGTCTGTGTCAAACTTTGTTGCATTTAAATCTTGCAAAACTTTGTGTATGCCTTGGTTGCTGTATATAGCTTCTACAAAAGATGCGTTTCCAAAAGTTGAAGAGTTTATTGTTGTTGCAAACTTCTTTTTACCTTCAGGACCACCCCATAATGATTTTATACTTTGGATGTTACCACCTTTGTCATACTCTAGTCCTGTTGCACCTCTTTTTTCTGAGCCAACGCCTATTTTGCCTAAGCCATTAGTTGTTTCATCATTTTTTAAAACAAGCTTATCAAACAACATGCTAGAGCTAGTTGGAAAACCGTCAACAACAAAATCTAAATCACCATTTTCTTTCCAGTTAAACTCAACATCACCATACTCACCGTCTTTTTCCCATATTCTACCAAGTATATTTGTAAACTCAGCATCAGAAGCAGTTTTATCTAAAGTGTCACTTAGATAAGCTTCGCCATATTTGCCAAAACCAGCGGCTAATTTATTTATAGTTTTAACAACTTTTTGAATTTTAATTTTTACTTCGTTTTCTTTATCTTTGTTACCACCTGCAGAAAGAAACTCCTGCTTTAAAGATTTTAAGTGAGCAATATTAGCTTGACCCATGTTACCAAGTTGATCTTCAGATGCTAAACTATTAAGCATCTCTTCTGTATTGCCAGCAGCATTTTCCCAAGCTTCGTTATTCTTTATGGCTTTTTGTTTAAAAATTTCCGCAACATTAGTCATTAAGTTAACAGGTATGTTAACCATAGCCTTGTAGTACTCTGTTTTATCTGGACCTACTCTTGATTGAGCCTCTTTTAAAGAAGCGTTTATTAAACTTTGATCTGCTGCCATATTATTGTTTTATTTTGTTATCACACGTCTGTGCCTATGCATGTAGGTTTTTTTAACCTGGAAAAGTTGTTCCACTTACAGCGCTAACAACACCTTGCATAGCGTCTGCATTTGCTGTAGCAGCGGAACTTCTTGCTCCGTATACATTTTGCTGCGCTTGTTGGTAATTTTCATTTGCACCTGTTGCCTGTCCGTACTGCACTCCAAGTAAAGTTGACTGCATGTCTGCGTTTTTATTCTGCAGCATTTCCTCACCTTGCTGAACCTGTAGTTGGCCTTTAGCTGCCGCCATTTGATTAGCTGATTCCTGTTGACCTATACCAGCAGATATTCTTTGTGTTTGTAAAACACCTTGGTTAGCTAAAGACTGCGCTAAACCTGCTATACCACTTCCTCCCGCGGCTCCTTTTAGGTTTTGCAATAAGTCTGATCTTTGCTGATTTCCTTGCTGTGATTGAAACTGTGCTTGCTTTTGATTTACAGTAAGATCTTCAAAAACGTTTTCAGCATAAGGATTACTAAACGACTGAGACTTATACTCATCCATTTGACCAGCTAATAACTTTTGTTGTTTTTGTTGCTCCGCAAAAGCTTTAGCAGCATCTTCCCGAGCCATAGCTATATTTCTTTTCCCTGCCTTGTTAGTCATTATACCGCCTATAACGGAAGCAGCAAGTGGTATCCACCAGCTCATTATTTGTTTTTGTTTTTGAAATTCATAATATATATTATTTGTTATTTATAATTACACTTTTTATGAGTTATTTACTACTTTGTACTATTTCAGACCCAACTGAAAAAAGCTCTGAAGAAATTGTTGAATTGTTTGACATTTTAACACTAGCAAAATAACCTGTTAAACCAGAAGTATTAACCTTGTTGTCTTTAGAAAACAATAACATTTTATTATTAAGAGTGTTTGCGTTTATCGTAGTGTTATCAACTTCTACTGTGATTGTATTTGTTGATTTAGTTATAGCTTTAACTTCACCTAAGGAAGTTATGCTCCCCGTGCTTGATTGAAAACCACCAGCAGCAGTGGCTAAAGTAACATAGTAAGCGGTGTCACCCACACTTAGAGATTCATTTAAACTATTTCCTATTGTAAAAGTTTTTTCAGCCATATTTTTTTATTTATGATACGGTAAGTATAGTGTCTAGGTTTAGTGTTATAGTGTGATCTTTTGTGCCAAAATCTATTACTGCAAAGTTAAAAGTAATATTAGCACTTCTACTACTGCCGGTAAAAACTAAAGGTGTGTTGTCAGCTAAAGTTTGCGCGGCACTTAGTGTTAAGGTTGCACTACTAACACCGTCCACATGTGGAGCTACAGATGTTGCGTCAATACCTAAGCCGCTAACAAAAGTTGTAGCCGCTGCTTTTATACCATCAGCACTATCAACAACTACTGTTGCACTATTGTCTATTCCGCTAGAATTATTAACAGCTGTTGTTACAGGGCTTAAAGTTGCAGCATTTACTATAAAACCAGTTGATTGGTTTAAGTCTTTTAAATCAAAATCGCAACCACTAATAACCCTACTAGTACTACTGCCTCCATATGTAAAAGTTAAAGCAGCATCATCTGCTATACCACCAGCTCCTTGAGCATCTTGAGTAACACTAACGGTTATTGATTTAGCAATTGTATTGATAGATAATATTCTAGGCGAGCCAGTTACACCTGTGCCAGTCATAGACATTCCTGGTGCTAGATTATTTATATCATCAAGAACTACCACAACACCTGATGATTGGTTACCATTTTTAACCTTAGCTATGCTTGACCTAAAGTCTATATCGCTTATTGCGCCTTCAAGAGTTGTGTAACCTCTAGCAAAGGTAAAAGAATTTGCAGACAGAGTTAAATCAAAAGAAACTTTTTTATCAATACGGCTTTGAGAATTTTTTTCTCCTACAAAAGTTATAGCACTAGGCAGAGTGTTGTAATGGCTAGAATTAGAAGTAGAAGCAAGAGTAAGGGTTATTGTTATTCCTTTAAATTGATTTAAAGTTTTTGTATTTTTTAATTGATTTGTAGAATCTTGTATCGTAGCGTTTAAAGTTGTGCCTAAAGATAAACTAGGTGATAATTCAATAGTGTAGGCTTCGTCAGCTGTTATTGCTGGAATTGCAATTTTATCAGAATATTGCCCTAAAATTCCCAAAGTCTGATTAGAAAGCTCAGTTACTGTAGATGTAAAAGTTGCTGTTGCAAAATCATAAGTTGTATCGGCACTAGACCCGTTGGCCTTTGTTACTTTTAAATTAAAACTAGCATTTTTATCTCCTTTAACCGTAAACAATCTTGAACCTCCAGTAGAAATAATGTTTTCAGTGTCTATGTCAAAAGATTTAATTTCAACAAGATTTTGAAGGTTTATAGTGTTTTTAGTTGCTGGTAGTGCTTTTGTTTCATGATTAAAAATAACAATATCACCAGAAGAATTAACAGTGTTTGTATACTTTACTACAAACTGCTTAGCTGTTACTCTACCAATAGAATCTCTAGTTACAGTTTCAGCTATACTATAAGAACTTTTAAAAGGTGATTTTATCTTAAACCTAGGTTCTTTATAATAATAGTAATCAGAAGAAGCTGTAAAAGTAATTGTAGCTACAGTAGTTTGAACGCCACTGTTAGGGGCAAACGTAAAATTAGTTTTTAAAGTATGGTTTGTTGTTGTAGCGACAGTCAAAACCTCTGGGCTACTACCAGCAACTGTAGAAACAGTATGATTTGCATCAACTTGCGTGTACGTGTTTAGTTTTATTGATAGTGCCATTTGTTAATTTGTTTGGTGAGACGTTATTATACCTAAGCCTTGCACGCTAAACTCTCCAGTGTCAAGATTACTAACTGTAGTAGCATCTCCTTTTATAAAGTTATACCATTTACCTTCTTTTTCTATAAATTCATTAACCGAACCACTTTGCTTGTCTGTAGTTATCGACTCTGCGTTCCAACCGGTTTTTTCTGTTAAGTTGTAATACTCACCATCATCAACTAAAGAACCGTTATCAAAGCTTCTTTCAACTTTTGCTTGAGTACCTTCATAGCTTAGTGTTTTAAACGTTTTAATAAGACTAGGTGAATCGTTAAAAAGCAATGTTACGTCAGAGTAGTATTGTGTTCCGTAAAAATTATTTGTCAAAGCGTTTTGATGGTGCCACCAAACCTTAGCGTTTCCACTTTGATTAGCAAAAGAATAATAGTTATTTGCAACACTAAGTGATTGTTCTGGTATGAAACTTTTAAAGCTAGACCAGCCTTTAACTTGTTCGCTGTAAGAAACAGTAGCATTAGAACTACCTTTTAACGTTATGTTGTATTCATCTTTAGAAGCATCGTAACTACCTAGAATACTTGTAGTAGGCTTTAAGTTGTCTTTAAAATAATCTTTCATACCGTAATCAGATATAGGCGTTAAACCGTCCATTGACAATCTTAAAACAGCTCCTCTTTGTTTATCTGCAAAATAAATTCTATAAGAATCTACGGCAAATGATTCTGGATTATTTGATATACCATAATTACCAGCAAAAGGTATTGTTTGGCCTAAAACGTTTTGAGTTGCAACTAAATTAGTATTTCCATCAGCATTAAAAACAGCGTCTTTCTTAGAAAGTATTCTTAAAACTTTGTCTTCACAAAGAGCAACCAAATCAGAGTTTCTAGCATATAGCTTTTGTATACTACCGTATTCTGGATTTATTTCTTTAGTGATTTTCTCGGCGGCAATAAATTGATTTAATTGATTTGTTGAAGTTGTTGTGTTGTAAATACCTGAGTATATTAAACCGTATTTTCTTTGATCTTCTTCATACTCACCTTCTAAAGTTGTAGATACTATAGCGTTTTTATCTAAGAAAACTTGATTAAAATCATCTTTTATTCTATTAGACTCAACGCCATTACCAAAAGAATAGCAATTAAACCAAGGTAGTTCATGGAAAGAATCATGCTCACCAATGCTAATAAAATCACTAGCCTCATAGTACACGTCTAAATCATCAGTTGTTTTTGGTTTTGTTTCAAAAATAGCTGGGTTGTCAGAAATTATTTGATTCTCTTCGTCTAAAGTAGGTTCTACAAATTCAATAAACTGAGAAGAATCTTCACCCATTAAAGCAGTGTTTACGCCTGCTGTTAAATTTAAAGGACTATATTCACCAAAACCTGGAGCACCAGAAGCTGTTAAACTAGCATTTTCAATTTCCATTGTCCAAGTAAGTCTTCTATTTGTAGCGAGTCCAAAACGTAATTTTTCAGCGTTAATGGTGTCTGTACCTCTAATATTGTTTAGATTAGAGCTTTCATCATTTGAACCAGTGTACGGTGTAGTAAGTTCACCTCCATCGTCAACTACGCTAAACTTTATATTTCCACCAATATTAGTTCCATTAATAGCTCCATTTTCAAAATCATTTCTTGTTTTTAAATTATCTGGTCTAATCTCCATAGGAACCGGTTGACTGTTAGAGTCAGTTAAATTTAGTGCGGCTCTAGATATTATAAAGTTACCGTTTCCTCCTGGGTATATAGTATGATTGTATCTTCTTTGTTGTCTTATTTTTTTTATTTTATACACAGTCTCGCTAGTGTCTCCACTAAATCTAAACAAAGAGCCAACAGCAAGTTTTGCAACAAAAAGAGATTCAGCAGAGTGCCTAGTGTTTGTTGCCTGACCAACAGACCAAGCATCTGCGTAAAAAGCAGAATTGTCAATATTAACTAACGCAATATTAGCAAAATCACTTTCAGACCATATTTTAGAATAAGAAAGCTCCATGTAAAACTTATTTGCTTCAAAAAAAGTATCTAAAGCCCCAGCGCCGTTTATATCTGGCATTAACGTTTCGTTTCCTGTTGCTTGAAAAATACCTCTACCACATTTATCTATTGTTGTGGCAACTGTGTGTGGTCCTGATCTAGCTAAAGTCATACTATGATCCCAAGACCCTGGGTTTTGGTAATTACCTAAAGACGGGTCGTTTTCAGTAAAAGGCTGTATACCTACATACCTAACTCTATCAATAAAAAAGTTAGTTCTTGTTTCTGCATTATTAGGAATTATGTTGTAATTCCAACTACCGTATTTCAAAAACTTTAATATTCTACCCCATTTATGCATGGAATACTCTGACATAACAAAACCATGATGGCCGGAGTTTCCTTTAAAATCCCTTATCAACGTGCCTCTTCCTGGAGAGTAACCACTATCACCAGACTCTTCGTAAAAAAAACCAGCATCTGGATCTGAAGTAAAAGGAAATTTTCTACCTCCAAAATTGCCATTGTTTTGATCAAAATCTATTAATATATTTGTTTCTGCAGTAGCAACTTTAAGCCTAACATCATCAGCACCGTGTTCAGAGCTACTACTATCACTGTCTTTTTGGTACCTAGTAGATGTACCAACTCCTACTCCAACAACTACGTCGTCAGAAGCATAAAAAGATCTAGCTCTTGCAACTATACCAAGCGACTCGTCAAGTAAAGTAGCTTGAGATAAAACAAAAGCTCTTAAACTATCGTCTATATTTAACTTAACAAAAAACTTACCGTCAAACTCAGGCTTGTTTTCAATAACTTCTTTAAATATTGATAGGGTTATGTTGGAATTAAAATTAGCACCGTTCATTATAAAGTCCGCATCAAAATCTATTATGGGAGCATTTAGGTTAAAAAAGTAATAATCACTACCACCAACCAAGTTTACTGTTAATTCATTAATTTCGTAAAAACCTGTTTTGTTAGTTCCACCATCATTAAATCTTAAAACCAAACCACTAAGTCCAGCTAAATCAGCTCCAGACTCGTTATTTAACCAAACATCTTTTTCAATAGCCAACACTAATTGATCGTCTACAGGTCTATAATCTACGTTTGTAAAAACACCATTTAAACTTCCTGAAACAGTAGTTATTCCTGTAGCTGTTCCAAGAATTTTTCTAGCCGTTTTTACATTGCTTGGAGCTTCGTTTGAAATAGCTAATATTTTATACGTTGCGTTTTCATCAGTAACAGCATTGTTATTTCCTAGTGATTTTTTAAGAATTAAGTAATCTTCTTCGTCTATTTTATTTCTTTCAGAAGAAGGAAAAGAAAGCCATGCGTTACCATCTACTGCGTTGTATATTCTATCAACAGCTAAATTGTGATAAGGAGAAGAAGTTTCTTTTACAAAAAACTTAAATGAATTAGCAAAAGCAGGAATAGAGTTTTCCAGCTTAACAGTTATTGAGTTTTGATTTGGAGAATCAATTTTACCAACTTTCATAGAAGCAGAAACATCTGTTAACACTGGCGTTTGTCTACCAAACTCATCAGCGTATACAATACCAACTTGATAAGATCTTTGAGATTTAATAGAATGTATGTTTTTTGTTTTTTCTTTACAACTAAAATTTGTTATTTGACCTATAAAGTCTGTGCCAGCAATTTGAGATTGTATAAAAAAAGTTTTTCCTGCATTAAAAAGAGCTGTTGCTGAACCACCATTATTATTGTCTAAAGTAAGATAAAAGTCATACTCACCATTACTATTTATACTAAAAGTTTTGTTTTT
>Ga0208814_1001174_pt1 | contig 12819 bp, 11 predicted proteins | sample MalvirAntarct_55_FD_184253 | JGI IMG/M metagenome (GOLD analysis project Ga0208814, IMG submission 184253) | Marine viral communities from the Global Malaspina Expedition - Malaspina viral metaG Antarct_55 (SPAdes) (version 2) | ecosystem: Environmental > Aquatic > Marine > Oceanic | place...
TTGTTAGTTTTATTGCTAATTATATATTTTGGAAGAAATTTCATTCAACCAATTTTTACTACAAATCTTCAAAAAATAATAGTTTATCTTACTTTTATTGCATGTATGGTTTTTGGGTATTATGTGCTGCAGCATTTACCGGTAGTAGATTTCAGACCCTATAAAATTGGAGCTAATATTTCGGAAGGTATGTCTTACCCTTCAAATGCTGCTCAGCCAATTTTTGAATACCGATGGACTTTTACTCATAATGGCGTTGAAAAAGTAATCATCACTAATGGAGATTTTCCAAAAGAAAAAGGAGAATATACTATAGAAACCGTTATGATTCAGGAAGGTTACGAGCCACCAATACACGATTTTACTATGGAACGTGACGGAGAAGATTTTTCCGCTGACCTTTTGCAAGAAGATAATTTAATTGTTGTGGTTGCTTACAGTATTAGTAATTCTGAAGCAGAAGGTTTTGCTAATATTAAAAAAGCAACTGATAAAGCGATAAGAAATGGTTATAAAGTTATTGGGCTTTCCGCTTCTAGTCAAGAAGTAACTGAGGCATTAACTAAAAAACACCAATTAAACTTTGATTTCTATTTTTGTGATGAAACTGCATTAAAAACGGTGGTTCGAAGCAATCCTTCTTTAATTGAATTACAAAATGGAACTATTATAGAGAAATTACATTGGAATGATGTTTCAAAATTAAAACTATCGAATAATAATTAGCAATTGTTTCACTGATACCTATGTTCAATATTTAAGTAATAAAATTAGGTGCAGTATAATACACCTAATTTTATTACTTGAATTCCAGTAAAGTAAGTATTTTTATTGAAAATACTATTTTAAATAATGGAAGAAAAAAAAATTTCCAATAAAACAGTTGTTGTTGTTGGATTTAATAATGAAACAATAATTAATGCTGTTAATGAGTGGATGCAAAATGCTGAAAAAGCAGAGACTAAATACGGACACATTTCTAAGTGGAACACCTCTCAAGTAACTACTATGAAGAGACTTTTTTTTAAGGCAACTTTGTTTAACGAACCCATTTTTGATTGGAATGTGAGCAATGTTACAGACATGAGTTATATGTTTAGTAATGCTAATACTTTTAATCAATCTATTGGTAATTGGGACGTAAGTAGGGTATCTACTATGAAATATATGTTTAGTAATACGAATGCTTTTAATCAACCTATTGGAGATTGGGACGTGAGCAACGTTAGAAATATGGAGTCTATGTTTAGTGCTTCTGTTTTTAATCAACTTTTAAATAGTTGGGATGTGAGTAAAGTGCTTAATATGGATCGGATGTTTGCATTTAGTAATTTCAATCAAGATATAAGTTCTTGGGACGTGAGTAGTGTGAATGACATGACTCGCATGTTTCACAGTGCTTTTGCTTTTAATCAAAACTTAAGTTCTTGGAGTGATAATGTTAATGATTTTTATGAGTTCAGTTATAATACTCCTAAATGGATATTAGCAAAGCCGAATTTCACTAATTGTATATCTTAAATTAAAACCTGCTCCAAAACCGTTTAAAATTAATTATTTAATCATGGCTATTTTTTTTTTTTCATAAGAGACCTATATACTGAGGTTTGTTTTAATATTTAAAATGTAATCATTAAACCAATGGATTCTGCTTATAGGATTAATATAACTAAACAACTTAGTGAGTACATGAAAAGAAGTACATGAAAAGAAACAATCTGAAGCTCATTTGATAGCTATAGATTATTATATTTGTATTAAAGTATAAAGATATCATTAGCTAATCGGCTAAATATCGAAAACTTTTAAGCAATAAAGTATAACATATTGATTTTAAGATATTAATAAGTTGTGATATAATAATGATTAGTTATTTGCTACAAAAAATAGGATATGCATTTTTTACTCTTTTTGGGGTAGTTACGGTTGTTTTCTTATTGTTTAATATTCTTCCTGGTGATCCAGCTAGAATGATGTTAGGGCAAAATGAAACAGCAGAACAAGTTGCAATTGTAAAAAAGAAATATGGGTTTGATCAACCTCTTAGTAAGCAATATGCGTATTATTTAAATGATCTTTCGCCCATATCATTTCATAGCCTAAGGGAAGAGGACCATAGCTACTTTTCTGATAAAAAATATTTAGGGTTTAAATTATTTAGTATTGGAGAAACCAATGTGGTTTTAAAAGCACCTTATTTAAGAGAATCATTTCAAAAAAATGGAAAAAAAGTAAGTACTGTAATTTTAGAAACGTTACCTAACACAATTGTACTTGCAATATCATCGATTTTTATTGCTATGGTTTTAGGAATGTCCTTAGGAGTTATTTCGGCAATGTATAAAGATAGCTGGATCGATAAATTAATTCAGTTGGTAAGTACTTTTGGAATGAGTGTTCCTTCCTTTTTTAGTGCTATTTTATTTGCTTGGATTTTTGGTTTTTTACTTCATAACTATACCGGGTTAAATATGACAGGGAGTTTATATGAAGTAGATGATTTTGGTAATGGAACTTATATTCAATGGAAGAATCTAATATTACCGGCGGTAGTTTTAGGAATTAGACCTTTAGCGGTTGTAAGTCAGTTAATGCGAAATTCATTATTAGAGGTTTTGAGTACCGATTACATTCGAACAGCAAAAGCGAAAGGGTTAAGTGAGTTTTCAATAATTAGAAAACATGCTTTAAAAAACGCAATGAATCCTGTTGTAACTGCTATTTCTGGATGGTTTGCTTCTATGTTAGCAGGAGCAGTTTTTGTAGAGTATATTTTTGGATGGAATGGTTTAGGGAAGGAAATTGTTGATGCATTAAATACATTAGATTTACCCGTTATCATGGGAGCTGTTATTGTTATTGCATCGTTATTTATACTAATTAATATTTTTGTAGATGTTATTTATGGATGGTTAGATCCGAAAATTAGAAATTGAAAAACTTATAGAAACTAAAATTGAACTCATACATATTAAAATATAACACATAAAATAACTCTATGAAGAAAATTTTATTTTTAATCATTTTATTTTTTTCTGTATGTTCAGTAAACGCACAAGAAATTTCATTTAGTGAAAAAGCATTAAATGATGTTTTTTTGACTAATAAAGAAGTTGAAATTACTTTTTCTGAAATATTAGATTTATACAAGGGTAAAAACATATTAATCGATATTTGGGCAGGATGGTGTAGTGACTGTGTAAAAGGGATGCCAAAAGTTAAAAAAATACAAAAAAACAACAAAAAAACTGTGTTTTTGTTCCTTTCTTTAGATAAATCGACTAAAAAGTGGCAAAAAGCAATTAAAGCATTAAATATTGAAGGAGAGCATTATTACATTGCATCTGGCTGGAAAGGTGATTTTTGCTCGAGTTTAAATTTAGATTGGATTCCAAGATATATGGTGGTAAATCCTGAGGGAGAAATAACGTTATATAAGGCTATAAAAGCGGATGATAAAAAAATTAGTAAAGCATTAAATAATTAATTTTAATTAAACACATGCCCTAATTAGCTTTGGGTAATAAAGTATGAGAAAAAAAATAGTAGCAGGAAATTGGAAAATGAACAATGATTTGGCAGCAACAAATACTTTGATTTCTGAATTGATTAATAAAGAAAAAACAGCTAAAGCTGAGGTGATAATTGCACCAACTTTTGTGAACTTATTAGAAGCATCTAAACGTTTAAAAGATTCAAGTATTAAAGTGGCAGCACAAAACATGCATTTTGCAAACCATGGAGCCTACACGGGTGAAATTTCAGCAAAAATGCTAAAAAGTGTTGGTGTAAATATTGTTATACTAGGTCATAGTGAGCGTAGAGAGTTTTTTAGTGAAGATGATAATTTGTTAAAGCAAAAAGTTAATAAGGCATTAGATGAGGGTATGCAAATCATTTTTTGTTTTGGAGAAAAATGGGAAGACAGAAGTACTGGTAAGCACTTTATGGTTGTTGAAAGTCAAATTAAAAACGCTTTGTTTCATTTAAAAAATGAAAACTGGAAATCTATAGTATTGGCGTATGAACCTGTTTGGGCGATTGGTACAGGTCAAACTGCAAGTCCCGAACAAGCTCAAGAAATGCACGCGTTTATTCGCAATCTAGTTAAAGAAAATTATAATTCAACAATTTCTGAAGATGTCTCAATCCTTTATGGTGGGAGTGTAAAGCCTGAAAATGCCAAAGAGATATTTGGTAAGAACGATGTTGACGGGGGTTTAATTGGTGGAGCGGCATTAAATGCTGATAATTTTATAGCAATAGTAAACTCATTTTAAAATGTCTCAAATATATATAGAATATCATTTTACAATGTTTCCTTTACAGCCCGCTTCGGAAATTTTAGTAGCTCAATTAGGGGAATTAGGATTTGAAAGTTTTACAGAAACTGAAACTGGGCTGAAAGCATATATTCAAAAGAAAGAATTAGATCCAGTTTTGATTGATAATATTCAGGTGTTAAATTCATTAGAATTTGAAATAAGTTATAAGGTTACTGAAATTCCACAAGTAAATTGGAATGCTGAATGGGAAAAGAACTTTAATCCAATTGAAGTAAATGGAGAATGTGCGCTGAGAGCTCCATTTCATAAACCATTTAATGTTAAATATGAAATCATAATCGAACCAAAAATGTCTTTTGGTACAGGACACCACGAGACCACTTTTATGATGCTTCAGTTTATTTTAGAAAATGATTTTAAAGAAAAATCTGTTATAGATATGGGTTGTGGTACTGCTGTTTTAGCGATTTTATCAGAAATGAAAGGAGCTGCCAAAATAGATGCTGTGGATATAGATGAATGGTGCTATGAAAATTCTGTCGAAAATATAGAACGAAATCTTTGTAAAAACATTCTTGTTTATCAAGGAGATGCTTCTTTTTTTAAAGAAAAAAAGTATGAAGTAATAATTGCGAATATAAATAGAAATATTTTGTTGCAGGATATGGGAATATATTCTAACAGCTTGGACGAACATGGAGTTTTATATTTAAGTGGTTTTTATAAAGAAGATTTAGAATTAATCACCGAAACTTGTAATAATTTAGGCTTAACTTTCGTTAAAAATAAAGAGCGAAATAATTGGATTGCAGCTAAATTTAGAAATTAAAAAGCAGTTTATTTTTTATGGGAACAAAAGAAAAAATACAGGAAGATACAGATGTCTTAGAGAAAGAAGCTAACGAACATCAAATTGTTTTGTTTAACGATGATGTAAATACTTTTGATCATGTAGTAGAGACATTAATTTATGTTTGTGAACATACTTTAGAGCAGGCAGAGCAATGCTCGATTATTGTTCATTATAAAGGAAAGTGTACTGTTAAAACGGGCGCATACAAAGATTTAGAAGCTCTTTGTTCGAAATTGCTACAAGCAGATTTAAGCGCAGAAATTATTTAAAATTCAGTTTAATATTTTCAGTTTTTTAATTAGATTATAAACAATATATATATATATTTGCAGCCAATTATAGGCCACGTGGCGCAACTGAATAGCGCACCTGATTACGGCTCAGGAGGTTGCAAGTTTGAATCTTGCCGTGGTCACTATACATAAAAGGAATAAGAGAAATCTTCTTCCTTTTTTTATTTATTGTACATATTTTTATTTTTTTAACCTACTTAGAGGTTAAGAAAAAGCTGATATTGAAGGCTTGAATTCAGATAAGACTCTAATTATACAAACAGCTCAAGATAGTTATAAGGCTATGTTGCTTAATTTCCGATACTGTTTTTCTCAAACGATATTAAACTTTTTCAATGCTATTTTGGACTGGTCTAATAATTTCAGGAAGATCCTCTATTAATCTTTGAAGGTGTTTGACCGGAGTTTTTTAATTAAAAAACGGCTACACTATAATAGTATAACCGTTTTATTGTTTTAGCAGATAACTCCTTTGAAATATCGAACATTAGTTTTACTCCAATGGTTTGTTACTTTTAATTAAATTTATTAAAGAGTCATTTTTCTTTGAGTAATTATTAAGTCCTATGACTTTAATCTCCATAAAACTTATTTTTTGAACCATTAAAGCCTTAAACTTAGAATCTTTCTGCATAATCTTGAAAACACTATTAATCAATTTCTCATCATTATTAAACCAAAAATTTTTAACATAAGTTGATGTATAGTTATTTACAAAAAATTCATCTGCTTTATCTGCAATTAGTTGTTCAGAATCAATAATACTTATTATTGTATTATGATTTAATGAGTAGATTTCATCAATAATAACTTTTAAACTTGAAGGCTCTATTATATTGAAGCTTCCGTCGTTTACAATAGAATTATAAATTGACCTTGATGGGCTAAATTTGCTTACATTAAAGAAAGGATTTAATGGAGATAAGTTTTTAGGGTATTTTTTTATTTCTTGCGTTGTTAATGAATCTAATAATAATTTATTTACATATTCCATCTCTCTTTTAAAATCCCGCTTTGTTTTGTCAATATAAGCCTGGTTAAATTCAAGTTCGCTTAAGAGATTGTCAATAATTAATTCTCTTTTTGTGTCAATTTGTATGTCATTTCTAATATTTTGCACAAAAAAAGAAAAAGTTATACCCATTACAATAACAAAAAACTCTAAAGTATATTTTATAAAATACTTTTTAATATTTTTTCTTTTCATACTTCCAATTTACAAAATTTAGTTTTTATTTAAACTATCTGAACAAGAGAGGTATTGTTCAGAAAGTAAAGAATAAGTTATGTGCAGAGTTGCTATCTTTTATTCTTATTTCATAAAGTTAAAAATTCCATCTATAATTCCACCACTACTTGAATGCTCTCCTTTTTCTCTTGTTTGAATCTTGCCGTGGTCACTAAATTTTTTCATACCCTTGATAAACAAGCTTGCTAGATTTTTTATTAAGGGTATTTAGTTTAAAAACCTGAGAAAATCATTAGTTAATAACTCTACCGTCTTTATATATTTTTTCTTCCTCTAATTTCCCATCCTTTGTGTATTTTCTAAAAGGACCATCAAATTTGTTTTGATTATACGTATATTCATGTTTTAATTGACCATTATCCCACCAACCTTTGCGTATTCCATCTAATTTCCCATTTTTATAGTTTCCTTCATCTCTTAATCTACCATTGTCATACCAAACCCTTCTGGTTCCAATTATTTTTCCATCTTCAAACGCACCTTCTTGTCTTAATTGACCATTTATGTGCCATCCTTTACGGGGTCCATTTAATATCCCATCTTTAAAGGTTTGCAGTTGTTGAATTTCTCCGGTTTCGTAATAAAAAAAAAGCTCTCCAGTAATTAATGTTGAATCTGTTTTTTGATACATTAACTTATTAATCTGAATGATTTCATCTTTATTATATTTTTTATTTGAAGAAATAGAATCATTTAAAGTTATTGATGTCTCAATGGAAGTTTCAGTGACAGAACTATTTAATTTTCCTTCATTTTGTTTACATCCAAATAGGAGTATCGTTATTAATAGTAGTGTTAAATTCTTAATCATAGGTTGTGTTTTTTATTATTTAAAATCCAGCACTTTTTTTGTTACCCAAAGGCGATAAGCAAATAGTACTAATTGCCATTTCTTTGCTTTGGCTAAATCTATTCGTTGTTTAGTAAAGCTAGGTAATAGTGTTTTATTTATTTTAGCAAGCGATTTAAATAAAATCTTATCCATTTTTCAAAAATACAAATAAAATAAGTTTCATTCTAATCATATAAAATGGAATTTTTTTCAATTTGTTGAGTTTTATTTTTTTATTGAATAGTATTTTTTGAATTCTTAAAATGTGTTTTAAATAGTATCTTCGCTACTTAATATAAATGCATATGAATGTTGTTTTTATCCTTTTAGGATTGACATTGTTGGTAATAGGAGGTGAGTTTTTAGTTCGTTCTTCTGTAGCGATATCATTAAAATTTCATTTATCGAGAATGGTAATTGGGTTAACAGTAGTTTCATTTGCCACTTCTGCACCAGAATTATTTGTAAGTGTTCAAGCGGCCTTAGATGGATATCCTTCTATAGCTTTAGGGAATGTAATTGGTTCTAATATTGCAAATATTGGATTGGTGTTAGGAGTTACAGCTATTATTTCTCCATTGTTTTTAGATAGAGATTTTTATAAATTTAATTGGCCTGTAATGATGTTGTTTTCTGTGGCTTTGTATTTTGTTTTAAAATTTGGATATGGTATCGGTAGAGCTGAGGGGATTATATTAATACTAGCGTTAGCTGTTTACTTATTTATGTTAATTAGAAAAGCTCAAAAAAACAGAAAAATTAAAATTGCTAAAAACTCTATTGACATTGATGTGAAAACAACTTCTAATTTTAAAATAGTTAGTTGGGTTTTAATTGGAGGAATTGCATTATGGAGTGGAAGCGAATTCTTAGTTGAAGGAGCGGTTAATGTTGCTCGTTACTTCGAGGTTAGTAACCGAGTAATTGCAGTAACCATGATTGCAATTGGTACTAGTGTGCCTGAGTTAGCTGCATCTGTGATGGCAGCCTTAAAACACGAAAAGGAATTATTAATAGGTAATATTATTGGTTCGAATATTTTCAATATTGCATCTGTTTTAGGAATTACCGCTATCATACATCCAATTACGGTTTCTGCATCTAGTATGCCTTTAGTTTTAGTAGATATAATTTGGATGATATGTTTTTCTGCTGCTATATACATATTAGCACATCTGCCTAAACGATTTATACTAAGCAGGTATAAAGGAATTATTTTATTTGTAGGATATACAATTTTTATGGGTTTAATCTTCTTAAGTTTCGATAAATAAAACTATTATTTTAAGTAACCCCTATTTTTTATAAAAAAAATAGGGGTTACTTATGTAAAAACTATATTTTATATAAAAACTAAACAAAAAATAGGGGGGGTACTTAGATAAAAACCTTATTTTTGTGCTTTTAATAATTGTAAAAAATAAATTATTATGTCTACCCTTAGATTTAGAGCAATCAATGAAACATTAAATAGAAAACCTATTCCAGTAGAAGAACCTGCAAGGCGGTCTGCAATTTTTGGAAAAAACGTTTTTAATGAATTGGCAATGCGTCAGTTTTTATCAAAAGACTCTTACAATAGTGTCATTGATGCCACTGTTAACGGTTCAAAAATTAATAGAAATATTGCCGATCATATTTCAACAGGTATGAAAGAATGGGCAATTACAAAAGGTGCAACACATTATACTCACTGGTTTCAGCCTTTAACAGGCTCTACTGCAGAAAAGCATGATGCATTTTTTGAGACTACAGAAGACGGTCAAGCAATTGAAAAGTTTGGAGGTGGACAACTAGTTCAACAAGAACCTGATGCATCTAGTTTTCCAAATGGGGGAATTAGAAATACTTTTGAGGCAAGGGGTTATACCGCTTGGGATCCAACTTCACCAGCTTTTATATACGGTACGACACTTTGTATACCCACAGTTTTTGTTTCTTATACTGGGGAAGCACTAGATAATAAAACACCATTGTTAAGATCATTACAAGTGTTGGATTCTGCGGCCACTTCAGTAGCCAAGTATTTTGATAAAAATGTCACCAAAACGATAGCAACCTTAGGTTGGGAACAAGAATATTTTCTTATAGACAAGGCTATGGCATCTTCTAGACCAGATATAACCTTAACGGGTAGAACCTTGTTAGGTCATGAACTTGCAAAAGGACAGCAATTAGATGATCATTATTTTGGATCTATTCCAGCTAGAGCATTAGATTATATGCGTGATTTAGAAACAGAATGTATGTTATTAGGCATCCCTGTTAAAACACGCCATAATGAAGTTGCTCCAAATCAATTTGAATTAGCTCCAATTTTTGAAGAGGCCAATCTTGCAGTAGATCATAACTCCTTATTGATGGATATTATGGAAAAAGTTGCGGAAAGACATCACTTTAAAGTATTGTTTCATGAAAAACCATTTAAAGGAATCAATGGAAGTGGAAAACATAATAATTGGTCGTTAAGTACCAATACTGGTGTTAATTTACTGAGCCCTGGTAAAACTCCAAAACGAAACCTCCAGTTTCTAACCTACTTTATAAATACGATTAAGGCCGTAAATGATTATGAAGAGTTAATGCGTTCTTCTATTGCAAGTGCGAATAACGATCATCGTTTAGGAGCTAATGAAGCACCTCCAGCTATTATTTCTGTATTTATTGGAACTCAGTTAACAAATGCATTAGATGAACTAGAGAAAGTTACTAATGGTAAATTATCTCCAGAAGAAAAGACAGATCTTAAATTAAATGTAGTAGGAAAAATTCCTGAAATATTATTGGATAATACAGATCGTAATAGAACATCCCCATTTGCCTTTACGGGAAATAAATTTGAGTTTAGAGCTGTTGGTTCAACTGCCAATTGTGCGACTCCAATGACCGTATTAAATTCTATAGTTGCCAAACAATTAATTGAATTTAAGAAAAGTGTGGATTTGCTTATCGAAGAAAAGAAAATGAAAAAAGATGATGCTATTTTTAATGTACTTAGAGAGTATGTTAAAGACTCTAAGCGAATAAGGTTTGAAGGAGATGGCTATGGAAAAGCTTGGGAAATAGAAGCGAAAAAGAGAGGGCTTAGTAATCATAGGAGTACTCCTGAAGCATTAAAAGCGAAAGTAGCTGAAAAAACAATTGCCTTATACGAAGAACTAAATATCATGAGCAGGGTAGAAATTGAAGCTCGGTATGAAATAAAAGTAGAAGAGTATTCTATGCGTATTCAAATAGAAGGAAGAGTGCTTGGCGATATAGCTAGAAATCATGTTATTCCAACAGCAATTAAGTATCAAAATATTTTAATTAAAAATGTACAAGGCTTAAAAGAAATTTATGGTAATGACTTTAAAAGATTATCAGTTGAGCAATTAAAATTGATTGAAAAAATTTCTGAGCATATCGAGAAAATCAATATGGGAATAACTGATATGATTGAAGAACGAAAAAAAGCTAATAAAATTAATTCCACGGAACTCTGTGCAAAAGCTTATTGTAATAAGGTTAAGCCTTATTTTGAAACCATAAGATATCATTGTGATAAGTTAGAGTTATTAGTTGACGATGAGCTTTGGCCATTATCTAAATATAGAGAAATGATTATGTTAAAATAATTTTAACAAAACTTTAACGTTTGAAGTAAAAAGTCGTTTAGCTGTAGTTGAACGATTTTTTTTATGAGATAATCTTAGTTTCATAAAACCATTAACAAGATAATTCCTACAAAAAATAAAAACCTATTTGTAGGAATATGTTCACAGTTGTTTTGTAAGAATTTTACCTATAGATTTGTAGAATATTAAGAGATAATTTTAGTCTTTTATATAAGTTCACAACATTATCCCTCCATTGTGAATCATTACTGTTTTAAAAGTTTTTTAGTTTTAAAAGGTTTAATTATACGTGCAATTGATATTGCCAACAATATAAATCAATAATAAAGTTAATCAACTTTAATTAATCATAAAAATAAAAATTTTAACTAAATCAAAACAATTATGAAAAAAGTAGTATTAAGCGCAGTAGCGTTAATGATTGCAAGCATCGGTCTTGCACAAGACAATTACAGTGGGGTCCTTCAGGTTGGTGCTGATAATGAGTCCGAAGTAACTCAATTAGGTTATTTAAATGGATCTGGTGTTATTCAAGGAGGATTAGAAAACTTTAGTACAGTTGATCAAGACGGAGATGAAAATTTATCTGGAGTGGTTCAATTAGGAGAAGGAAACCAATCTGAGGTTAACCAATATGGAGAATCAAATTTCTCTGAAGTTTATCAATTAGGATTAGGTAATGAAAGTCAAGTGACACAAGATGAAGAAAATTCAGGCTGGTTTGGCGGAAACAATAACTCAGGTGTTTTACAAGTAGGTCGTGAAAACATTTCTGAAGTTAACCAAACAGGTAGAGGTTATAACAACTCTGGAGTAATTCAATTAGGAGCAGATAATTCTTCTGATGTTTTACAAAAAGGAAAAGGAAATAATGCATCTGGAGTTATTCAGGTTGGTGCTGATAATTCAAGTGAAGTTTCACAAACAGGATTTTACTACTTCGGAGGAAGTAATTTATCAGGAGTTATTCAGTTAGGATTATCTAACTCGTCTGAAGTTACTCAATTAGGTAAAGAAAACGAATCTGGAGTTATTCAAGTAGGTGAAGAGAATGGATCTATGGTTGATCAAAATGGTGTTACAAACGCATCTGGAGTTATTCAGTTAGGATTATCTAACTCGTCTGAAGTTACTCAAGCTGGTATATCAAATACATCTGGAGTTCTTCAAATTGGAGCTGGTAACGAATCTTACGTTAATCAACTAGGAACTGGATTTTTCTTTTTTGGAGGTAATACTTCTTTAGTTGCTCAAGGTGGATTAGAAAACTATTCTGATGTTGATCAAAAAGGAGTATTTATGCAATCTGGAGTTCTTCAATTAGGAGCTTATAATGGAAGCGTTGTTGATCAAGATGGATATATAAATATATCTGGAGTTGCTCAATTAGGAGGCGTAAACGGATCTGGTGTTTTTCAAAATGGAGCTTTTAACTTATCTGGCGTTCTTCAAGTAGGAGGATTTAACGGAAGTTTAGTGGGTCAATTTGGAAATGGAAATGCATCTGGAGTTGCTCAATTAGGAGCAGGTAACGGAAGCGTAGTAGGTCAATTTGGAGATCGTAATACATCTGGAGTTCTTCAACAAGGACTAGCTAATTTTAGTGGTGTAGCTCAATTAGGAGAAGATAACTTCTCTGCTGTTTCTCAAGATGGAGAATTTAATGGATCTTTAGTTTATCAAGAAGGA
>Ga0208814_1001175_pt1 | contig 12815 bp, 23 predicted proteins | sample MalvirAntarct_55_FD_184253 | JGI IMG/M metagenome (GOLD analysis project Ga0208814, IMG submission 184253) | Marine viral communities from the Global Malaspina Expedition - Malaspina viral metaG Antarct_55 (SPAdes) (version 2) | ecosystem: Environmental > Aquatic > Marine > Oceanic | place...
GAATGGGTAATGTTATAGATGTAGAAGAGACATTGGTGCAAGCATTTAGTGGATTAAAAGTAGTTAAACCACAGGTAGAAAGATCATTAAGATACAGAGGTTTTGAGGCTAATGATTCTATAAGAGATGCTACCAATACCTTTAATAGATTGCTTAGAAGTAATGATCCACAGCAAGCAGAAGAATTACTACAAGGTTACATGAATCAAAACGAAAATAGATTCAAAGCATTAAGAGATTTGTATACATCAATAGAAGACGCTAGAATTTTAGGTTTATCTGAACAACAGATTAAACAACAACTAAAAGATGCTAATGTTGCTAGCTACGAGACAGTTATGAGAGGAATATTTAAACCTATAACAGTAGATCAAGGTTTAGTAAGAGAGGCACGCATGAAAGGTACGCAAGTTAGCCCAGCAGCATTCCCTGTTGCTGAGTCAAGATTAAGACAAGACCTTACAGGTAAATTTATAAACCCACTAGACATAGAAAGATCAAGAGCTGCTCAAGTTTTAAGAGAAGAAGAAGAAAGAAAACTAATAGGACAATAACTTGTATAACAAATACGGAGCAAAGAAAGTAAAGCTTGATGGCTATACTTTTGATAGTAAGCTTGAGGCTGCTAGATACAATCATCTTAAAGAACTAGAAGGTTTAGGTTTAATCTCTGATATAGAAGTGCACCCGCCATTCCCATGCGTAGTCAATGAGAAGAAGGTATGTCTTTACAAGGCTGACTTTAAATATAAGAACATCAATGGTGATGAAGTCATAGAAGATACCAAGGGCATAGAGACACCCATGTTTAGATTAAAAAAGAAACTTGTTGAAGCTTTATATCCTGACGTAAAGATCCTAATAATAAAGAAAGCTAAAGATTAAAAGGGCGTGCCTGTTTCAACCCAAGGCTTGATGCTTTGGATAGTTCCATTCATCATCTTCTTAACAGCAGAACATTGCTCTAGTAATTCTTTTGGAAAGCCACTGTTGATTACCTCTATCAGCTCCTGACTAGAATAAAGGTTGTCTTCTTTAAGTTCTTTTTGTTGAGCTACATTAATAAACCTAAAGCCATCCTTCTCATAGATAACAAAGTTATCATCCTCTTGGATCATAGTTGCTGGTATTAACTCTGGTATATAGTTATGTCTTGGACATCCCTTGGTCTGTCTCTCTTCGCTTATCTTCTTGTCATGCTGTGAACAATGCCAATATGCGTCCCCTTTATTAACATCAGCACTAGCAAAGCGACATGACCTACAGTGAACTTTATCTGGTAAAGACCTGCCAAGATATGCGGCCCTCTCTTTGACAGACATAAAGCTACGGATTCTGTAGTCAGTTTCAGGTATGTAATTATCTGGTGGTGTATTGGTTAGCAGTATGTGTTCAGCTTTCTCCATTAACATCTCAAACTTTAGGTAATCAAAGTCAACGATCTCTGTGTATAGAGCTGAGTTGTTCTTGTTATAAACAATAGCTATGCAATGATCTATCTTGAACAGCCCCATGTATAAATGTATCTGTGCGTCATACTCTTCTGACCAGTTGCAATAGCTACCTAGCTTTTCTAGGTTCTTGAAGCGACTGTCGTTAGCTGTCTTGAACTCTAATAAGTATTTGGTATCTTCCTTTAAGCCTGGCAGATTCTCAGCCATGCCATCTATGTGTCCCTTGACATGACCACCAAGAGCTTGAGTTCTAAACTGCTTGCCGTTGTCTTGCACGTCATAGATAGTAGCTCCAGGTATCTTACGTAGCTTCTCGATCAAATGTTCTTCTACTACATTGCCCAAGTCTAACAACCTAAGAACTCTTGGCTGCCAATCATCGGGCATGAGCCAGCGGTATCGCATCCAAAGGAGCCTTTGATTCGGATTACCGATACCACTGATACCCAAATAAAACCTTTGGTGTCTTTCAGTATTTGTTTCTACGTCATCTAGTAAGTGATTAATACTCATAATAATATCTCCTCATTGTTTTTTGTTTTGATCCCTATAACATTCTCATACTTGCCTTGCTTCTGTAAAACAATCTCAGCTATGTTTTCAAAAGCGCCACTGTTTATTAGTTCAGCAGCCATCCATGGTTGTTGAGGAGCACCCCACTTCTCTGCTATCTTCTTCCATCTACGCACCGCCATGTTGTGTGCAGTAGGATGACCAAACATTAGTGGCATTTTCTTTGGGAAAAATTCATTCTTAACTGTAAAGATAACTTGACAATACTCACTACCATTTTGTGACTTGGTTACTGTTGCATAGATATCAGTGACAGGTTTGTATCTTGGCTTGGCCTTCTCTCTCTCATCAGATAAGACAGCTTGCTTTTCTGCCTTGGTTCTTTTAGCAACTTCCTTTTCTTTCTTAGTCTGTAGCTCTTCAAACTTTTTAGATCCTTCAAATACCTGGTCACACTCAATACATTTCTTAGCAGCAGGTAGGTTGATAGCGCTACAGTTAGCACAAACCTTGGGATGATACCTAGCTGGAGCTGACTTATCTGGTTGCACCTCATCAAGACAACCATGCCTAGCTACATTTTCTCCATAGTCTAGTAGTAGGCAGTTGTCTTTTCCCTCATCTAGTCTCATTCCCCTTCCACACATCTGAACAAATAAGCCAACGCTTTGTGTTGGTCTAAGCAATGCTATGCAATCAGCTCTGGGTGCATCCCAACCCTCAGTAAGCACACCTACATTACATATAGCATGAATATATCCATTGTTAAATTTCTCTAATACATCTTCTCTCTTTTCTTTTGATGTCTCACCTGTTACACATTCAGCCATAATCCCATAGGTCTTAAGGCATTGAGTCATCTTCTCTGCATGTAACACCGACACACAAAAGAATACTGTTGCTGTCCTACCTTGGGTATAGGCGTTATCAATCCAATCATTCACAACCTCAATGATAGTGGTGTCAACCATAGCTATCTTCTCTAGTTCTCTTTCCTTGAAGTCACCATTCTTAAACTTTAAACCCACAGCTCCTGCATCAATGATTGCATTTTCATTAACTGCATAAGCAGATAGTCTACATAAGAATCCACCACGGATCAGATCAGGTATAGATACAGAGTAAGCCAGGTCTTTAAAAAAATGATCTTTACGATTGCCATATATATAACCCTGCCCCATACGATATGGTGTTGCAGTGCAGCCCATAACTTTCATAGGATTTCTATTAGACAAGGTTGTTATGATCTTCTTATACCTGGTATGGGAGCTTGGCGGTACGTTATGTGCTTCATCTATAATCATATAGTCAAAGCTACCTACAGCATCCAATCTCTTGGGTGATGCTAAGGTATCACGACTGGCAACAAGGATTTGTGAGTCTATCTCATAGCGTTTCATGCCTGCCGCTAACACACCTACTGGTGCATCGGGCCATACCATTTTGAGCTTAGACTCTGCTTGCTCTACTAATTCTTTTCTATGAGCCATAACAAGAAACCTGGCATTGGGATCATTGGCTAATACTTCTTTGATGAAGTGAGAAAAGATAATAGTCTTACCTGCCGCAGTAGGCAAAGCAATCAAAGCATGATCCTCTGCTGGGCGATTGGCAAACCAATGGTGTAGAGAATCTATTGCATCTCTTTGGTAGTATCTAAGTTTCAATGTATTATTTGTTTAGGATCTTCTTCTTTGTTTGATTCGTAACCTGGTATTTCCATGTGATCATGTACCATACCGAGTATTAATTGTAAGGCTTCTGTTTGTGTGTAAGAAAATTCAAACGTCAAGTCAATAGCAAACTTAGTTAGTGTTATGATTGCTGACCTTGTATCTAAATCTTGTGTGGCCCAATCATCTATACATGTTTGAACATCATCTCTTACTGTCTCACAAGTATTCTTATCTAAGTATTCTGTAAATTCTTTTTCTTCCATCATCTTTTATATCCACGTTTAGTAATGTTAGTTTAGCTTCTTCTACTTTAGTATCTAATCCAGATGGTAAACTGTCAAAGTTTTGTTCTAGTGAATCTAGTAGAGATGTCATTGAATCTACTAGGGCTTTCGCCTCTCTTTTATCTATCGTCATATATTTCTCCAAAAATACATTAGGGTATACAATAACCCTAGGTGCGAGGAGTAGCCTTCGTGTATAAGACTACTCACTCGAGTTATTTATTTACTCTCTCTGGTAAATAAATTATTTGTCCCAATCAAAACTATCGTCACTTGACTTAGTTTCGTTAGGACTTTGCGAAGGGGCTGACGCATTGCTCTTTGCTACACCTGTAACAAACTTAGCAATCTTATTCTTGTCATCCCATTTCGTTCCATCTCCTTTTGATCCACCAACTTCTACTTTCACGTTGGCTTTAAAAGGAATGTTCAACATACTTTCTAACTGCTCCAGACCAAAGGCATCCACGTCTGCTTCCATACCCATTGCTCTTCTCCAGTCTCTTAATCTACTAATAGATACGTTCAACCCATTACCTTCAAGCATAAAGGTTTCCCATATCTTACGACCAGAATGAGTAGGGCCTGTCACATCAAAGGTAATCGATAAGTATCTATCACCCTTAGCACTTGTTTTATTCTCCCATCCAGTAGCTACAAAATCGTAGTCACCGACTGGCATTAGATCAAACGATCCACCTGTATCCTCGACATTAGTCAAGTTTAAATTAAAATCATCAGACATATTATTCTCCTTTTTTAGATTTTAAAGATTCTTTAAATGCAGTCATGAACGCTGTCCAATCAAGATCCAAAGGGGCATTCCCCAAGTCAACTCGACTCTTAGCATCAAAGGCTGCGGTGTATTTATGAAACAACTTACGCTTGCCGTATGACACAGCCCTGGTTGTTTCCTTAAAACCCTGCCCACTAGTACGAGTTGATATCTCGTAGTTTGCAAACAGGTTGAAGTCTACCCACTCACGTATCATTGCTGATACTTTCTTATGAGTAGCCATCTCCCAACGATCATAGGGCTCACGCTCTGGATCATTAAAAGTTCTTATGCCTACATGAGAAAGCAAGATGATGTGCATCTTCTTCTTTTGTAGGGCATCAAACATTCTTAATAGTCTGCCAAATAACTCAGCAGATTCTGTAAAACCTTTTCCATATCCCATAGACTCAATAGATTTTTGTCCATGTATTTGACATACCTTTTGCTGTACTAACTTCTCAGCCCAGTCTGTTGTATCAAAGACTACAGTTTTGTAGTCATGGTCTTCTTCATACAAAGTTTTAATCTGTAAAAGTATATCGTCATAGCTTTCACATAAAGGAAAGGACGAGGTATCTACATAGTTAGTACCAGATTCTGTCTTAATAAAGATAGGGTTAGGTGCTTGACTTGCAAAGGTAGTCTTACCTATGCCATCAGTTCCAGATAGATTAATTTTAATAGAAGGAATCTGTATTCCTGTGGTCACGCTATTCAACAGGCTCATAAGCATCAGCTCCTTGTGAGATCATTTCATTTGTGATTGTCTCCACATCATCTACTATCATTAATATTTTATTTACCCAAGCTGCATGTAAACCTGGTGCTACTTCTCTTTTGATACGATCACGTATCTCTGCTACTACATGTTCATGTGTAATCATAGCTCCTCCTTTTTAGCACTTTTTATTGCGTCTTTTATGAGTTCTTTTGCCTGTTTGTTATTAGGCGCACAATCTAATGCTAACTGCGTAAAGTATTGTATGCCTACAAATACTAAATGGGGAACAGCAAGATCTTCCATAGCAGCATTCTCAGTTGCATCACAAAGATCATAAAAAAATTGATCGTGTGCCAGTTCTTTTTTTGATTTTTTCATTATTCATCTCCTTTTAATGGATCAATAAACTGTATGTATGGTCGTTCATTAATCTTGGTTACTAATCCTTCACGACACTTATCAAAAACATCTTGATGATTTTCTTCAAGCATTTTAGATAAAGCGGTATCTTCTTTGTAAATAGTTTTGAATGGAAACAACTCAGCAGGTATGTCGTGTTTAAGTTTAGATAAAAATTCCTGATCCCAGGTATTAGTAATTTTGTACTGAACACGCAAGTCTTTTGGTATGACACCATTAAGAGTTACTCTAGTAGATCCCCCAGTGTTAGACAGTCTATTAACTTGTGCATGAACATCAGGATGTTTGGTTATAGCAAAGTCAAGCAGACTACTTTGTTCTCTTAGCTCTGCTTGTTTTGCTAGATTCTTTTTCTTCTCCACCAAAAGTTGCGGCAGGGATAGCGTTGAATAATCTTTCATAATTAAGTTTCCATTTTTTAAATACAAGACAGATATTACTCTCATTAAAAACATTGTCAATACTTTTGTAATAAAATTCTTTACTAATTGTAAAGACTAATGATAAGATGATATCTGGTATGAGTGAATGAAGTTTAAATTTATTTTAAACCCTCGACTCAACCCCCTAATTGAAAAGAACATTAGCTCATACCATTCTATATAAGGAGAACTATGGAACTTAAAGACTATATTATAAAAAGAGGTGAAGACAAATTAGCCAAGGAGCTAGGTGTTTCTATTGACACAGTTAGATCCTGGAGATATGGAACTAGGCAACCCTCTGTTAATCAAGCCAAGAAACTTATCAAGATGACAGGCTATGCTTTAGGTTGGGAAAACATTTATGGATCAGTAGAAGAATGCCCATAGAAATAAAACCAAACACTGTTGGACAAGACATAGCAAAAGATGAGCGTAAAGATATGCTTATGTCATACCATGAAAACTTTTTTCATTTAATACCATGTGGTTCTACTAAAGATGTCATACCTGAATACTTTAAAAGCAGACATCCCTTTGAAGATGATATGGTTCTACAAAAGCGTTGGTCAAAGACACCAAGAGTTAAGTGGGCTGACTATATAACCAAGCAACCTACACTTAATGAAGTTAAGCAATGGTATTTACAATTCCCAGAATGTAACTGGGCTGCTATAACAGGCGTAACATTTGTGGTGCTAGATGCAGACACACAAGAGGCATGTGATTTCTGTGAGTCAGGGCAGATAACAAGAACCATGCTTAAACAAAAGACACCTCGTGGTGGCTATCATTATTTCTATGCAATGAATGATGACCTGAAGATCAGAAACACTACAGGTAAATTAGATATAAGAGGAGAGGGTGGCTATGTCATGGTCAGTCCTTCTATGAATTATAAGTTTGAAGTAGTAGAGGGAGCTGTTGTAGATTCACTTGATGATTTACCTAGTCTTAATAGTCAAGACATGAATATCATCTATGACTATAACAGCACAGGTAAGATCAATGTAGAAAGTAAAACACCCTTGACATCAGATGGCGTGCAGACAGGTATGCGTAATGATACTCTTGCCAGGTTGGTAGGCAAGTGGATACTAGAAGGTTGGGGTATGCGTGAGGTTGTGATCAAAGCATTAGACTGGAATCAAACAAACAACCCACCCATGAGTGTGCAAGAAGTATTAAATACAACTCAAAGTATTTGTGTTGGACACCTTAAAAGAAATCCAGAAGATGAGACAGGCATACAGAAATGGAACACTAGTCAATGGCAGATACAATTATCAGATGACTTAAAAGAAATCATGGATCAAGAAGATCCTATAGTAAAAGCTAAAGATGAAGTGCAAAACGATCCGCTTGGACTTAAATCATTTAACGATCCCTTCTGGGATTCAATGGATTGCGATAGGATTGAGCAGTATTGGGGTGACGCATTTGTCTTTGAACAATCCAGAGTATTACTATTAGGTAAACCAAAGATAGGTAAGTCGCATTGGCTGGGAGCTTTCGCGGCAGCAGCTACGACAGGCACAGACTTTATGGGTATGTCTTTTTCAAGACCTCTTAAAGTAATGTGGCTACAAGCAGAGATTATCCATGAGTTCTTAAAGAAAAGAATCGAGATGTACTATCAACCTTTTCATCATGATCCTGAGCTATATAACTTAGGCAAGTCAAACCTTATAGCATCAGGCAGATTAAGAAAGAACATCATGAGAGACAGCGACATAGATGCTATCGCACAAAGTATTGAGTTTCATAAGCCAGACTTGGTAATGATAGATCCTATTATTAATTTCTTTAGTGGAGAAGAGAACTCTAACTCAGAGATACATGAGATGCTATCAAGGATAGATAAACTCATTGAACTATATAAGGTAGCAGTAATCATTGCTCACCATACTGGTAAAGAAAGAGCAGATGATCTGTCGTTCATGTCAGCAAGAGGTGGTAGTGCATTCGCGGGGTGGATGGATTCTGGAGTCAAGCTGTCAGGCAAGAAACCTAATGTAACTTTATTCTATGAAGCTCGTAATGCAAAAGAACCTGATCAGCATTTAGCATACTTTGATTTTGAGAAAGGATACTTCAAGGTAGTAGATGCACAAGATAGTCCAGATGAAGTGGAGATAGCAAGGGTGGTTGCATCAGCTATGAGCAAACAAAAATTCTATACAAGACAAGACCTAGAAATATTAGCAAGACAAGCGCTCAAAGAAAGTGAGATGGCATCAGGCGAAAGGGCTGCTCGTTATGCAGTGAGTCATGTGCAGAAGTATCTAGGCGAGAGAGTCAAGACACATAATGTTCCAGGCAAGAACACTTGGTACTACTTAGCAGACAATGAAATGAAACGACCTTGGAAAAATGATTAACATAGACAAAAAATCTATGGAAGAAGCATTGAATGATGTTGGCATTGGATTGCTCATGTCATTTCCGATCAGCTATGGCCTGTTAAATCTGTGCAGATACTTAGAGGTAAGCTTGGTTGGAACTTCAATGATTCAGGTAGCAGTCTTTACATGTATAGCTATAGTCAGAAAGTATTTAGTAAGAGTTTATTATAAGGAGAGAGGGTGAAGATAGATATATATGCTGGTGATTGCATAAAATCTTTAAAGAATATGCCAGAGCAAAGCGTAAACACATGTGTAACAAGCCCACCTTACTACGGCCTTAGAAATTATGGTGTAGAAGGACAGCTTGGTTTAGAGCAAACACCAAAGGATTTTGTAGATAACTTGGTCAATGTATTTAAAGAAGTAAAGCGTGTCCTTCGTGATGATGGCACAGTATGGTTGAACATAGGTGATAGTTATGGAGCTCAAAATGGTAAAGGATTTAATACTCATGCAGATAAAGGATTAACCAACAGATCAACAGATATGCAAGAGAAGTATGGAAACATATCCAGTCATAACAACATGAAAGAAAGAACAGGACTACCACCTAAAAGTTTAATCGGCATACCCTGGAGGGTAGCCTTTGCTATGCAAGAAGATGGTTGGATACTAAGACAAGACATAATATGGCACAAGCCTAACCCAATGCCAGAAAGTGTAAGAGATAGGTGCACTAAGGCGCATGAGTATATATTTTTATTTAGTAAGAGTAAGAAGTATTACTATGACAACGAAGCGATCAAAGAAGATTCTAACAGTCAACTCCAAAGGTGAAAGAGGTAAGCCCAATAGTGTAAAGAACATAGGCAAATCTGTTGAAGGTGTAGATGGCTTTGATGTAAGAGAAGGCTTTAAAAACATGGGAGCTTATCCAAAAAAAAATAAGAGATCAGTATGGACTGTAGCAACTAAGCCTTACAAGGAAGCTCACTTTGCTACCTACCCACCCAAACTTATAGAGCCATGTATATTGGCTGGTTGCCCAGAAGGCGGCACAGTATTAGATCCGTTTGCTGGTAGTGGCACAACAGCAGAGGTTGCTAATGCTCATGATAGAGACACAGTTTTATGTGAGTTGAGCAATGATTACATAGAGATAGCAAAGAAAAGATTGTCAGGTATGTTTGCAGATATAAATGTTATAGGAGAAGGCGCATGAAAGTATTAAGTTTGTTTGATGGCATGTCATGTGGGCGTATAGCTTTGGATCAACTTAACATACCAGTAGAGAAGTATTATGCAAGTGAGATAGATAAGTATGCTATGCAAGTAAGCCAAGCAAACTATCCAGAGATCATACAAGTAGGTGATATATGTAACTTAGATGCTAAAGATTATCAAGATGTAGATCTGATGTTAGCTGGCTCACCTTGTCAGGGTTTTAGTATGGCAGGTAAGCAGTTGGCGTTTGATGATCCAAGGTCAGCCTTGTTCTTTGAGTTCATTAGACTATTAAAAGAAATCAAACCAAAGTATTTCTTATTAGAGAATGTAAGAATGAAGAAAGAATACTTACAGGTAATCAGCGAACAGGTGTCAGCATGTTATCCAGAGATCCCCTTTGGTATCGAGCCCATCTTTATTAACAGCTCCTTACTAAGCGCACAGTCAAGACCAAGATACTACTGGACTAACATACCTGGAATACAAGAACCAAAAGAAAAAGGCATAGTCTTAAAGGATATATTGGAAACAAGGGAAATAGAAGGCGTAATAGCTGGAGCTTATCGTGCTAGATCAATAGATAAAGATGGTAACAGGGTAGCCTGGAAAGAAGCAAAGCCTCAACAGATGTTAGAGTTAAGGAAGGATAATAAATCTAACTCTGTAACATCAGTACAAAAAGATAGCGTCCTAACTAAAGATGAAGTCTACTGGCGTAAGCTAACACCTTTAGAATGCGAGAGGCTGCAAACAGTTCCAGATAACTATACAAATCATGTCAGTAATAGTCAGCGTTTTAAAATGTTAGGCAATGGTTGGACGATTGCAGTGATCAAACATATATTTAAGAACATGGAGATAAGGTGATAGATTGTCTCAACAATTTAATAGATAGATTTTTAGAGTGGTCTTTCCAGAGACATGAGAATAAATTATTTAGGAAAAGAAAATGAGTAAAGGTAGTCGTGATAGAACTAAAGATCGTGATAAGTTTGATGTAAACTTTGAGAAGATCTTTGGTAAAAAGAAAGGTAACAAGGAGAGAAAGAAACAAATGTCTCATAATAATATAAAGCCTGATTGTGCAAAAATTATACAAAAACGTATGTGCAATGGGAAAATGCCCAATTGCACACCCACCCTGCGAAGCCCTAGTCTTATGCGATTTAGGTGTCTGTGTGGCTGTGCAGTTGCACATGCCTGCACATACGCACATGCACCTCTGAAAGCCCTAGTTTTACTGGTACGTGCAACTGTGCGTACGTGCATCTCTATAGAGAACTATAGTGAGAGGTATATTAAAATACCCTCTTACTTTGAAGAGATAGTTTTCTCTAGTAGAAATAGAGTAAGGATATAGAAATGGAAGAGAAGAAAAAGCTAACAAAAAAACAGGAAACATTTGTCGACCTTATGGTGTATCAGGATTATAAGCAGACGAAGTGTGCTCATCTTGCTGGGTATGAAAATCCAGGTGTCGCGGCAACAAGGTTGTTGAGTGATCAGCAGTATGCTCATGTGCAAGAAAGAATTAGGGAGCTGAAAGCTATTCAGCGTACTAAGAATGAAATTACTTTTGAGGGCATAGCAACGAAGCTTGGTGAGATAAGGGATGTTGCATTAGCTGATGGGAGTTATGGGCCTGCTGTTACTGCTGAGATTGCAAGAGCTAAACTTGCTGGGCTTATGGTGGATAGGAAAGAGCTGAAGATACATAAGATAGATAACATGAGTAGGGATCAGCTAGAGAATAGGTTGAAGGAGTTAGTCCTGGAGAACCAAATTATCTTGGGGACATCTGAGGTGGTAGAAGCTGACAAGGATCTCATTGAGGATCAGTCTGATCAAGAATTAGTTTAACTCTATCTTCTGCGTCTTTTAGCTTGCGTTCACAGTATTGTTTAATCTTCATGCCTTTCTCAAAAGATTTGATTGATTCTTCTAGTGATAGCTTGTCGTCATCAAGGGAATTGACCAAGCGTTGCAGCTCAGTCATTCCTTTTTCAAATGACATTAGGTTGTCCTTTGTATGCAATAGTCTCTAGTTTCTGCGTCCTTCCAGAATCTAAACTTGCGATCGTGGAAATGCGGTGTGTAGAAGTTAGGTCTGAATTTATATACCTGGACTTTTGATAAGCCTGTAATGGTATCTCCTACTTCAAGATCATTTAGGGCCTGTGTAAATGGTGTCCTATAGTTTGATTTGTTAATGGGTTTATTTTTCTCTACTTTAAATTTCATAACCTCTCCTTTGTTTAAATAATTTTCTTTGATATTCATGTTCATCATTCTCCATCATGTCAATAAGATCTTCCTCGCTATGGGGACAAGGCGTATATTGTTTATGGTTAGTGTTAGACCATTCAAGCGTTTCACTATCATCATTAAAAACAATACGCATTTTCCAAGGCATATCATCATGGATTTTTTCATCTAGTATCATCTTGATCCCTTTCCTCCATGTCTCTAAGCGTATAAGTTTTCCTTGATGCTTTACTTTATCTTTGTATTCAGTCATCAGCTACCTCCATTTAATTTATTAATAATCTCATCTCTATCATCATCAGCATGTAAGCCCAGCTCTATTGCAGCATCATTGATCTCATCATCTTTGATGCTCTTACAATGCTTGATAAAGTTTCTTTCATTTCTCATGTTGTCCTCTTGCATTTTTAAAATGCGATCCATTTCTTCTTTAAAGTTCATTAGTTTTGCTCCTTATTAATCCACCACAAGGAAACAGTATAGTTTTCTTGTTTACAGTCGTTGCAATAGCAATCCATCTCATTGCTTTTGTCCTTGATGATTTCTATATCATCAGATGTGCATTCATCACATACATAATTACTCATTAGTTTTGCTCCTCTATAAAATTCACAACTTTATCTCTAAGGTTTAGTATCTTGGTAAACTTAGGGTGTTCAATGTCTATATCTTTAACCCCATATTTTTCTAAGAGATCATAAAAATCA
>Ga0208814_1001176_pt1 | contig 12812 bp, 14 predicted proteins | sample MalvirAntarct_55_FD_184253 | JGI IMG/M metagenome (GOLD analysis project Ga0208814, IMG submission 184253) | Marine viral communities from the Global Malaspina Expedition - Malaspina viral metaG Antarct_55 (SPAdes) (version 2) | ecosystem: Environmental > Aquatic > Marine > Oceanic | place...
CTTACACGTATAGAGATTGTCATGTCAGCGCCTGCAGCGTTATCGTTACACACAAGAAGAGAATTAAATATTGCTGTAGTCCCCAAAGGAGTAGTATACAACGTTCGATTTCCCGTTGCAGACACATTATCAACTACAGTTTTATATATATTAGCCATTAGTTAAAAAACCAGACTTGCGCTTCGGCCTCGAACGTAGCCGACACGTCTCGTAGTGCATTATCTACTTGATTAAAGTAAAGGCGCAATACTTTGTTAAATTCTTCTAACTCTGTAGCACTGTACATTGTTGACGGATACGGGAGTGCAGGAGCTTTAAATCCTACTATATACTGATTATTAGCCATTATCGCCTACCATCGGGACGTACATCTATACGCGGAGAACCTAACTGCCATGTTACCCCTGCTGCGTCGGAGGATATTGTAAACGATAGTTGTCGCCCCCGTACACGAGTGTTAACTTGTCCGGTAAATTGTTCTATAGGAACCACCGCTGTACGTACCACAGGACCACTATTAGACCCTCCAACAGACGCAGGATTGTTGTATCCTGATCCAGAATTATTTAGAGGGCTTAACGTCATAGTTGCAGTAGGAGAAGCTGCAGTAGAACCATTAAAGGTAACATCGGGTATGACGCGATATACAAAAGAAAACCTGTCTCCGTCTTCTATGTCAAATTCACCAGATGATATTGTAGCAACAATAGGAGCATTTGCTCCTAGTTCATTATCGTCTACACCTTCTTCATGGTTTACAAGATTATTATTATATGTAGCAGCCAAAGGAAAATCTCGAAGTCCTGAATCTAACCACGCCGTGCGCGATAAATTTCCATGATACCATGTGTCTTCTACGTAGTTATAGATAACATATTTGTTTATTGAGTTAGTACTAGCAGAACAATAAAACCACCATATTTCATGAAATCCTTCGTTTGTACCTGCAAAGACTTGTTCATACTGCAACGAATTAAAATCATTAAACACACTACGTTTTACATCACATCGTAACGGTTGTGTACGACCATCGTACTTGTAAAATTTATCTTTTCCCATCCAATATGAGATACCATTAGCAAAGGCTACAGCATTTTGCGAGGCAATAGATATATTTTCACCGACAGTTTGCGCCCCCCAGACTCCAGAGTCGGCTCCTACAAACTGTAAAGAATACAAGGCTGCATCAGTCCACACTAAGACTTCTTGTCGTGATTGAATAGCCGCAACAATCTCAGTACCTCTAGATAAAGACAACCCTCCTGCTTGCGTAACGGCTGACGGCACCCAGTTTGTTGCATCTCCTTGATCGGACCAACGAACTAACATAGGGTCAAATGTAGTTCCACCAAAAGGATTTGCTCCAAAACAAAACACGAACCTACTTACATCTGATACTAATACCCGATTAGTGCGCGCAGGTACGGCTCCTCCAGCATTTAAGCTAGACAACAAAACTGCACGATTGTTTGTAAGCCCTGCAGAAGCGTCCCAATAATAAATGGCTCCCCCACGTTGGGCAAATATTAAATCTTCGCCAAAGTTTGCCTGACTCCATAACCGCAAGGGATACGAAGAAGCACCACCAAACCCCCAACTACCCGCACCCCAACTACCCGCACCCCAACCTGTTAGAGGTATAGACAACGTGGGACCAATATTTATTTGGTACTTTGCAGTAACCGTACCGCCACCTGTAGCAGCAGAACTTGCATTTTGAAGAACCGTTATTGTGTACGTATTACCAGATGTATATGTGATTTGATGTTCCGTATTTAGACTACTTGCATCAACCCCGCCTACGGCTCCTGACCCTGTAAAAGTTACAAAATCACCATTAGTGTAGCCACCATTGGCGTCAGTGACCGTTACTATACTTGCATTTGCCCCTGTCTGTGTTGTAAAAGGATTAGTCAAAGTTACAGTTGCGCGTAACGGCGTTATATCTGTGTACGCCCCGCCAGATTCAATATAAAATTTAACGTTAGTACCCACACCTACTAGATTTAGACCTCCTAATGTAGTCCAATTCCACAGTGACCTGCATATCCCTTCAAACGTAGGAATAGATATGCGGGACCAGCCTCCAATTTTTTCAGGAAAACCTTGTCTAAACCGAACTTTGTCGCAGTCATACCAACCGCCTTCAGCGGAATACCGCGTTTTTTCTTGGTTTATTCCGGGGGCAAACTGAAGTTTCTGTAACGGCATGGGGCACCTATGAAGTAAGATTAGACATACTGGGCAACGGGTCAACTTTTACTATAACATCTTGTGGCATAAGTTCAAAGTGTGGCGCGTCTATGAATGGCCTGCGAGCTTGTGATCTGCGTGTATCTATATACGAACACATAGCGTGTTCTGCTGTACCATCATAAGCACCTAAATCATCAATAGTCCATGCAGCGCCCCACCGTAACTTAACACCTGCAGCCGCTGCGCCTTCTTTCATAGCATCGGCAATTTCATCATACAGGTTAAGTTCCCAGCGACCACCACCATTACAGTAAGCCATTAGGTCCACGGCGTTGCCATCAAGATGTTTTGATTTCATGGTTTGCGATGCCCCTTTCCTGACTAATTCCTGTTGTTCTGAAAATGTCCTCATGCCGCATATCACCGAGAAGTCTTGTTTTGTAACGCCTACGGCGTACTTCACGACAGTTACCAGACTTTCGTTTACACCTTCTAGCCTTGACAGGCTGCGTTTTCCTAACTTGTATCCCATGATTACTTCTTCCCTAAAAATTGTTTAAACCCACGTATGCCAAATGACGCGCTTATGGCAGTTAAAAGTGCGTACATATACCAATCTGGCGCTTGCTGAAGCTGTTCAAAGCCATGATGGACAACACCTTCCATGCCCGGAATAAAGCATAATATCATGGGGATAGACAGAATAATTACAAACCATTCGTCTTTCCAAGATGAGTCACTATTCTGTGCCATAATGCGTTCCCAATCGGCAACGCTTGTTTTTTCAGACAGCATGATCTTAGACTTTGCTTCAGCTTCAGTTAGCTTTAGCCTTGCCTCTGCATTGTTTTTATCTGTCTTGCCTTGCAGCCAACTACTAGCCAGACTACCCAACGGTCCTATTAAAGCCTGTATCATTTCTCTGATCCTAGCCATACCGCAAACGCGCCCGTCATGGACCCAGAACAAATTGATATCATCGCGGACTGCTGTGTGGACAAATCCTCTAAAGTCATTCCCCATTCCAGAACCCGTATATACATTACCGTCATTACAAACATCATAAGTCTCGGCATAAGACGATATTCTAGTATAGTCTTAAAAGTTATGGACATTAGAACCCTCCTTTAAGGCCATCTAATATTTCGGACAAACTAGGCCGTTTGTCCTTTTTTTCATAGACGCAACTAAAGACTTTTGGACACTCTGAAAAACTACGCGTGGGGTAATGATATCCCAACCCACCAAAACCCGCACTGAATCTATACACACATACCTTTTGGTCATTTACGTCTGTAAACCTCTTCCATAGGTGACACTTCACATGGGTTGGATTGGCAACTCCCGCAAGCGTTACAGAGAGTATTAGCGCATTTATCACTGTGTAGCCAATACTATTAAATATAGGCCACCACCTAGCACACTAATAATACCTAAAGACAGGCCACCAATAGCCGCATTGTTTGCCATTTGTCTTTTTGCTTCCATAGCCGCGTATACTGTTCGCTCCCTGTCGGCCCTGATCTTGCGTCTCATACCAAGCATTTCGTCGTAGGTTCCCAAACCAAATCTGTAGTCCAACATAAACTTAATTTCTTTTTCCTTTTCGGCCAAAGTTTTTTTGCGGATAACGATGTCCATAGCTTCTTGCTCTATGTTTTCGGTTCCGTGTGTTTTTTTATCTAACCAAGTTGGATTTTTGCGTTGAGACTCAGCGCGGGTTATATCGGCAACTGCGCCATACCAAGACCCAAGTTGCTTGCTAACATCTTGTATCTCACGGCCAGCACCGACTAGCATTTTTACACCCTTAAAGGCTGCATTAGCGGCTGCAAAAGCTGTAACTGGATCAATCATAGATTACTATCTCGTTAGGATTAACCTGCTGGGGAATACAGTAAGCAGTTCCATAATCTTTTGCTTGAGGATATCCAAAGCGTCTTACTAATTCTTGAGCATACCAATTACAGACATCCACTCGCTTAAAATAAAGCTGAGACTTTATAGGGGTGCGCTCCGATCCCATCCCCAGATAAAGTACAAGAACAAAAACATGTACCACATGCGTTACCCCATCCTACTAAGAATGGTTAATAACATAATAATGGTAGCGCCAGACGTGGCTATAAGCACAGTCTCAAGGCGTTTTATTCTAGTAAAAACCTCTTTAAACTGTATCCTAACCTCTGTCTGTATTGCTGCCATATCTCGCTCCAGTGCGCCGACACGAGTTTCTATATCCATAAATCGTTACCCTATGCGTATACTGCATTATCAGTAGTTAGTGCAGCGTTCCATTGCAGATTTTGCCCTGACTTCCCTGTAACTTGTACTTGTAGTACTCCTGCCGCAGAGTTCCCTGCAGCTAACAATACCGGGTTTGTGTAACTACCTGCGTTAGATATTGGAGAAATTGCTTGAGAAACAATTACGCAGACTCCACTAGCCTCTCTACGAATTAAGGCTTTGACTTCCCACGCACTAACATTAGTTCCACCGCCTACTTGCTGACGCATGACTATAGTTCCGGTTATACTCATAGCCGTACTTACAGGAAGTAAAATCTGATTACTTGTGCTGGGAGTGCTACCATTAGTTGTAAGATTTGTAAGTGAGTTACTGCTAGTAGAAATACCTAATTTTACCAATCCCTTATAGGTTGCGTCTGCCCATGCTCCTGCATTAGCCCCTGCATTGACTGTTAAAACTTGTCCTGCAGTACCCAAACTAGTAGGTATATTAGCGCCTACATCAACACCATCTACAGTTCCAGAAACACCTAGATTACCGTCAACAGTTGCACCGTTTGAAGTAGTAGAAAATTTTGCAACATTATTATGGTTTAGTGTAACTCCACTATCTTTGGTGGCTGACAACATGGTTTCTGAGCCGTTTGCAGATTTTACAGCAAAAACATTATTAGTTTGAATCGTAAAATTACCTGTACCATTTATCATGGTAGCCGCACCTGTATGAGATACTACAAAGGTATTACCTTGTCCAAAACGAGCCTCTTGAGAGGTAAACTCTATATTTCTACCGTTACAGTCTAATGTACCACCTAGTTGTGGAGACGTGTCCGCAACAACAGAACCTATACCACCTAAAGCGGCAAGGGCTGCAGTAGCTGTACCTGCGCCTGTACCTCCGTCAGCAATAGCTAGATCGGTTATACCCGATATGGACCCACCGTTGATTGTAGGTGCTGTTAATGTCTTGTTTGTAAGTGTTTCTGTACCCGCAATAGTAGCTAATGTACCTGTTGTAGGAAACGTAACATTGGTTGTTCCTGTGGTAGTAAGAGTTAGCGCATTGGCTCCTGAAGTAGTAAGGTTTCCTGCAAGAGTTAGCGTACGACCACCAATGGACAACGAAGTTACGTTGGTCACGGCTTCCACAACATTTGTTCCATCGCAAAACAGTAGCGAAGATTTAGCTGTAGGTATTGCAACTCCTGAACCTGAAGGGGTTTTTAGTGTCACAGTCCGCGCAGTAAGATTTTGCATAATATACATTTTACTAGCTGCAGGACATATTACCGTAGCCACACCTGTTAACGCGGTACTGGTATCCGTAAGAGTCAACATAGCCGATCTTGAAGATGCTGAAGTACCATCTGCCACCGACAACGTAGCCGAATTACTAGACCATGTGTTTATGACAGAACGCCCAGCAACAGCTTCTTCTACCATAGACGTAATGTTGTTGTTTACAGTAGTGCCCCAATTACCTGTCAATTCACCTTGAACAGGTAGGGCTAATTTTAATATCGGTGTAAATTGTGTTGCCATTATAGCCTCAATCCAAGATTACAGGTAGCCAGTTAGGGTCTGGCGGGGTTTGCGAATCATCAATTTTTTGCCACACAAGCAACTGACCTATTGCTGCATTAGCTGCAAGTCCTGTCACTACTACGGGGGCGTTTATTCTTACTGTAACCTCCCCTATTTTTGTAGCTGCTGTAACAGGTGTAGGTATAATTCTACTGTTAATACTAACGGCAAAAGTTCCTATTGCATTGTCTGCAGCTACTCCTGAAGGTAATATAACTGCTGTACCAGAGACTATAGAATCACCGTCTATAACTCCATCTGCAGCTACACCAACAGGAAGCACAACGGTAGAACCAATAGCAGTAGCAGTTCCTATTGCATTGTCTGCAGCTACTCCTGAAGGTAATACAACTGCTGTACCAACAACACTAACAGTTCCTATTGCGTTGTCTGCAGCTACTCCTGAAGGTAATACAACTGCTGTACCAACAACACTAACGGTTCCTATTGCTCCATCTGCAGCCACGCCTACAGGAAACACAGCCACATCTCCAGTAACAGTAACAGTTCCTATAGCCCCAACAGCGACTGCAGGTTGCGCAACAATCAACGGATCGTTTAGTGCAGCTATGGGTGTAGCTGCTAATGGAGAAAACCCAAGCACTGGTTAGGTTCCGTAGGTTATGTTATATTGCTGGTGATTTATCGTGAGGCTCATTGTGCCATCCTATACTGCTTTACTACCCGACATATCATCTTGCGCCATAACCCAAGCATAGCATTTTTCTAAAAACGCAGCCCCCGATGCTGCTTCCACTGCGGCTAGTGGTGCTTGATATCGCTTAAAGTCTACCTCACGGGTATCATCATTCGGAGTTGCAGCGTAGCCCGACAAATCAATCATAACTTCAAACTTTGGATCAGCGCCACGTTGTCTTGCAATTGATGCCATGACAATGCGGTAGTATGCACCGTTAAATGCAATACCGTATTGAGAAGTTTCTTGTGTGATAGTATTAGTAATAGCCATTTTATTTGCTCCTTTTAAGCATAGTTGACTTCTGCAGTTTGGACGTTAGCCACCCACCGAATATTATGACTCGCTTCGCCAGTTACTTGAATTTTCAAAGCGTTATTTGTGTTATCAGCGTATAAGTTTATCTTCCAACCGCTAGAACCTATTTCTGAAATATTAAAAACTGGCAGGGTAGTTGTGCCACCATCGTTTACCAATAATCCACGAATTTCCCAAGAGCCATAGGACTGTGCGCCATTCTGCATTGCTACTATAGTGCCGCTAAATGTCATACAACTATCAGAAGTAACTACAATTTGGTTAGTAGCAGATGCGGTAGTGTTGTTAGTGGTCATAGCTTCTGCTGTGGCATTGGTAGTATCAGAACGTAGGCTAAACCAACCATTCTGTGCATCACCAAAACTACCAAAAATCCCACTTGCCTTTGCGAATTTTCCATAAGTACTACCCGTAGTTGCGTATCTGCCAATTGCACAACTATGATCGCCCCCTGCTCTAGCGACTGCACCAAGAGCGATAGCAGATTCGCCTGATGTGATGCTAGATTGGCCTATTGCAGCAGCACCATTAGCACCAGAAACCGTATTTAATCGGCCTAAATTAATAGAATAACCTCCTGATGTTTTATTCCTGTCACCAATTGCTATAGAACCACTACCCGTAGCCCCGTAAGATGTAGTATTATTTCCTAAAGCCGCTGCAAACGATTGTGCGCCAGATGCCAACGATTCACCCAATGCAACAGATTCTGTACCATTGGATAAGGCTTTATTCCCAACTGCAACCGTTCTATCCCCATTAGCCTGTGGTGCAACGCTACCACCAGAAGCATTTTCTACACCTAAATTTGTTAAAGTCATTTCTCTGCTCCTTTAAGCAAACGTCACCTCTGAGGTCTGAATATTAGCTACCCAACGAATATTGTGGCCGGCTTCACCAGCACACTGTATTTTAAGAGCATTATTGGTGTTGTCTGCACTGAGAACGATTGACCAGCCGTTACCGTCTGCAAAGGTTCGTACTTCAGAATTAACTAAAGTAGTTGTCCCACCATCGTTTTTCAGCAGCCCTTTAATTTCCCAACCACCTTGATCTTGTGCGCCATTCTGCATAGCCACGATTGTGCCAGAAAACATAATACAAGTGTCTGAAGCAGCTACGACTTGGTTGGTTGCGGCTGCTGTGGAGTTGTTAGTGGTCATAGTCCCTAGCGCATCGTTGCTAGTTAATACACGAAGAATAAATATAGAGCCTTGGGCATCACCTAATGCAGCAAATCTTCCCGCACTAAAAGCAATTTGCCTATCTACAGCAGACTTTGCGTTATTCCCAATCGCAATACTATATAAGGCAGAGGCATTAGCTTGATACCCTAAAGCAACTGTTGAGGGTTCGGTAGCTTGGGCCTGATACCCTGCGGCAACGCCATAAGCCCCAGAAGCCAGAGCTTGATAGCCCGTAGCAAAACTACTGTTGCCTGACGAAACATTGTTATAGCCGCCCAAAGAAGCACTGTTAGTACCACTAGATTTATTATAATTTCCCAGAGCAATACTGCTAGTACCACTAGCGCCGTAGGAACTTGAGTTGTTTGTTATAGCAGCCGCAAAACTTTCTTCGCCGCTTGCCAATCCTCTTCCCACCGCAACAGCCTTTGTTCCAGACGCTATTGCCGCACTACCTATAGCAACACTTGTATTAGCCGTGGCTTGTGAACTGCTACCCATCGCTAAACTAAACGAGTTACTTGCTGTGTTATTATAACCCCCACCTGCAAAACTGTAATCGCCCGAAGCCGTAGCAGTATTTCCTACGGCTACAGAACTGTTTCCAGAGGCAACGGGTCGTGCGTCAGTGCTGAGTATATTATCCGCATAACCCCGCATTGTCTTTTTATTGCCTGTTTGAAAATTACTACCATCACAGACAACTTGCATACCCTCCCCACGCCTAAGAATTAAGGTAGCCAAACCGTCTATTGTTTCAGAACCGTTGGGATCAATTGTAATTGCATGTGTGTTAGTAGCTGACGTATTCCAAATAACAACATTAAAACCCGCGCCTAACGTACCCGCCGCAGTCAACGAGACTGTAAACGTGTTAGCAGTGCAGTTTATAACTTTACCAAGATCACCTGCTACTACGGTATAAGCCGAAGTTTTGGCTTCGATAGTTAAAGCAGAAGCACCGCCGCCGCCGCCAATGGCACTGCCACCTAACAGTAAACTTGTTCCGTCACTACTAAGGACAACACCCCCACCAGAGCCTGTATGATTAATTTCAATTTGACCCATTATGCGTATGTGACCTCCGCTGTCTGTATGTTAGCCACCCACCTAATGTTGTGGCTGGCTTCGCCTGTGACCTGTACCTTGAGTGCATTGTTTGTGTTATCTGCACTGAGTGCTACTGCCCAGCTAGAGGCATTTGTAGCCGCCATATCAGACACGTTACCGAGGGCTAATGTTGTGGTGCCACCGTCATTAACCAACATGCCTTTGATCTCCCAACCAGCATGGGCTTGCGCCCCATTTTGCATTGCGACTACGGTGCCGTGAAATGTAATACAGGTGTTTGAAGCGGCTACGATTTGGTTGTTTGCTGCTGCTGTTGAATTGGTTGTGGTCATAGCTTCTGCTGTGGCATTAGTAGTGTCTGAACGTAGAATAAACTGTCCACTCTGAGCATCTCCGTCGGCAGCAAAATAACCTGCTGCGTAGGCATACTTTCCAATTTCAACGGATTTAGACTGCGTACCAAGAGCAAAAGAACCAAAGCCTGATGCTTTACATGTATTACCAATAGCTACGGATTTCCCACCAGATGCGTCTGTATAATATCCACTTGTCTCCGTAGACAAAGCAATAGAACCATTACCACTAGCTCTTGAATAAGTACCTATAGCTATAGAATAAGTTCCTGTAGCTAAAGCTACTTGCCCTCCTATTGCTAATGATACGTTACCTGAAGCTTTTGCATTTTTTCCAATCGCCACAGAGTTAACACCACTAGCCCCATAGCTAGAAGAATTGCTACCACCCGCCGCTGCAAGACTGTCTGTTCCAGAGGCATATGACTTGGTCAATGCAGTAGCAGAACTGCCTGTAGCTGTTCTAGCATCGTACCCAATTGCTGTCGAAAAACTAGCCGCAGCAATGGGGGTATATCCAATAGCCAAGGCTCCAACCCCACTTGCGTTAGCATTAAATCCTATTGCTGCATTAGAGTTTCCTGTTGCCCTTGTTGCTTGACCAAAGGCAATGCTTCCATTTGTCGATGTTGCCTGTGCATCTGATCCGATAGCTACGGAATTTGATCCAGTAGCGGTAGGCGTAGTTGCACTAGAAGCACTGTCTCTATACAACGTGGGATTGCTACTACCCGCCGCTGCCCACGTTAAGCCGCCAGTGTTTCCCGACTGCGCAGTTAGCGTATAGCCGTTGACTGGCGCATTGCTTGCTTGCAATCTAGCCTCATTGATCGCCTCCGCAGCAATTTTGGCTTGCGTAACAACGTTATTTGCCATGTGTACGGTCTCAATTGAACCGTCTACGTACTGCTCACTATCAACGCTATTATCAGCAAGCTTGGCATTTGTAACAGCGTCAGCATTTATTTTTGCTGTCGTTATTTGAGAATCTGCAATGTGTACAGTGTCAATCGAACCGTCTACGTACTGCTCACTATCAACGCTATTATCAGCAAGCTTGGCATTGGTAATAGCGTCAGCATTTATTTTTGCTGTTGTGACGGCATTGTCTGCAATGTGTACAGTGTCAATCGAACCGTCAACATACTGCTCACTGTCCACACTATTATCAGCCATTTTAGCATTGGTAATAGCGTCAGCATTTATTTTTGCTGTTGTGACGGCATTGTCTGCAATTTTAGCTGTTGTGACGGCATTGTCTGCAATTTTAGCTGTTGTGACGGCATTGGCTGCAATTTTAGCTGTTGTGACGGCATTGTCTGCTACCGATTGCGCGACCCAATCTAAATTACCAGACCCGTCAGTTTTTAACACTTGATTTGCAGAGCCATCAGTGTTCGGCAATGTAAGCGTGTACGAAGCTGATGCAGAGTGCGGAGGAGATTTAATTTTCACACCGTGAGAGTTGGCTGAACAGTTTAGCTGTAATGTGCCGTCGTTGCCGCCTGCGCCTTTTACCTCAACAACTCCCGAACCATTAGGCGTTATTTTTACATTTCCATTGCTGGTACTCGTGGTTATCTCCCGAGCTTGAACGTCTAAATTACCACCAAGCTGGGGAGAAGTGTCCTCTACAACTTACGCTATACCGCCACTCGCCGCCGCTGCCCAAGTAAGCCCACCTGTGTTGCCTGATTGAGCAGTAAGTACATATCCGTTGGTCGGAGTGTTGCTGACTTTAAGATTGGCCTCATCAACCACATTGTTAGCAATGGTCAATGCGCCAGAGCCAGTAACCTCTCCTGAGTGTGTCGCATTAGTCGTTTTAGCTGTGTTTGCAGTCACTGCATTATTTAAAGTTTGTAGATCAACGCCATCCACAGTACCGCTAACCGTGATATTTCCAGAGACCTCTGTGTTTTTCAGCAATTCAATTTTTTCGTCATCGCTGTTCAAAATCAGATAATCATACGTTGTCCCGTGCCGATCGACAGAAAATTCAAGTTTGGCCGTTGAACTGCTAGACGTGCTTGGTGTCCTAGCGACAATAATGGCACTGTTATACGGGGTAGATTGACCATCACGCGTCGCCTGCATAATCATCCCAGTATTGTAATCAGCAGGGTCGTTGCTGTCGCTGTCGTGCCACATATAAAAAAACGGGCCAAGTGTGCCATCATCAGTGTTAGTAAATTTGATTGTGCTTGCTTCAATTTCTAGCGTATTATTTGCGGGTTCAATTTGTATCGGAGTGTTGGACTCACTTGTGATTTTTTTGCCGTTGACAGATAAATTGCCGCCAAGCTGCGGAGAAGTGTCGGACACAACACTTGTTGTTGCAGAGACAACACCACTGCCGTCAATTGACAAATTTGTCCCAATTTTAATTCCACCAAGAACGTTTGCTGCCGCAGTTGGCAGTGTAAATCCACCCGCTGCGCCCCACTCGGCCGCACTCCCGCCACTATTAACCGTCAAAACTTGACCAGCCGAACCTAGCGATGCAGGTATGTTTGTGGCAATATCGCGCCCGTCAACGGTGCCAGTGACAGTGATGTCACCGCTCACATTTAATTGTCTATACATATTGATTTTTTCGGCATCGCCGTCGAGCGTCAGGTAATCTGTCGGGCTAGATGATCCATCTTCTTTTACGCCGATAATCGCCTTGCTGGTTGCAGCGCCGTTGGTAACGTCAGGTGTCCTGACAGAAATCATCAGAGGTACTATAGTGTTTGCGCCAGCATCAGTTGTTTGAAAAAATAGCTGACCACTGTAATCCCCTGTGGCGGGTGATCCTGTGGCGTGATCTAAAATTAACCAAGGGCCAAGGCTGCCATCGTCAGTGTTACGCAAAAACGCCGCATCCGTTTCGATCACCACATTCCCAGTGCCGTTTGGCTCAATGATGACATCACCATTGCTGGCTGATGTTATTTTTTTTCCGTTAACATCAAGATTGCCGCCAAGCTGCGGGGTTGTGTCGTTTATCAGATTGTTGTTGGAAGCTGCCAGATTAGCGTAATATTTAGCGCTAAATTCAGAGCCATCGACAGTTCCATCAGTTTTAATCGCCCACTGAGATGCCAGGGTAGCGCTGGCCGCCGCTTCAGTTGACTTTGTGTTGGCGGTGCTGGCAGACGCCGCCGCTGCCGTA
>Ga0208814_1001177_pt1 | contig 12801 bp, 7 predicted proteins | sample MalvirAntarct_55_FD_184253 | JGI IMG/M metagenome (GOLD analysis project Ga0208814, IMG submission 184253) | Marine viral communities from the Global Malaspina Expedition - Malaspina viral metaG Antarct_55 (SPAdes) (version 2) | ecosystem: Environmental > Aquatic > Marine > Oceanic | place: South...
GTGGTCAGGGCTTCTGTACCCACTAGTAACGTAAAACGGAAACCCACAAGCTGAACGTAGTTTGTCTAGCTTATGTATAAACGCTTTGTCCATCTCGTTCTCGCCAGTTTGCAGGCAGTTGAAGTCTTTGAGTTTAAAGTATTTAAATTCTTCGGTCATTAACTACAGTTCCTTTTTAGTGTGTTGTATACCTTGCCGCCTTCAGCTTTTTTAAGTGCGCCTTTAGTAACAACCACGGCTGATCCACTTATGTTAGCTTTGTTAGGTACGATGTCTACAGTATAGGATTTACCTAAAGTTTTTTCTATATACTCTTTCAGCTCTTTGTTTGTAAAACCTTTCTGATATGATCCCGTTGATGTAGTGAAAGCCAGCGGCTCGTCTTTAACGATAGTTGCTTTTTTAGAAGCCATGCCTGCTTTAGCAGCGCCCGCGTCCCATGTCTGTATCAACGCCTTGCCACCAGCCTTTAAAGATTTACCTATGTTGATCACGGCTTCTGCCCGTAATTTTGGCGGTAGAACATTAATAACATTGGTGCTTATTACCTTTCCGTACTCGTCTGTGGGGACTGTTGCGGGAGAAGTAAATGTAGGGCTAAAGCCTTTTTCAGGAAACGGTTCAAACGTGTCATCTATTCTATTAGCTTTTGCATTTAAACCTTTCCCAGCTCCGTAATCTAAAGACTTTCCTGTGGCTCCCAGCTCATCTAGATATGTAGCTGCTTTTGTTGCAGTACCTACGGTGTTGGCCCGCTGAGTTGTTTGAGATGCGGCATTACTTAGGTAAGAAGTATCTGCGGGTAGGGTAAGGAATATATCGCTTTCTTCTATGATTTCGTCTGCTGTTTTTCCTAACGCTTTTGCACCTCCACGGATTAAAGAACCTAAGTTCTTCTTGACTCTCCCACCCGCTGCCATGTTTAACAAGCGCATAGGATCGTCTTGATCCATGTAAGCTGGCCCTGCCTCTTCGTTGTACGCAAGTCCGGTCATTTTGTTGATCCGCTCGTCAGGCTCATCAGGGGCGTTAGGAATTTCTTCAGAAACCTCACCACCTGTAGCTTTTCTAAGTCTTGATATCTCATCAAAGTCTATTTCTAATGGGTTCTCAGCATCATCCCCGTACAGCGACAGCGAGTTTAGATTGTCAAACAACGAGTTATATTCCTGTGATGTTTTCCACGCCTCCATGTACTCAGTGCTATCTTCTGACAAGTCGTTTTTAATTACATCTAAAACTCTATTATCGACAGAAGGCGGCTTAGTAGGTTTAAACTGACCTGCGTATATGTACTCAGCCGCAGTCCCAGTCATCCCCGCCTCCTTCAAAGTTTCAAGTGTTCTGTGTCTACCGTACAACGATGAATACGCTTGAACTTTTGAAAACAGTTTTTGCTGGTACTCGTACTCTTTGCTCTGTCGCGCAACATACGACTCTAAAATAGAAGCAGTGGTGTCCTCTCCAATTTTAATTGAGGTGCTTATGTTAGCTCGTTTGTTTTTAGAGTAGCCGTAAACTTCAAACTTGAGCTGGCTCTCAGGATCATGTTGTTTTAAGTTAACCCCTGTCACGTTACTAATAAGAGCATACTTATTTACCGGCCCTAATTTTTCAAGATCCTCTCCTGTGTATGCGTCTATATAATCGTCAAGCTTTGCAATACTGGTTACAGTTCCCGGCTCCACAGCTTTATAAAGCTGGTATAATATTTCCCATCCCTTCTCTCCTGCTGACATGCTGGGTGGCAGCAATGTCTTGCCTTCTGCTGTTTTACCATCGCGTGATCTCATAGCATACAACACATCTGTAACTGCTTTAGTAGCAATAGATTCAGTTATAAATGGATTGGCTATAACTAACGCTGCGTCAGAAGCAGCAACAAACAAGTAATCTTCAAGCTGCTCACCTTTAAGTTCTCCGCTTACAATCCTGTCAAGAGCTTTAAGAACAGGCTCTTTGATGGTGTTATACGAATCTAAATACTTAGTAGATACTTTAGCTATGTTGCCGTTGTCTTCCCTAAACCATATAAACTCGCTGTTTTCATCAAACTTTCCTTCGGCTAGTTTAGTGTGTTGCTGACGTTCTTCTTCTGTCCAACCTAATAAATTTGCTGAAAGTTTAGAGGCTTGATTAACACCTACCATTGCACCAGTAAAACCTGCAATTCTTTTAAGTCCTCTATTCCTCAGCACGGTGTTACCTGAGTTTATTTCTTTACTGGCTTGTTTCACGATGTGAGTACTAGTTCTAATTATTTCAGCAGGGAACGAAATAAAGTTTCCAATTGGCAAGTAGTTTAGTTTCTTTAAACCTTTTGGAACTCTAGAATAGTTTGGTATAGTGTTCTGAATAATGTCAGCAGCTTCACGCTCTAGAATATCTATAGCTACGCCCGGTCTCGCTTTCTTTAAAGTTTGTAACTCTGTTTGAAAACCTGACATCTTAAAATAATCATCTACTGCGGTGTATGTGTTTTCCATTCCCCGTAAAACTGAGTTTGTGTTCATAACTTTAGTAATGGTTCTAGTACCAAAGTCTTTAGAAGACATCTCAATTAATTCTCGAAATTGATTTACATTAACGCTTGTATTAATTACACCTAGATCAACATACTTCCTGTAAATAGCATCCAGTTCTTTGCCTCCCTTTCCACGTACTTCGTTCCACAAGACTTTCATGTGTCCTCTGTTCTTAGAAAGAGGATTAAGAGCAGCAAGGTCTCCGTTAGCTATTGCAAACTGCATTCCACCAATGACATTTCGCAGTTGTGTTACGTGGCTATATACTGTTTTAGTTGCCTGCGCTCCACCCTTGTACTTTAAGAATGTCTTGTATACTTCTGTTGCGCCATTCTGTGAGCTTAAAAAATCAAACACGCCTTCTTGTTGCTTTATAACTTGAGCTATTTCAGGCGTAGTGAACTTACCATCTAGAATGGAGTTCGTGCCTGTGATCTTTGTTGTTAGTTTTTTATCTGTAACGGCAGCAGTCTTCACGCTTTGAATATACTTTCCGCTTTTGCCTAGCTCGTTCAAGACGTTATAGAAGTTATTAGTTTCATAAATTCTAGCGGCTTTACTTACACTGAGTATGATGTTGTCAGCAGGATCTGTTATCTCGCCTAACAATTTTCTAATGCTTTCAGGGACTTCGTTCTTCTTGTGAAATTTAGCTACTCTACGTGCTTGAGATACGTAGTCAATAGTCTCTTGACCCACACCGCGCAGAAGTTTATCTATATCAGCAGTTGCCAGCTTTCGTGCTTTTGCATCTGTTATTTTCTTACCGGCTTCTAGCGCCTGTGCAGTTTTTGTTGCCATTAAACTTATGATAGCGTCTTCTTTTAACAGATCATCAACTTTAAAATCATTTGGATTATCAAAAGCCTTATAAGACCTTCTAAGATATGTACCTAAATTATTTTGAATGCTGGCAGAAACTTCTTTTGAAAAGCCTTTAGACCCAGCTATCTGTTTAGCTAGTCTGTCAATTAACTCACGCGCATCTAAAAGAGACTCTGCAACTTTTACAGAAACGCCTTCATTCTGTGCCATCTTTGCGGCTTGTTCTTCAAAAGGGAGCTTTGTATATTTAGATAAATCAGCAGTTAATAACTTTTGTGCTTTTTCCATGTTTAAAGTTTTAGCTGCGTCATCAGAAAATTCTTTAAACGCATTGTTTAAACGCCTGCCTATATGCTGAGACTCTTTTATTAAAGACTCTTGCTGTGCTTGAGACTGGTTAAAGAACTTAAACATCTTTGGAGTAGCATAGCCGCGTGAAGTAAATATCTGCTGTCCTATTTGTTTGATCTTTGCCTTTGCCCAGTCCTTACCTGTAAGATTTTCAGACTTTTGTGCGGCTATCTGTGCAACACCCTCTTCAGTTTCTTTAAAAGTTTCTTTAACTGTGGGGAGGTCTGCTCTAAAAGGAGATATAACTTCATCTGTTTTATTTACAGCTTCCTTTCCACGCGCTCCTGATTTAGCAAGCTCTTTTGCGTTGTCTAATATACCGTCAACAAGGTCATCTGCTGTGGGGTTCTTAGCAGTAATTATGTTTTTAAACATTGGGACAGCTTTAAACAAGCCTTCGGCTACAACACCGACACCAATATCTCCTATTAAAAGTTTTAGTCTCTTAGAAGCTTGAGTGTCGTTGCTGTCTGCGCTTAGTGCTTCAAACACAGTTCCTTCTGTGCCTTCAGGAAACACATTAGTTATTATGTTAAACATGTTAGTGTCTAAGTCAGTAAGTACCTGAGAACTCGCAGCACCAGCTAAAGTATACTGCACTGATTTTGGAACAGACTTTGCGGCCAGCTTCGGAGCAAACTTTACAGCCAGTTTAGGCACGGCTTTTATAAGAGCGGCTGAACCTGCTATGTAAGGGATTATAGATGCGCCCATGCCTATTGCTGTTTGAGGTAGTTTTATTTTACCTGTAACAGGATCAATGTCTTTAGAAGTATCCATGTATCCAAAGCCTGCAATTTCACTTAGCCTTGTTTGCTTTGCAACGTCTGTCATCTCGTCTGTACCAAACGCATCGCCGGGCAAATAATCAATTAGACTTACAGCGTCACGCTGCGTATCGAGCAACACACGCTTTAAGTCTGTAGCTACACTAGGCTTCTCTTTTTCTTGTTGGTTAAAGTATGCATCAGCATCATCTATTTCTGGACGCGCAATAGGAGCCTGTGTTTGTTGCTGCTCTGCATAGATTTTTAAATCTGCTTCATCAATCCCCTCTTCGTGGTTGATAGTAACTGATGTGCCGTCTGAAAGTGTTAGTGTGGTTCTGGGCATATTTAATTAACTCCAAATTAGATTATTGGCCTAATAAACTTTTTGATTTTGAATTTGCTACTCTTTCATCAATATCTTCAGGGTATTCCCCCGTGGCGTTGAAGAACCTTGTTTCAGAGTTGGACATGAGGCTAGACTTTAGTGTTTTTAGTTTTCGTGCTGCGTCTGTATCTTGCCGGTCTTGCTTAACACGCGTGCTTACTTCGGCTTCCTCTTCTTCTTTTTTGTCGCTGGCCCTGCGTATTTCTGTGTAAGAAGTTATTTCAGGTAAAAATGATTCAAGTAGTTTTTCTGCGGGAATGTCTTTATACCCCTGAAACTTGCCCCACTCAAGAGCGTCTTCACTTGTTGGTGGGTTCTTTACAGCCGCCGTAACCTCTTCTGCTGTAACAGTTACTTCTTCTTTTGTTTCATTTGCTCTTATTACAGCCGCTCTGATCTGATCTCCACTAACATTTTCACCAGTCTCTTGCCTGACCATTGCAGATAGCAGCGCATCTCTTACGCTAGAATCAGAAAGATCAATTTTTTCATCTCTTTCAATGCCTGTCATTTTGCTGACATTTTTTATGTATCCTTCAGTATCGTTATTATCTCCTTTTGGAGCAAAACGACTTAAAACTCCTTCAATTGTATTTATTCCGTGCTTAGTTCCATAGGTGGTTAACACTCTATCACCAGCCCTGATACCCATATCTATACTTTCAAACACAGTGTAGCCTTTATTTACGCCTGATTGTCCTAACCACGGATTGTCTTCGTCTGCGTTAGGCCGTACATTTAATAAGTTTTTGTTGCTAACTCCCAGATTACTCTGCGTTGTTACAATTTCAGGGGTTGTTGTTGATGTGCTGCCTGCTTTTATATCAGCGGTTTCGGCATCGTCTGGGTCTGTCGGTAAAGGAAAGGACGCGTCTACCACAGCATTAATACTCTTGTTTTTGCTTATCACCATACTATTAGATGCAGTGAAGCTTTTTTTAGCGTTTTTGTAGATGTTGCTTTCTAATAAAAGAGCTTCTATCTCTTCGTCATTTTTCTTTGGGTTCAGGTCAACAATTTTTTCACGTTCTGCTGCCATAAAACCACTTTGGTTTCTAACGTCTGTCTGCGCCCTCAGAAAGTCTGGATCACTATAAAGAGAACCCAATAAAGTAGCTTTAAGCTTGTTCCTGTTTTTCTCATTCTCAGACACTATAGGTTTAATGTATAGTGTATTGCCCGTCTTAGTGTCTACAACGTTTAAAAGCTCATTAAGAATTTTTACATTTTTTTCGTAATCAGATTCTGTAACAACTTGCCCTCGCATAAAGCCCATTTGCTTTGCTTTTCTTTGACCCTGTTTGTTTAGCTGAGAAACTATTACATTTTGAGGGTTAAAGTTTGCTTGTTTGACTCTTACTCGTTGTTCCTCTGTGCGTAAATCAGTCCGTTCACCGCTGCCGGGAACCAGCTTTTTATCTCCAAATATGTCTGTTTCGTACTGAACAGAGACTATTTGGCCGTTACCTAGATCTATGTGATCTGTTGTTGTTTTTGTTGCAGACGCTAACGCTTCTTTTGATATTCCCGCTTCTTCAGCTAGATCAACCGCCTGTGTAAAATCACCGCCCGTAGCTTCCAAAATTTGCTCGAACACTTGAACTTGTGTAGCTCCTTGTGCTCGTAGGCCCGTGGTGTAGCTATCTACAGCGGCTTGATTCAGGTCTTCACCAGTAAAGATACTGCCCAGACTCCTAAGAGTGGTAGGAATCTTAGATTTTGCAAGCTCCATTGCTTCTTTTATTGTGCCTGTTTGACTAAACCTGTCCCTTACTGCTCCAAACTTAGTGTATTGATCTGTAGCATACTTAGCAGCTTCTTTAACTTTGTCTAAGTTTCGTAGCTCAGCACCATAGGCTACCCTATATTTTTCCTCTGCGTCCTTGTCTAAAGCGTACTGAGCATTTTTAGAAAGTTTAAGGGACGCATCTATTGTTTCTTTTACTGTTTGGTTTAAAAAATACTCAGTAGCTGACGTACTTGAGTCTGCAATCTTTCCCTGTAGAGTGTCATAGAATTTAGCGTTGGTTTCTGCTCTGCCGATATTCATGTTTGTATCCATAACATCTTTGTTTGTTTTAAAGGCGTTGTACTTATCGTCTGCTGTACCGCCAAACAAACCAAAAGACTGACCAATTTCTGCTACGTCTTGAACAGTCTGTAGACCTCTCTGAATCTTCCCAAATGTGCCGCCCTCGTCCCTTTTTTGTTGATCTTTTTTTCTTTTACGGACATCTGCAAGGATGCTTTCTCCAAAATCTCTAATAGCCATCTTTTAAATTCCTTGTGGTCGAGACATTAAACTCTGATCTGCGGGTTTAAGGTCTGGTAGTTCGGGTAAGTCTTTTGCTTTTTCTTGCATGTCAGGTGTCAACATTCCCGCAGGAACTACACCAGACTGACCAGCTTTTTGAAGCTTCTTTAAACGCTCTTCTGCAAAAGCAGTGCCTAAGATTTGTTCTTCTGCATCTTCGTCTTCCATCTCGCCTGTATAAATAACCATATCTAAGTCTAACTGCTCACCTAAGAAAATTAGAATGTACGCTGTTGGCTCTACCATCATGTACATTAAATCAGGATTAAACTTACCTGCTTCAAACTCTATAAAAAGAACAGACTGGACAATATCCATGATAGGCGTACCCGATGCAATAGCTTGCATAGTGTTTGGATATACTTCAGGCCGCGTTAGTCTTTCAAACATGTACTCAGCGGCTGCGTGTACAGATGTAAACTCTGGCGCTCTCTCATACGGAGCTGGGTTATCAGGGTCGTTAGTTAGCGACTGACCGGGAAGCGGCCTTGCTCCCGATAGTTGTATTTCTCTGTATTTTTCAAGTGCTGACATTATTTAAATCCTTTATGCTGTTTGCCCAAACTGTGACATGTATTGTCCGTACTGGAACGCGGTGTATCCATAAGGTTTTGAATTGTTAGTTACGTTCTGCTCAAAAGCCCGTGCGTCCATGATTGGAGCTGCGCCGTACTCACCGGAAGAAGCTACTTGAAACTCAGGTACAAAAGATCGTATGGTGTTGTATGTGTACTCTGGTTTGTCTTCTAAACCTATCGCTTGCATCCCTGCTGTCTGTAAGCCTGAGTTAAGTTTTTCAGCACCTCCTGCAAATGGATCGTCTACAAAAGATGTGACCTCAGCTTTTAATTTTCCGGGAATTGCTTTAATCTTATCTGAAAAACTGGGATCAGCCAAAATAGACGGTCTTTGACTTGAAGGTATTTCTTTAATAGTCCCTTCAACAGCGTAGTCATCGTAAGACAATCCTGATGTAGTGTCAGCCATGTTTTTAAATTGTTCATCCGCGTATTCTAAACTTTCTATTTTAGATTCGGGAGCAATTCCAAAACCGCCAGCGGGAACATCTTTTGTTGTTACTATTACAGGGTCAGAAGCAGTCAAGCGTCTACCATCTAGTCCAAAACCGCCATCGGGAACAGTTTCTGCTGTGTTTTGTACTGCTTTTAGACGCGACTCTTTTACATCTTTAAAAAACTCTTTACTTCCAGTTAAGTTTTGAAATCTTGAATCTGCACCAAAACTTCTGCTAAATGCACTATCGCCCCCACTAAAGAAATTTGTTGCTGCATCGCTAAAAACATTTTCCATGCCGATTTTACTTGCAAGTTGATTAGTAGCTGTTTTTGCAAAGTTACCTGCGGTCTCAACTACACCTTGCGTAATGTTGCTAAATACACTTTTAGCAGCAGCTACTTTATTACCTACCCATACAGCAGCTTTACCTGCGGCTACGCCAACTGAGCCTAAAGCGCCTCCTAGAAGACCTGAAGCAGGTATTGCCGCAGCGGTTACAGTTGCTCCACCAACCCCTGCTACTGTTGCTGCTGTTCCCGCCGTTCCTAATATAGCGTTGCCAATTCCGGGCAATATAAACATCATTGCCAACTGACCTAAGATACCTATTTCGCCCATAAATTTGCCGAACTTTTTAAAGGCGCTTTTAATACCCTTGCCAATTGATTTAACGCCCTTTTTAATTCCTTTCCATGCTTTGCTTAAAAATCCCATGATTAAATGTACCCTTTAATTAAGTCTAAAAGTGAGGCTGTACTGGTAGTGGCTCCTTTTGTTGAGCCTCCTTCATTGCCAATTGCTGTGGCTATTAGCTGAGCTTCTCGCTGTTCGTTATTTTCGTAGGACTGTCTAACATATGCTGCTTCATCGCGTAGCTGCTGCCACATTTGAGTTTGATCTAGCGCCGATATGTTGTAAGCGTTTTGAACATTCTGCTGGTTGGCTGCGTTAGCCGCTGCGGTGTCTGCTGTGTTAGCTTGTCTACGCCACTGTACGTTTGATTGCTCAATAGCCTGTGCGTTAGAGGCGTTCCACTGGTCACGTTGTAGGTCTGTCTGTTCGTTGAACTTCTGAACATCTAAATCTAACTGTGCAGAAATACTATCTGCCTGTAGCTGGTTACCTGCTTCCACTGCCGCCTGTCGGTTTGTTTCTTGAGTGTTGAACTGCTCCATAGCATTAGACTGAGAAGCGTTAAACTGGCTCATAGTAGCCGCTAAGCTGTTGTTAAACTGGTTTGTTTGATTCTCTGAAGTAGCGTTAAACTGCTTAGCTGCGTTTGCTGCTGATTGATCAGATAACAACCTCTGCTGTGCCATTTGTTGATCAAGTACAGTAGCTTGTTGGCGGTTGTTTAAGTTAGCCATGTCCATTGACAAGAAATTCTGAGCATTTGTAATAGCTAACTTTGTACGCTGGTCTGCGTTTGCCATGTCCATTGAAGCTAGTGACGTTGCATTCTGCATTGCTGCTTGTTGCTCAGCGTTAAAGTCTGCCATAGTCATTGACTGCATGAACTTACTGTTAGTCAATGCAACTTGTTGATCAGCACTAAATCTAGTTAAGTCTATGTTTGCATTTACTGAAGCATTTGTAACTGCTCGTTGTTGATCTACGTTTAACTGTGCAACGCCCATTGACTCTGCAATCTTTGCCTGCGTCAAGTTTGTTTGCATCTTAGTGTTTAGGTTAGCAAGTTCTGTCTGCTGCTCTGCGCTCATGCTTTCTGAGTCAGCTTGATTCAATGCAGAAAGATTAGCTAGTCGCATCTGCTGGTCGTTGCCGAGGTTAGCTAAGTCCATTTGCTGCTTAAACGCGGCGTTCTTCGCAAGGAAATCTGCTCCGACTTGCATCTCAGCCATGCGCTCTTGCTGTACTGCTGACATGTTTTCAGACTCAGTAGCATTCTGATACTGCATGTTAGCTAATTCAACTTGTTGCTCGTTACCTAAGTTCTGAGCAGCCATAGCCTGTGCATTTTGAGCATCTGTCTGAGCTGTTTGTTGACGATTAGCTAAGTTCTGTGTGCGTGTCTGCTGCTGCAACTGAGCCGTAGTCATCACAGCGTCTTGTCTAAACTGACTCTGCATAGCACTCATTTGTTGAGCCATCTGAGCTGTCTGAGACTCTGAAGCTTGTTCGTTGCTCAGGTTAGCCATACGTCTTTGCATGTCTAGTGTTGCTTGAGACATGTTGGCTTGCTGCTGGTTACTTAGGTTCTGAGCTGCTGAAGCTTGAAGGGCTTGAGCATTGCTCTGAGCCATTGGCATTGCAGACTGAATGATAGAGTTAAACAATGCATCTCGACCTACAGATGATGCTGCCAAACCTCTACGAACCATCATATCATTTACGGCTGCAACGGCTGGTCTAGCCCACATTGGAACCTCGCCATCTTCCATGCCGCCTAACAAGCTTTCCATCTGTGAAGATACTAAAGCTTCTGTAGGTAATGCTGCTATTGCTGCTCTTACTTCAACAGGCTCTGAGTCTATTTGAGCTGTTACAGTTGCAGGGTCTTCAACGATAGCTGCTGTGATTGCTGGCGGTAACTCACCTACAACTTCCAACATTTTAGCGGCTATGCCTTTTGCTGCTGTGCCTGTAACTGTTCTACGCTGTGCGGCTTCGAAGCCTACAGTGTTTATAATCTGTGTAGCTCTTCTATCGTCTGCTTTTGTGCCTGTAATTGCTTCGCGTGTAGCTGCCTCTGCTACAGGTGTTTCGCTAATGTTAACGCCATCGCGGAACGACACTTCTTGTATAACCGATTCTACGCTCTTCTCAAAGTCTTCTGGGCCTGCTTGCCTTGCTGCTTGTTCTTGTCCTGCATCCCTATCTGCCGCTTTAGCGCGTTCAGTAAGTGTAGCGCCTTCAGCATCTGCAACGCTAGTTACTTTGCCTTGAGCTGCTACAGTATCAGCAAGATCGCCTGCCATTGATGCTTCGTAAGTTGCTGCTTCAAGAGGCTCAGGAGCTATTGCTTCTGTTACAGTTCCTTGTGCTGCTGCTTCCATTGTAGGTGCGTCAACACCGGAAGTAGTTACAGTGCCTGCGTCATCAAGTTGCTGTACGTCAGTACTTACACCATATGATTCTAGCGCAGTAGTGATCACTCTACGTCTATCTTCAGTCAACTTTGGATTTGCTAGTTCTTTTTTATAAGAAGCTTCTAACATAGGACTAAGACCCTTAAGCTTTTCAGCTTTCATTTGGCCTAGTTTAACATCTTCTAGTCTTTTGTTTTCTACGTTTAATGGGCCAGTATCGTAGTCAGTACCGGTCTTGTCGGTATTGTTGTTGCTCTTGTCTCTTTTTTTTCTACCTTGAGACGCTTCACCAGTTTTTCCATCAAAACTCCAGCCGTCTCCTATGGCTTGCTGTACCGTATCATAGCCTTTTTCTTCCCACCAACGGCGGTACTGGTTAACACTACTTGCGAGGTCAGGGACAAGGCCAGTACCTTCTTCTTTCTCGCTTATCTTAGCTCTTTGAGTTGGAGTAAGATTTGAAAAATTATTACGAGTAATAACATTTTCGTTATAAGCTGTTCGTCGTGGTTCTTTATTACCAACCATAGAGTTTTTAAAGGTTTCTTGAAACTTGTTTAACTTTTCTAGAGCTTCTTTATCTTGACCTTTTGAGTCTGCGTTTCTTTGCAGTAGTTCATCATACTCAACTGATTGCATTGTTTGTTGTACAGTTTCTTGCCTTGTAGCTGGTTCTTTTCGGGGGCCAGTAGGCTTAGGAGCAATGCTGTCATCAAATGGCGCAGGAGCTTTAGGCTTTTGCTGCGCTGCGGTTTTTGCTTTTGCTGCGGCTGCTTTAGCTCTACGCTCATCGACTGATCGCGGCAACTCAGGCTCACCAGCAGCTCTTCCACCAACGCGATATGTTTTTCGCTTTGCGCTAAGGTTCTTTAAAGACTCTTTAGTGTTTCGCTGATTTCTTTTTTTGCTCATTATTTTTTCTTCCACTTAATAATTGACTTGACAGTATCTGTTTCATATATTCTAATACCTAACCAGACTATTGTGAATAGACTAGCTAAAGGGGGCAGCCACGTTGCTAAAGATAAAAGACCTGTAGAAGCTGCGAACACATCCACAGCTTGTTTGCTTTCTTCAGTCATTAAATGTTCTCCGATAAAGTTGTGTCAGCGAAAAAAACTAGTACAGAAGAAAGCCCTTTTAAATCTTTAAGATTTTTAGGAACAAAGTTAATTATTAAATTAGATTAAAGTACTATATGCGGTTAAATATTAAAATTGCAAGCCCTGTAATAAAATCTTTTTTGTTTATAACTTTACCTAATCTTCGCTATATAAAATGTTTTATAATTATTTTTTTGCCATAGCCTGTGTAGTTTGATAGCGGAAAAAGATGCCGCCCATTCCGAACAAGGTACTAGCAAGCATAATAGTCTCAGCAGATAAGTTAAGCTGTAGGACATACACTTGTAGAGCTGCTAATGTTATGCCGAATACTTGCCATCTGTTACTGCGACTACTCCAAAATTGTTTTAGTTTGTTCATAGTTCTTCCCATTTTTGATTGTCTTCATTCCATTGGTGTATACCCTCACTAGGATAAGATACAGGTGAATCCCATAAACA
>Ga0208814_1001178_pt1 | contig 12799 bp, 14 predicted proteins | sample MalvirAntarct_55_FD_184253 | JGI IMG/M metagenome (GOLD analysis project Ga0208814, IMG submission 184253) | Marine viral communities from the Global Malaspina Expedition - Malaspina viral metaG Antarct_55 (SPAdes) (version 2) | ecosystem: Environmental > Aquatic > Marine > Oceanic | place...
AAGTACTTAAATTACTTGCCAAAGCATAAGAATTTGTATCTACACTACCATCTGCTTTTAAGAATTGAGATGATGTACCACCATCTTTTATAAAACTATCTGCTTTTGCATTACCATTTACCTCTAGCTGCTCACTAGGAGTAGTAGTCCCAATACCTACGTTACCTGTAGCAATGTAATGGTCTTGGTTATCTCCATTTAAAAGAATATTAGCAGTTCCAGAGCTGCTGTATAATAAAAGTTGACCATCAGTGTTATCACCTCCATCACCTAAAAACACAATGGGTTGTGCTCCATTATTTATTCTAAGAGATCTATCTACTCCTTCAATATACAAATTTCCACCAAAAGTAACTGTACCATTTTCTGATGTTACATTTATATAATTCGAACCATCATACCAAGCACTTCTAAAATTAGAAGTTACTCCACTACTGTTGTTTCCATACCAGTGCATTCTAGCATAATCTGTTGCATCAATTCTTGTGTCCATTCTTTGATGAGCTTGACTGCTTTGATTGATATAACTCCTTAAAACACCAATTAAATCAATATCATCATCTACTGTAAGTTTTCCTGTTAATGTACCACCAGCTAATTCTAAATAACCTGCCAAATCAGTAGCTTGTATAAACGTAGCTACTAATTTATCTACACTCCATGTTTTAAAAATAGAACTTGTTAAACTATCATCTATAAGCTTAGTGCGCTCTAACAGTTCATTTATAGCGGCTTTTATACTAGATTTATCTGTGGTATTTAACGTTGTTAGGTCTAAATTTTCTGAGGTTGCACTAGACCAAATAGTAACCCCTAATACTGCTTGTACTAAGGCAATATAATTGGCGTTTATTTTACCACCACCTACTAAACCGTTATCGCCAGAACCTTGTGTTCCATCTCCTAAATTTATTTTATCCATTGCTTATGTATTATCGCTAAAAAACCAATTAACCTCATTAAAAAAATGTATTGTAGAATCAAATGTAAACCCTAATTCTGAGGGATCTACTGTAGCATCTTGCACTGCTTCATCTACTCTAAAACCTATTTTATGTATGGTATTATTCATATATCTATTTTAAAAAAACCATCCTATCTCATTACTTTCTATAACCGGGCTATAGCCTGTTGCCACCACCGTTACTTTATACGCCCCAGAACCACTTACTGTAAATGTTTGCACTGCTAATATATTAGAAATTACCGTAACACTTGCAGAGCCAATATTTGCATAGGTTATAGGGTCTATTTCTTGTACAACTTGCTGCACTATACCTACTGGTGTAAAATTGGTAAACGTTGCTGTATAGGCTCCTTGCGTAGGTGTTAAAGCCTCTGTATCTTCTTTAATTATAGTAATATAACCATTAGCAGGAGGGGCTACATTTGTACCCACTTCTACATATTCAATATTACTTTGTATAATGCCTTGGTTTACTACTACTTTATACCAGCCTTTATCTGTACCCATGGGTGTAGGAAAATCAATTACAAACAACCCTTCTGATGAAACAATAGTACCCGATCTTTCTAATCCTGTAGGCAAACCACCATTAGCCACGCTATTGTCTAATTGTATGGCAGTAAGGGTTGCATTTACAGGACTTACCCCAACAATATCATAACGTGTGTTTAGTACCCAAGAAGTAGTAAACAACCCCGGAGCAATGGCTTTGCTACTTATAACTATACTAGCCTCCACAGGTGTTGGCTCTAAGATATCTGTTGTATCTAAATAGCTTATAGCTCCTTGATTGGATTGTATGGCAGTTACCGAAGTTCTATTTCCATGTAAACTCATATTAATTTTAGTGGGTATTTTATGCAACGTTGTTGTATAATTGTACTGAATGATATCTAATGGCCCCACCAAAAAGGCATAGTCTCCATTAAATATGTAAGACATATTTTTTTGAATATCTACATACATTCTAGCCAAAGCAGTATCATAAGTAACAGATTCATCTACCCCAAACCTACGCCATGTATTAAGCCAGTTATCTGGGTAATTTAATCTATAAATTAAATGCAACTCGTCTGCGGCCTGAAAGTAGTCTGAGGGTTGCTCTGGCACATAATCTATTTGTTTTAATATTTTACCACCAGCTGCCGCATTTTCCTCTATAGTATATAAAGAAGCTGGCACCAATGACATTGTACCATCTGGCTTTTTCATATACACATCATAGCCATTTTTAACATTGTAATAATCTACATCATAAAAACCAAAGGTAATACTATAATAATTAATAACCCCATTAATAGTTACAGGCTCTTTACTGTAAAAACGAGTAGCGGTTAAGGAGTTTACTGATGGAATAGTACCTGCATCTAAGGAAGCCATTAAATCATCTGAAAACAGAAAGCTCTGAGGGCTTCTATTTGCTTCATTTCCGTTATGAAAAATAGCCACCTCATGTTCTGTGGTAAAATCTACCCCACGCTCTACCGAAGTAGTAACCGTAGCATCTTCAGACATGGTAAATTCTATTTTTTCGTAAATTTTAACATCGGTTAATAAGCTATGAGCCACTACTGGATAGATAATAAGATTGTAGTACCCATCTTTGGTTAGTAGTATTTTAGGGATGTCTAATTTTCCAGAAACTACATTTACAGTTCCTTGCTCTAAAATTGTTTTTGTACCAATAGACAACTCAAAATCAAAAGCACCAGTTGGTGCGCCAAAACCAATAAAATTGGTTAGTACTTCTTCTGAATCTGCAACGGTTGCTTCTTTATAATCTGATCTAATAAGTTTAAAGAAATGCTGATTAAATTCTTGATTATTAAAAGCAGTTTCTAATTCTTCTGAAGTAGCTGTACTTTCTGCAATAATAAAAAATTCAATTTTTAAAGAGGCATATTTTTCTAAATCTGTAGCACCATTTACATATACTGGAGTTATTAGCTTTGCAGAACGTCTTTCTAAAGCTGTGGCATTTGCTACTGAATCTGTGAACGATAAAAAAGGACCATTTAGCCTTTCTAAACGATCTCTTAATTCTATAATACCAAAATAAGAAGCATCTTTTGTTAATTCATCTTCATTAATATTTAAAATATTAGCAAGGCTTTTTATCCATACCTCTAAAGTAATACCACTATTAGTTACTATTTGCCAGTACTGTACGGTTCTATCATTAGAATCAGTGTCATAATTTACTGGATAATGTGTTACTACATCTTCTGGTAAAATATACTTGCTATTGTTGTGCGACCAATTTACAACAGCTTTTTTTAATACCGGCAAAGCAGTAATAGTTGGTGTTGCAAAATAGGGTTGCTCTAAGATGTCTCTCGTAATAGTGTAGGCCACCCCTGGCTGTATTATATTATCTGCAGAATTTGGCGGGTATTTGGTAGCAGCAATACTTAGCTCTGCAAATCTATTGAGACCAATAAGATACCAGTTTTGTTTGTAGGTAAACAACCTACATCCTAAACTTTCTATAATGTAATTTATAATTTCGTAAGCAGAGGCATTTGTGTCGCTAGCATACGCACTTGTTTGTATTGCTAAATCTTGATAGTCTAAGGTAAACCCAGCATTTTGTAGGGCTTCTGCATAAATAATAGGTTGAGACAAGCCTGTTAAAGATAGGCAACTATGCAAAATATCTATAACGCTTTTTTTATCTTTATAAAAAGACAAGGATAGTTCTTTTTGTTTTAACAAACCAATACCATCTGTAGCTACAAATTCTACAAAATAGCCTTCATCTTTTAAGGGCTCATTAAATAATTCTGGCAACAGAAACCCTTCCCAAGCTATAGAAGGCACATTATTTACAAACAGCTCTAAAGTTACTTTGTACTTGGTTTCTGAGCCTGTAAATAAATGTAAAAACTGGGCATCGTTATTGGTAGTTACTAAAATGTTAAAACTTAGCTCTGAAGTAAATAAATGACCAAAATGATCTTCTTGACCATTGTATAACAACTGCGGAGCATTTACTTGCGTACGTTCTAAAACAAGCGGCATATTGTTTTCTGTAGTATCTATAATATTTATATTAAAATATTCTGCAACCATTAGCTAGTTCTTTTTTTACGAATATCATACTTGTTTAATTCTACTTTTAACTTGCCAGCACCTGCGGTAAGCTCACCACCCAACACTACATTAAGCAATTGAGCGCTTGGTGTAATCATTGAATTTAAATTACGTTGCTGCGCTTGGTTTAAAATCATTTCTCCAGAATTTACTCTAGCAAATAATCTGTCTCCTACAGGTGAGTTACCACCAACCATACCACCAGTAGCAAATGCTGGTATGGCGGCAAAAGAAGTGCCAATAACTGCCAACTGTTTAGCTATTAAAGCTGGTAATGCAAAAGCTCCCAAAGGCCCTAAAGCAGCTGCCGCATTTGTAGCTATTACAATACCATTTGAACTTGCCTTACCAAAATCTACTGACTTTTTAGCAGAAGCAAATACTTTTTCAATAATTAATTGTTCTAAGAAAGCAGCAGATAAACTTGCCAATGAATTTATAACAGAGCCTACAAAAGAATCTAAAATATCATTTCCAGTTTGAAAAACCGCTGCAATTTGGTCACCCATTACATAAAAAGCGGATGCCACTCCGTTTGTTAATACTTGTACATTTTCTTTAAAAAATGAAAGCTTTTCACTCATACTTGTTAAGCCAACATCTAAATCTGCTTCAGATTGTGTAACCCCACTTACTAACGGCTGTATTCCTGCGGCAAAAGAACTGGTATCTAATGCAGTAGGTGTTGGTCTAGTGGCGGCACCGCCACCAACAGTTCCTCCTTGTATCATAGAAGCTCCAGGACCTGTAGGCGTTACTTTTACTTCTAAAATTGTTTTGTATTTTCTGTTGGCTACCTTTTCTAAAGCGTCTTGTACATTGCCTGCTACATCTGTAGTAAGTGCGTTAAAATCTCCTTTAAAGGCAGTAATAACATTCGATAAATTTTCTTTGGTAGCGGTACTATAATCACTCAAACCCTTTTTTACAGCAGCAAGATCTAAAGTTAAAGCTCCCTTAAAAACAGCACCCATGGCTGCAAACTGATTAATAATTTGTTTTACAACACCTGTAATAACAGTATAGATAGCATTAAAAACAAACTTTACAACAGCCCACATATTTTTAAATACAGGCACAACACCCTCTACCGCTATTCTAAAGGCAGTAGATTCATTGTATAGATCTACAAAGTAATTGGAAATAGCCACCAACTGCGCTTTTATAGGCTCCCAGTTTTTATAGATAATAACTCCTACTGCTGTTAAGGCTGCTATAACTAAGCCCAACGGCCCCATTAATAAAGTAAAGCCAGCGGCAATGGCTGGCAAAATAGTACCAGCTAATAGTAATATAGGTCCAATAGCCGCAGCTACCCCACCAAGTATGACAATAAATTTTTTGGTTTCTGGAGATAAGGCTTTAAAGGAAGCAATCATTGTTTTTATTTTATCTACAAAAGGAAGAATGGCCTGCGCTATAATAGCTCCAAAATCTTCCATTAAATCTCCAATAGAATTTTGCAACTGCTTAAAACCTCCTAATCCAGCTTTAGCTGCTGCTTCACCAGCACCACCATATTGTCGTGCTAATTCATCTAAAATAATGGTTTGCGCATCGGCTAATTTGTTAGATTCTGCCAAGCTTTTTATAACCGCTTTTTGCTTTTTAGAAAATTGAATACCAGATCTACTTAATGCAGATAAATTAGCCACCGGATCATTTAAGGCTTTTCCTAGTTGTATGGAAGCAGACTTTAAATCACCACCTAGTCTAGTACTTAAATCTATGGCTGCTTGTTGCGTTCTTGCAAACTGCTCTCCTGCAATATTGGTAAACGTTAATAGTTGTGCGGTAGCATCTTGTAAAATTTCTTCATCACCAAACAATGAGGTGTTTTGTAAATCTGATGCCATTTTCTGCAACTGCTCACTCGTAAAACCAACGGCATTACTTGTAGAGATTAAACCAGCATTTACTTGCGCTATGGCTTTTTCTTGTTTATCCCAACTTTTTAACGCCACAGCACCAAAGGCTAAAATTGGTGCCGTAAGCCCAATAGATAAAGTACGCCCAACACGCTGCATGTTTTTACCCATTTTGCTAATTTTTCTATTAGCATTTTGCATGTTGGTAGAAAAACCAGTAAGGTCTGCAAAAAATTTAATATTTACTGAGGCTAATCCTGCCATTACTGTTGTTTCTTTTTATCGATTGCATCCCAAAAAGCTTTTGCTTCTTCTGCTGTTTTTGGGGTACTATTTAGTTCTATCTTTTCTTCTTCTTCCCAAGGGAATGGCAATAGTTCTTCTGGTTTTAATTTATCTGCACCACTCATAGCTACAACTGAGTAATACATTTGCCACCTTGCCCTATACCAGTTGTTTTTTTCTCTAGCTTCTTCTTTGTTTCTGTAGCCTGTAACAATGTTTGAAAATTGTCTTGGCGTAAGATCCCAGAAGTACGCTATTTCTAAACCTATTTCGCCACAGGCTAAGGCTTCTAAATCATCAAAAGTTAGATCAGAGACATTAGCCTCTGATCTAGCTACTTCCCCTTTTTTTTTGGTATTGGAGCTGCATTTTGTGTTGGCAAAGATTGTTGAAACTCTCCCATAACTTCCTCTAGTAAAGAGGCATTGTTCCAAAGCACATTTACCACATCATCTGAATCTATGGTTAGTTCTTCGTTAGCATCTAAAACAATAGCAAACAACACTAAGTTGCCTATAAATGTTAAAGAATCAAACGAAGGATCTTTTAGCTTTACATTACTAAGCCCAAAACGCTTAATTAGTTTTTCAAAACCAGCAACGGTTTTTTCTCCGTAATGCTGGCATACTTTTCTATAAACCTTATACCCAAACTTTAACTGGTACTCCTTTTTTTCAATAGTGATTTTCATAATTTTAGGAATTTATAACTACAGTTAATACCCCTACTCCTTTTAAAGAAAAATCATATTTTACTTTATCTTCATTTGCAGAAGTTAAATTATAGCTCTCTATATAAGCATCTCCAGAATACGTCATATTATGGGGTAAACCATCTGTTAGCTCTATAGGTAATAGTGTTTTTAAGTTATAACTTGCAACAATAGCTTGTAAATCTATTTGCGCATCTCCATCAGAGTTGGCCGCAATAGCATTTCCTGTTAAAGACCAAGTACCTTCTTTTGGGTGATAGTCTTTACCAACAATATCTTTAGAAGCTAGTTCTTCAAAATCTCTAGCTTCGTTTAAAGAGGCTTCTACCTCATGCATAATTTCTTTAGCAGTACCACCGCCGGTTGCGTCAATTTTGATACGCATAGAACCTGAATAATTTAAACTCATAGTATTATTATTTATATATATTAAAAATTTGTTTTGTTACAACATTTGTTTTGCCAGTACCCTCATTAAACACTGGCTCTGGAATAGCAGATACATATTTATACTTGTTAGTAGCTGCTGCTAAGGCAGCCGTTACTTGATCTGCTATACTTATACTTTTGGTGTATGTATCTGACCAGCTATCTATAAATACCTGGTACTCTGCAACACCATCTTTAGATTCGTTACCATTATACCTAATGGCATAATTAACAAAGCTATCTCCATCTTCTTCTTCAGAGAGTAGCGCAGATACCCCACTAGCATCTAACAAGTCTGTTAACGATGAAGCTGCATTTAAATCTGCTACTATTTGTTCTGAAAATTCTTTAAGCATTGCTTAATCTGTTTATTTGTTTTTGAATGTATCTTGCCACACGCTTTTCTGCATCTGCTGTTACCCCACCTTTTGTTTGATTATAAGCACTATCTATAAATGAATTAGCTCTTATTTTTTTTGTACCTGGTATTACAAACTGTCTTAAATACCAACCATCTGCTTTTCTAGTACTTCTAGGGCTTACATACACTGTAGGGTTTTTAGCTCTACGCATGGTTTTCTTTCCGATACTTTTTTTACCTGTACCTGGAGTAATATAAACTCCAAAAGCCTGTCCTTTTCTTTTTTGAACGTGAGGTTTTTTACTAACAGGGGCTAGCTGCTTTGCCGCTTTTACACTAGAATTAGCTACTTGACCTAATATCTTTTCTACTTCTTTACGCTTGCTTTTATCATCTCCCAACAACACTATTTTGTGGAGCACTTCTTTAAAGCCTGTTATTTCTACAAATTGCTTACTCATTTTTAGAAGCGTTTATGCGTACAAATTTTCTTCGTTCTATTTCAATAGCATTTTCAATGTTGTAAAAAATACCTTCATCGTCTTTTACCAACATGCCAACTGCTTTTCCTTTTACCAATCTGGTATCGTATTTTATAATAAAAGAGGCATCAAAAATGGCTCTAATTTTACCATCTTCTTCATCTTCTTTTGATGACATTTCTAATTGCTGTGCCCAACAATTTTTTAAAACTGAGGTAGCAGTAACCGTACTTCCTGCTGCATCTTTGGTTTTAGATTCTTGCAGAATTTGTATCTTGCTTTTAAAAGCTCCTAGTTTTACTTGCACTTTAGTATCGTATTAATGACTGCAACAACCTTTCTGATGCAGTAACTTTGTTTTTAACGTAATCTCCCCGAAGCTGATCCATAGCTACTGCTTTTAACAACACAGCCTGCTTTACTTTTTTATACACCTTTGGCAAGCCTACTGTAATAGAAACCTGCACCGCATCTGGTGTAAATTCTTTAATTTTTGGAAGCGTTGTATTTTCCAAAAATTCTATTTTGTTTTCTACAGAATCTACTTTGCTTAACGTGTAATTTTCTGCATCTAAAACAGTTAAATTTCCGTTTGTGTAATCTGTAGGTTTATACGCTATTTCATCTATAGCGATAATGGTATGCAAAGAACTAGTAATTGCTTCTATAAAGCTTTTACCAGATATTTTGTATTTTTTTTCTACAATAGCTCTGTTTATATACGATTCACATTCTTCTACCGCTGCGTCTATGTATTGCTGAAACAACACATCTTCTGGATGATCTTCTGTTGGATCTACTTCTTTTAACTGAGCTTTAAACTCTTGAAGCGTTACAATTTCGTCTGGTGTGTGATCTAATTCTATATAAAAAGCCATGATCTATTATTCTTTGGTTACAAATACACCATGTTTATTTTCTACAATAGTATCTGCTTGCTGTTTTGGTAAAGAAGCTACATCTCCTACACTGTACCCCAAGCCATACAAGCCTGTTGGCGATACTAGAAATTTTACTTTTACTTTTTCAGGACCTTCTAAAGATTTTACTAAGTTTGAAAAAATTGTAGCGTCTCTATTTGATTCTACAAATAAAACACCATATTCATTTGCTAACTCTTCTAATTCAGTTCTTGAAAAATCTTCAGATTGTTTATTTTTTAATATTTCTAACAATGCCATAATTATTTTTTTTACTATTAAACTTTTTTTTTAAAAAAGGGCCTGCCCCCTAAAAACAGACCCCCAATCACTATTAACTCAAATATTAAGACAAATCAAAATCTTTAATCACAGTAAATGCTGCTTCTTCTTTGATAAGCACATCTACATATTGATTGTTTGTAATTTCTATAAGACCTTCTTTTTTACGAGTAATATTATCTACCACCATATCTGAGAAGCCCCATTCTCCAATAATTACTTGGCTAAAATCTCCTGCAATTGCAGCCGATAAATTAGTACCAGTTCCTTTGGTTAAGTTTTTTGGAACAAACGTAGAAACTCCTGTTTGTAAGCCATTTATTAAATTGTCTGAACTCATTAAGTACTTAGCATCTCCTGCTGTATGCAAGTGGCTTTTTAAATAGCCTTTTGTAAGCGCATTTATTAAGTATTTAATTTCTCCTGTAACTGCATTGGCATCTTCTAACAACGTAATCATTTCTACTAATTTTGCCCATGTAGGCGCAGCACCATTAGTGCCCATTGCAATGGTATTAACGCCAGGAGCATTTAAAATACCTAAAGGAACATTGCCTGTACCAGAACCATTAATAACTGCATAATCTATAGCTCTTTCTGTAGACAATCGAATATCATTCGCTGTTAAAGTCTCTAAAGATATTACAGACTGGTGTAGGTTTTGTACAGAAATTGGCACTGTAGCAGATAATCTTTTTGGGTCCATGGTTTTTTTACCGTACCCCGTTTTGGTAGGAGCAACCGTATCTATTTCACCTTCCCACGCTGCAGTAATACCTCCGTTATTAGTAACAAAGGCAGATGTACCTGTTAAGCCACGTATGTATTGTGCGCCTAAACTTTGTACAATTGGCTTTGGCGTTAAAGCATCTATAAGCCCTTTGTATTCTTCAAATACTAATTTACCTCCAAAATTTCCTGAATCTTGGGTAACGGTTTGCGCATCTGCTCTCATGCTGTTTGGTACAGCAACTCCTTCAATAGTGCCTCCAAAACCTTTGGCTTCTCTTACAGCTTCTTGATGCAATTCTGCCTCAACACCATCTAATACACCGCCTGGTAATTGAGATCGTAACGCTTTGTGAAGCGAAAAACGCTTTTTTAAGGTTTCTTTTTCTCTGAATTGTGATCCACCAACAATAACACCAGCTAATTGTGCACCACGTTTTTGATTTTCTTCAATACCTTCTGCTCTTGTAATTTTAGCATCTAGCCATTGTCTTTGATCCATAAAACCATCAAAAGAGGTTTCTTCTTCTGTAGTTAACTCTCTTTTTTCGGTTTTAGCAGCATCTACTAAACCTTGTGCTTGTTCTATTAGAGAAGCACGTTCTTGTTTTAATTCAATTGAATTTTTCATTTTTACTATTTACTTAATTATTAATAATTCTGCTTCTCGCAGACTTCTTTTTGTTGGATCAAAAGAGACTACTGCTTCTGATTCTACGTTAATTTCTTTTGCTAAAGAACTGCGCATTTCTTCTAAAGTTTCTGCGTTTCTTTTATGAGCATCTGGGTTTGACCCTACAGAAACTACAGACCATTCTAGTAAGCGTTGTTTTGTGAAATACAATACTTCTGGGTCTTCTTCGTTTTCTTTTACACCAAGTCTCGCTGTTTCAACATTGGCTCCTACAGAAGCCATTCTTAATGTACCAGATTGTACTTTTTGAAAAATCTTTTCGGCCCTTGGGTTAATCTCTGCTGGCTCAAAAGTTACTGTTCCTATAAGTTCTGACCCTTCTACTCGTACTGTAGAAGTACCTATAATATTATCTGGATCGTCTGAATTTGCTCTATGCTGATAGCAAACTATTGGATTTCTAGTATAGTCTGCTAAATCCCAACCATCTAGTTTAAAAACAGTTCTATAAGTGTCTACGGCTTCTGTAGAAATCACAAATTCTACCTGTCTTTTTTCAATCATTTCTGCTGTTGTATCTCTTACAAAAGCATCTCTAGTTACTATTCTTGGCTTACTCATCTGTTAATTTTTTTAAATTAGCATCTACCTGATCTTTTGTATGCATGTTTACAGCAGTTAAAGGGTCTGACAACCCTTCTAATTCGTTTAAGTCAAATAGATTTCTAACCTCATTTCTTGTATATACACCTGCATAGATCATTGTACTTAAAAATGCTGCTTGCGTTTTTTTATCGGCTTCTAGTAAAGAGTTGGTATTGTGTTTTACTTGACACCCTCTATTCTTTTCTGCATCGGTAAACAGCTTGTAGTTTTTTTCTTGCCTAAACTTTATGGACCATGGCAATAAGCTATTAGAGACATGATCTATATTTTGAGATTCCATATTAGAATAATTGGAATTTTCTGTATCTTTTAATTTATGAGGTGGTATGTTTAACCAACGGGCTACTTCTTGTACAGCCAATTTGTTGGTTTCTAAAAACATACTTTCTTGGGGTGTTAGTTTGATGTGCTCAAAAGAACCTACTTCGTCTATAACAGCTACTTTATAATTTGCTGAAGAATTTAAACGAGCTTGAATAGCATCTCCATACCTAGTTTTTGCATCTGAATCTATTTCTTTAGAAGAAGTTACTACAGCCATACCAATACCTCTAGAGGCATAGTATTCTTCTGCAAACTCTTGGCTGCTTAATGCTACTCCTAGAGATTTTGCTGCATAAGAAACAACACCTACTCCGGTAATACCGTTTTCTGTAAAACCAATTACATGCTCTATGTGTTTAGCTTCTAAAATTCTATTGTCAAATTCATAATAGAGTTTGCCCTCGAATTTTTTTACAGTAACAGGTGTATCTTCTTCGTTAATGTATTCTCTACTAGTAACTATTCCTGCTGCGTTTCTAACTATTTCTGAATATGCATTGCCTTTTAAGATAGCGGATTGCATCATAATAGAATCATAATTAAAAGCAGACATTAAAGGACTTGGCCGCTGATCTATAAGCTTATTTAATGGATGTGAAGTGTCTTTTTTTCTAGTTTCTCCTTCTTTTTTAATGACAAATTTTGGCAATTTTGCGTAATCGTTACACAAAATTGTAATTCCATTATAAAAAGCAGACAAGGTTTTTGCTGATGAAGAAGATACTGCTGTACCATTTTTTGTGGTAGCACCACCTAAGAAGTTAAAAAACCCAGTATTACCTACAATACCATCTGCTGAACTAGCAAAACCACTATTTATTAACGCACTTTTTAGCATATAACTCCTCTATACGGTGCTAAATTAAATGAGTTGTGCTGCTATTTTATCAACTAATAGTTGATAAATTAAAATATTTCAATGGTTTCATTTTATATATGTGTGTTAAAAGTTGTGTTATCCCCTAATATAGCCTTGTTATACGTTTCAATAGTTTGTATATAAGGAGTTGTACCTAATGCAAATGTTCTGGTTTACCACAGTTATTA
>Ga0208814_1001180_pt1 | contig 12776 bp, 7 predicted proteins | sample MalvirAntarct_55_FD_184253 | JGI IMG/M metagenome (GOLD analysis project Ga0208814, IMG submission 184253) | Marine viral communities from the Global Malaspina Expedition - Malaspina viral metaG Antarct_55 (SPAdes) (version 2) | ecosystem: Environmental > Aquatic > Marine > Oceanic | place: South...
GGATATGAAAGAGAATTAAGGTACGCCACAAACCAATTATCTACATTTGTAGATGAACAAAAAGGCCCTGTAACTCTTGCTCATATTGTGTTTGTACAAGGAGTGTTGATGGTTCCTAAGAACAAGCAAAACCTACAAAAGCTATTATCTTTATATCACCCACAAAGAGGTCTGACATATAAAGAACAGGATGAAGTTGCAAACGCTGTAAATCAGCTAGATGACATTCAGCTTGAGATAGAAGCATTGAATCTTGCTAACACACTTGAAGTAGACCACGCTGAGGCAATTCTAAGAACTGAATTAGGTAGTGCTGTATCTACAATGAGTAGTAAGGAACTTAAAAGAGATTTGATGTTATTAGCTAAAAGCAATCCAGCTTTATTTATAAGTTTAGCACAAGATGAGAATGTTGAGCTAAGAAGCTTTGGTATTAGAGCAGCGGAATCTGGTATAATAACCTTGTCTGCTGACCAGAAAACATTCAAATGGGCAGTCAATGGTAAGAAGCTAATGGAAGTTCCTTTTGATGAACACCCTTACTCAGCATTAGCTAGTTGGTTTAAGACTGACGAAGGAATGCTAGTATACAAAAGTATAGAGAAAAAATTCTCTTAATATGTAACTATAATTTATGATGGTAGGCTGACTTAATGTTAGCCTACCTTTATAAATAAAACAAAAAAATAATATGGCAATAAATGTGAATACGGTATATAAGACTGTATTGTTAATACTCAATAAGGAAGAAAGGGGATATGTAACCCCAGACGAGTTTAATAAAATTGCTACTCAAGTTCAATTAGAAATATTTGAACAGTATGGTGAGGACTTAAATCAGCAACTGCGTGTACCTCAGACAGATACAGATTACGCAGACAGAGTTGCTGCTATTGATGAGCACCTTTCTATATTCAAGACATCAGGCCCTGCTACTTATGTAGCCGCTGCCTCTCCAACACCTGCTCACTTTACATTACCAACTACTGACGTTTTTAATAATACGGTAGAGCTTTACAGGCTAGGTGTTGTTAACTACAAAGAAGAAGTCGAACTCCAAAGACTTCAAAGAATGGATTTTTATAACATTCAAAAATCTCCATTAACAAAATCAACAGAAACGTTCCCAACTTACCTACTAGAAAACGAAAGGCTATTTGTAAAGCCTGATACTATCACTGGTAGTATTAACTGCGATTTCTTAAGAAAACCATTAGACCCTAGGTGGGGTTATTCAATCGGGCTTGTAGGTCAATACGTCTACGACCCTACTATATATGGGCCATTACTATTAAACACTGGCAATGGAACACTAACAAGCAGTATAACAACACAGTTAGCGGGTGGAGATAATGGGACATATACACCAACATTTACTGGTGGTTCTGGAACTGGATTAATTTTAACCGCTACGGTTAATAGCCCAACTACAGTTTCCGTGGGGGTTACTACAGCAGGTACAGGATATGTCGTTGGTGATGTGATAACAGTAACAGCAGGTCAATTAGGAACAACAACACCGTCAACAGGCCCAGTCATAACCCTTACTGAAGCAAACTTTAACGCTAACAGTACCTATGGTTCAACTCAAATAGAACTAGACGTATCGGAACAGACAAGTTTTATATTAAAAACTTTATTCTACTTCGGTGTTGTAGTAAAAGACCCTCAAATCATTCAAGTTGCTGCTTCTCAAATCCAGCAAGAAGAAAACAACTCAAAAAGATAAGATATGCCAAATCCAAATGGTGGTTTAATAACCGAAACTAATGCACAGTATTATTCAGGTCAGCAAGGCTTTATAGGTGATGGTAATACAACATCGTTTGTCTGTAATTTTAATACAGATTTAGCCAATGCTGTTGTTGGTGCTTCTAATGCAAACTATACGGTAACTGTAAATGGTGGTGCACCTGGTACATTTACTATGACAAACAACACCGTAACGCTTGCTAGTGTTCCCGCTATTAATGATATAATATTAGTCACACTAAGTGTTAACGCACTAAGGTCTAACTATGGTGGTTATCAATACACCAGCCTTAATGATATAATCAATAACTTTATGGTTGCATATGTTGGTGCTGGTAAGCTTATACCTAGCGTTAAAAGAACTGACATTATATTTCATGCTAAACGTGGTATGCAAGAGTTTAGCTACGATACACTGAAAAGCATTAAGTCTCAGGAACTTACAATGTCACCTAGCTTGACAGCGGTAATACCTCAAGATTACGTTAACTATGTTAGGCTATCTTGGATAGATAACTTAGGAGTTAAAAGAATAATATACCCAAATAATAACCTAACAATAAACCCAGCACAGGCATTAGAGCAGGATAATAAAGGAGTTCCAATACAAGATGGATTTGGTGAGAACATACAAACCGACCCTCCTGAAACGGTACAGAGGTGGAGAAAGGCTAACGCTAGTATAATATCAGGAACATTCAATAATACGCAGTTAAATCAAGGATTCGATTTTGATAGGGATTATTGGGGAGATAGCTTTTGGGGTGGAGTAAATGGTCAGCGATATGGTTCTGAACCTCAACTAACACAAAGAAATGGTTGGTTTGGTATTGACGAGGTTAGGGGAGTCTTCACATTCTCAAGTAACTTAAAGGACGTTATGATAACCATAGAGTACATCTCTGATGGTTTAGCGTATGATTTGGATACTAGAGTCCCAAAGATGATAGAAGACGCTATGTATAGCCATATAAGCCATGCAATAATAGCCAGTCGAATTAATCAACCAGAGTATGTGGTTAACAGATTAAAGCGAGAACGAAGTGCAAAGCTTAGAAATGCAAAAATAAGATTGTCTAATATAAAGCTTGGTGAAATAGTACAAGTAATGAGAGGCAAATCTAAATGGATAAAATCATAATATATGCCACAAGCTAATAATCAATTTACAGGTTCTAAGATGAATAAGGATCTTAGCCCAAGGCTAGTTCCTAACACGCAGTACATAGACGCTAGAAACGCTACGGTATTAAACTCTGAAGGTGGAGAATCTGGGTTACTTCAAAATACTGAAGGAAACACCCTGTTAACTAATCTTAATTTAACTGGAGAGAACTTAGAAATAATTGGATTATTTTCCGATAAGGTGCTGGATAGAATGTTTTTGTTTGTTACAAACTGGAACGACCCGTCATCTAATGAATCATCAAGCTTTGCATCGCCACAGTCTAGTCATTACATATGCATGTATGACATTAAGACAAGTTCTGCAACTACCTTAGTGTCAGGTAATTTTTTAAATTTTAGCAAAACAAACCCTATACTTGCCATAAATCTATTAGAGGATTTATTGTTTTTTACGGATGACAGAAACCAGCCTAGAAAAATAAATATTGATTCTGCGATATCAGACCCTTCTTATTACACAGAGGAAGCTAATATTTCAGTATTAAGATACTTCCCTTGGAATGCCCCTCGATTATCTAAGAATATATTATCTCCAGGAGAGACAGATAAGTATCCTTTAGAGGTAAGGAGTGAACTTTTAATAACCACCCAACCGCTTATAATTCTTAAGCCTTCTGGAACATACATTGAACAAGTGGGGTCTGCTGGGTGGGCAACTAGCGGAAGTGGAGTAGGTGCTTATGTATCCATAACCATAGAAGGAATTTACCCAAATCAACATATTTCTAGTTTATTTGTTAGTGATTTTAATATTAACTTAACAAGTAATATAACTACGAACCCAACAAATAAAAACCCAACAACTACTACTGGGGTCATTCAAAGTGCTACGAGTGGTGCTGGGACGGGTTTAACTGTTAGTGTGACAACCACTGGTGCTGCTGGCTCTGCTACAGTAACAGACGTTAGTATTACTTCTGTTGGTACAGGGTATTTAAGTACGGATACGGTAACCTTTCCTAGCGCAAGCTTTGGCGGTGGAGTAGGTGGAGATTTAGTAATAACATTAGCAACAGTTCCAGCTCTTGTTACTGGAGGCAATGACTTCGGTATTGGGGACACTGTAACTATAAGTAGTCCTTGGACTAACCCAACAGCATTACCTGCGGGAGATATAGTACTTACCATTGGAAGCCAGAATATAGCTCAGACACCAACAATGAAGGACGTTCTGAGTACTAACCTTCCAGGAGCAATAGAGAGAAGGGTCACCAACAATATCAGCTCAACAACTTTTTCTTACGGATCACCAGTAAAAAGAGGTGTGCGTGTTTGGACTGATAATGAACTTGCTACCGCTACGCCTAGACCTATATTATTAACACAGCTTGGGCAAGGAGTTAGCAGTTTAAATTTTATATACGAGCAAGACACTAGCACTTCTGCTCCTGAAGGAACTGGTTTAGAGATAGCTGTTAGCGTTGTAGGGCCTAATATTTATATAGATGTTGTTTCCTCTGGTAACAACTACTCACCCAATCAAAGGTTAAGAATACTAAACGCTGCTGACGGTGGGCCTATACCTGGGTTGGCTACTGGAACTGGAGTAATAGGATTGGTTTTATATTTAGACACAGCGAGATTAGAGACATTACCAGGCGGTTCTTTTGTTGGTACTATAATTACTGGAGGTGGAAAGGAACTGTCCGATAATCTTAAGATAACGGCCAATACACCTGTAGCTTCAGGTGATTCTGTAATAACTCACACTCAGTCATTCAACTTTACTAATGGAAACCTTTTAACGTTTGGTGCTAACCCACTTTACGATTCTACATTCGAGGGTGATAGTGAATTTTTAACTGAAAAATTTGTAAGGTTTAGCTATAGATTTAAGTTTGATGATAATCAATACTCCTTAATAGCCCCATTTACACAAGCAGCATTCATACCAAGACAAGACGGATACTTTACAGAGGACTTTATTCCTGAAAACATAGACGATGTTGAGGCTAATTCTGATGAAAACAGGGCAATAAAAAGTACAATAATAGAGTTCTTTGAAAACAAAGTAAATGAGGTTGGTATTACCATAGATATGCCAGAGGGTGTTGCCACACCAGCAGACTTATATGACGAGCTTAAGGTTGTTGAGATAGATATCCTATATAAGGATGCGGACGAGGCTAACATAAAGGTAATAGACACGGTAACAAAGGATGACCTTATAGGTCTACAAACAAATCAATACACATATACCTATAACTCTGCGATGCCTATAAAGACCTTGCGAGACGTAGACTTCACTAGGGTGGCTGACAAGGCTCCTATTAGAGCTAAGGCACAGGAAGTTGCAGGCAGTAGGGTTATGTATGGTAATTACCTAGCCAGAACAGCAAGACCAACTAAATTAGATTATACTATTACTGCTGGAGAAAAACAAAGTTACGGAACGTATAATTCTTTTAATCAAGTACAGTACCCTAATCATAACCTAAAACAAAGCAGGTCGTATGAGGTAGGTGTAGTGTTGGTTGATAGATTCGGTAGACAATCTGATGTTATAACATCCGATAATTCAACTGTCTTTAATAAATATAGACAGAATAGGTCTGGTATAAAATCTTATTTAGGGGATTCGTTAAAGATAGATTGGAGCGCAGCAATACCTTCTGTTATAGATAGCGAGGGATATGCGGGGTTATACAGTCCTACAAACCCTCTAGGGTGGTATAGTTACAAGGTTGTAGTGAAGCAAAGTGCTCAAGATTATTACAATGTATACCTACCTACTATATTAAACAACAGACCTCAGCCTGATGTATTAAGAATTAATATTGAAACAATAACAAATGATACGACCACTGCAACGCTCTTCACATTGTCTAACGATTCGGAGCCTATACCTGAGGTATGGGTGGGGTCACAATTGCAAGGCACGCAGACCACTATAGGAACTGCTTCAACTGCAACTCTAAGTGTTTTAGACGCAAGTGGTAAGAGTGGGGTTTTTAACAATCCTGACAGTTACACTGTCGGCACAGGCTGGGCTACCCTTCATATCCCTAATGAAAAAATTGAGACGAGTGATGATATAGCCTTTATAACATTATTAGGTGATAACATAAACAAAGTACCTAGAGAACTATCGACATCAGCCTCTCAGGATTTAACCTTTCCTAGTTCAGTTAAGCTATATGGTAGGGTGTGGAATAATAGGTATTACGATGATGCTAATTCAAATCAGCAATACTTTCCTGTTTTAAATGCAGGCCCAGACAGCGTAAGCAACATTAGTTTATTAAACGTATCTAGCGGAGCCGATGACTCGGAAGGTAGCCCTGCATACATATCTCCATACTACACCGTTCCTAATATTAGCCTAAGAGGTGGTAGCCCTTACATAGGAACCGTTAACACTCAGGCGACCATAGGGGCTTATGGGGGAAATAGTACACCTCAAGTTTCGTTCGAGAAGTTAAGGTTAAATGTATATGAAACAACTCCATTTGAATCTAATATTGACGTGTACTATGAGTCTAGTTCAAGTGGTCTTATATCACAATTAAACGATTATATTAATCAAGATTCAGATATTAATAGACCTGCGTTGATTTCAGATTGGTCTTGGGAGTTAAACGAAAGTTACACTCCTGGAACATATGTTAACTTAGCTTGGTTTGATGTGAAAAACAGTACTGGAGCTAGCTTAGTAGGAGCAGGCTTTAAGGGAGAAATAATTAAGGTTGTTGATGGTAATGGTAACACGCTATCAAATACATCTTACTTTACATTAGAACAAAACCTTGTTCTTGGAACTGACGAATATAAGTTTAAATTAAAAACAGCACCCAATAAATATTTTGTATATGATACTAATTCTTATAGATGGGATAAGTATACTTTTACTTTTAGATTTACGGATAGTACAACAGGTGTATCTAACGATATAACAACAACAGAGGCTAATGAGTTAGACAACAACGTACCTAGCTATACCGCTATACCTAATCCGTTGCCTACAAATCCTTCAGAGTTTACTGGCAATGGTTATAGGACTATATACGATTTAGATGGTAAAAACGGCACGGCCAATACTACTAACTCTGCTTTATTTAAAAAAGGATTAATATGGAAGGTTTCCTATGTTGAGTTTAAGTGGGTAGGCGATGGCAATGCTTGGACTGCATATGCCCCTACTGACGTTCAAATTGCAAGCATTAGCGATTATAGTAAGGTTTCGTGGATTCAATTTGAAGGAGTGGGAGGAGCTATAGCAAGAGAAAGCTTAATATACAATAAGGAGTTTGTATGCTTGAATGTTAACGCTTTAAGATCTGATGGTCTATATGAATTTGATGATAGTGTAGATACTGAGTTTAAAGTTACATTAGAATTGAATGACGCTAATGCTTCTAATGGTAGTCTCCGTACTTATACAACAATATATTTTACATTGCTTAAAAATTAAACTATAATGTCGACAATAAGAGAAATAACATACTTCAATTCGTTTATAGTTAAAAAGCTAGTTGAGTCAAATGATGGCGAACCTGGAGGGGGTAAAGCAGTGTGGCCTGGTCTACCTTGGAATCCTAACGGATACCCTACCTTCCCTAATCTTGTATCAACTGATGTTTATCCAAGCGGTGAGGATGATTTATACATGTGGTACATAGAGGAGTCTAGAATACGAGGGGGGTACAACAACGACCAGGTTGACTTAGGTGTTAGGGCATTTACACAAGAAACTACTGATGATGAATTAATATTAAGTAACGGAATAATTTATTCTGGTCTTTATAATTCTACAACTGGATTTAACGATACTAATGTATTTTCCGTATCGGAATCAATTGAGAAGCAATTAGACCCTAGATATGGGGGTATACAGAAGCTGTATGCATCAGACACAAACCTTATGATTTTTCAAAACGATAAGGTGAGTAATGCATTGGTAGATAAAGATGCAATATATACAGGCGATGGTAGGGCGATACAAACAGCGTCTGAGCTTGTGTTGGGTAATATTAATCAATACGCTGGTGAATACGGGATTAGTAATAATCCAGAATCGTTTGCATTTAAGGGTAACAGGATATACTTCTCAGACAAGAACAGAGGCTCGGTAATGAGGCTATCAACGGATGGACTTACTGAGATAAGTATGTATGGTATGCGTGACTATTTTAGGGATAAGCTTTCAGTTATAGCTGAAGAATCTGAGCTTAGTAGCTTACTGCCATTAACGGTAATAGCTGGAACATATTCTAGTGGTGGTATAGGAGGGTTAACCCCTTTCCCTACAGACTCCTTAATAGTACAGGACTTAGGCACTGGCTTGGTTAGCTCATTAGAGTTAGGAATGCAATTCTCATCATCCATATATGGCAATAGCGGGGTATATGTTTATTCAAAACAGGATGTAGGAGGGTTGACTGGGGCTTTAACTATAACTAATAATGTAACTGGATTAGGTGGAGGTAATACGTCATACACGCTTACCGAAGGTTCTGGAGGGTTTACTACATCTCGTGGATCTGATGGGCAAGGTTCAGCCACACTTGTTGTGGTAGTTAATAGTGGTACGGTAGCAAGTGTAACGGCAACTGTTGCGGGTTCGGCTTATTCAGCAGGCGATGTTATATCCATTAGCACTGATAATATAGGAGGTTTAACTGGGTCTATTGGTTTTGTTACGATTACAATACTAGAATCTAATTTAACAAACATTTCCACAACATCCAAGAGGGTGACGTTTGACCGAACTTTAACATTACCTACAGGGGTAACACCCGCAACAGAGGCATTTAGTTTTTATAAATTGATTAACGATAGGATTGTTGGTGGTTACGATAACTATTACGATAACTACGTTATATCGATTCAAGATGGTGCTACTGGATTGTACGATACGCTTTCATTTTCTGACACGGTAAATGGCTGGACTAGCCTTTGGGATTACAAGCCATCGTTTATGGATACGATTAATAATATATATTATTCTATTGAAGGTGGCAATGTATGGAAACATTACAATGAATCTGTAATTAATAATAGAGGGTACTTGTATGGGACTTATTATCCTACATCGGTGCAATTATCCTTCAACCCTAATTCTTCAATATCCAAAAACTTTAATACAATTAATTATGAGGGGACTAACGGATGGCAAGTTGATCACTTCTTGTCTGACACAACAGGGCCAACGGTAATAGACTCGCAGACAAACAATTATAAGGATGAATCATCCTTTATATATAGTTATGATGAGGGCGTATATACTGAAGGTGGTGTAACCCATAGGGTGGGATTTGATAGGAAAGAAAATAAATATGTAGCCAACTTGATAAACAAAGGCGTGTTGATTAGCGGTAGTAACGAAAATGTTTCGTTTGGTCAACCTGGTCAGGTAGTGCCTGGTGCTAGTATGAGTGGAATAAAAGGATACTTTGCTACAGTAAAGCTGAGAACGGATAATACCACTGATTTAGGTGGGTTGAAGACTCTATTTGCCGTATCTTCGAACTTCGTTAAATCTTAATCAAATGGAATTACAAAAAATAAATAAAGAAATAGAAGACCTGCAAAACTTTATAGTATCCAACAATCATAAAGAAGGATTTTGTGGTGATGGGAAAAGTATTGCTGAATCGCCAGACGTTCCTATAAAGCATAGCTTCGCTGACCAGATATATGTCAGGCAAATGAATATGAAGGCCGACCAAGTTATTGTAGGTGCAATTCACAACCACCAACATGTATGGTTTTTATTGACTGGACACGTATCAATCAATAATAATGGTGAGGTTATAGATTATGTAGCACCTTGCTACACAGTGTCTGAGCCAGGCTCAAAGAGGGTTATATACGCACACGAAGATTCTATATTTGTTAACGTACATAAGAATCCTCTAAACGTAAAAGATATAAAGCAATTAGAGGAAGAAATCGTCTCCATCAGCGTAGATGAATTTAATAAAAAAAATAAATAAATATGACATTTATAGTAGGATTAGGTATTGGTGCAGCAGCGAAGATAACTGGTGCAATAGTAAGCTCTTCTAGGGCTAAAAAGCGTTTAAAGGAAGCGGAAAGTAATAAGAAAAACGCTCAAAATAGATTGAATGCGTTGGAGGCCGACAGGCAAGCTATTGTGAACCCTTTTGCTGCCGCTAAAGATTTATCTGGAGACATTTCGAATCCATACGCTAACCTAACCGTAGCAACTGGTGCTGCTGAAATACAAATGCAACAGTCTGACGCTGCACTAGCAAACACCTTAGATACCTTAAGAGCCACAGGAGCTGGGGCAGGTGGTGCAACCGCATTAGCGAAGGCGGCATTACAAAGCAAGAAGGGTGTAGCCGCTAACATAGAGCAACAAGAAGTTGCTAATCAGAAGCTTGCGGCTCAAGGAGAACTTAATTTACAAACTCAGGTTCTTTCCGAAAAAAGAAGAATGCAACAAGCTGACGCTGAGGGAAGGAAGTTTGTTTATGACGAGAAAGAAAGTAGAGAGATGGCTGCAATGGATAGAGCACAGAATAACATAGACCAAGCTGACGCTGACTTCAGACAATCCAGGGCTGATAAAGACCAAGCACTAGATGACTCTATCTCATTCATAGGGGACGCAGGAATGGCTTTTGGTATATCGCAACTACCTACCCCAGGCGCAGCCGCTGCTCCAATAGTAGGTGGTGGTCAAAATAAGAGCACAAGTATCCCAACTACTACTGAAGGGTAATAATAAATAATAAAGAAAATACATATATAAAACATGGGAACCTATTCTAATCCATCATTACAGAAAAGTATTTCAAGCGTTAGGCCGAGTACTAATTCTAGTTCAGCAGACCAAGGCTTGGCGGCTATGATAAAGAATCGCCAGAATGCAATAGCGGCTAATGAACAAAGAAATGAAACTAATTGGAAACTACGCCAGAAAGCATTAGATGAGGTTGCTACAGATAAACAGGCCCTTATAGATGCAGGTAAAGAGAGCAAAATTAATATGGAATCGCTTAATGTTGCTTCAAAGCAAATAATGAAGGATTATGCGGATACTAAGATTAGGTTAGCTCAGGCTACATCTAAGTATGATGGGTACGAAAAGGATGAGGCTTTTGTTAGGAATACAAAGTTAATGCTGGATAATATTGAAGATACCTTCGGTACTATGAACTACACCGTTAACAAATACAACGAAACACTAAACTCCAAAGGAGCTGGTACGGGTAGTGGTCAGATAGATATGTCTTCAGTAGATTCAGGGTTCTTGGCTATGATGGAAATATCAAAGCCTGGCAATGGCATAAGTGGGGAAATCTCTTGGGATGCGGATTACGATGAAGAAAATGGCTGGACATGGAAGCAGGTAGCTAGAGGGGAATCTATAAGGCAAGCTAACCTAGCAAAGGGTATAGATAGCGATGTTTATGAGATGTCTTACGAGGCAAATGCGGAATTTGAGAGTAATAAAGACTATAGTGATTATAATAACCTTGTGTACAATACAGTTCCAGAGGTTCTTGATAAGAATACAATAGAAACCTTAGCAGATTTAAAGGTAACCAATGAGGATGGTGAGATTTTAGATGACTATAAGATTGAGGGTACGGAAACTAGAAATGGTGAAGTATTTAAAACCAAAAGCACTAATGTGCGTGAGTTATATGGAAGGGTAAAGGTTGCCGCAGATGGTAAGGTTGCGGGTATATCTGCTGGAACGGATGACGTTGTTGCGTCCTCAATGAGGGCATATGTTGGTAGAGGATTAGAGGAGGAGACTATTAATGGAAAGAAGCAATTTATTTACTATAAACCTTCCTACAATAGCAACGGAACGCTAAAAAGAAAAGCAGACGGGTCTATGCTAAAGGAGGAGTCTAACAAGGTTATACTTGGTGATGATCAGCTAGGTGGTGGTCAGTTTATTAGGCGAAATATTAAGGAGAACGCTCAGAGGTTTGGGTTTAATGAGGAGCAGTTTAAGGAGTTTTCCGAATGGGCACAGTATCAAACGGCTTATGAATTGGGTGCATTTACTCAAGATAAAGGGCAAATAGATGTGGGAGCTACTAACCGACTAAGGGCTGATAGAGCTGCTGCTATTAGTAGAAATAAAGCAAACGCAGGTAAGTTTAATGCAACTCAAATAATTGATAATGCAGTGGCAGGGTATAACGAAGCTACGGGAACGGGTAACATTGAAGGGTCTATGTCAGCCTTAACCTCTATGAATGGCTTAAATGGCCTCATTGTAGAGCCTGACTCAAACGGTGGTGGAGTTATAAATGTATATGAGGAAACTGGTACTGGAAAAAACAAGACAGAGAGTCTTGTAGGATCATATGATGTGAATACTGAAATTCAACAAATATATAGTATTTTTGATTCTAAAAAAGTTTCTAAAGAAGACCCCACTAAGACTAGCCAAGTCAAAAAAATAAACAAACTTGTTGAATCACTAATTCCGATTAGTGATGAAGGCAAGAATATAGAAGGTGATGAAGCCTTTAAGGAATGGTTCAGTCAAAAGCAGTTATATGATTTAGGTATCGAGTTGAGTGAGGATTTACTTGGCTACAATACAATAACAGTAACGAAAGATGGAAAAGAAATACTTAACTTTAATCCTGAAGAAAAAGAGGGTCAAGCTAAGTGGGAAGAAATGGTAAGAGGTTTGGTAGGTGGAAAATCATCAACCAATAGCGGTGATAAAGGCACAAGCAGTAAAGTTGAAACAGGTAAATTCGGTTAAAAATATATTATGAACGAAGAAATTTTAATGAATATTTGGGAGGACTTGTCTTCTAATAATTTAACAGACTCTGAATTTGACTCATGGAAAACGAACATCAGTGAGAATAAAGAAGTACAGAATAATGTAC
>Ga0208814_1001181_pt1 | contig 12754 bp, 14 predicted proteins | sample MalvirAntarct_55_FD_184253 | JGI IMG/M metagenome (GOLD analysis project Ga0208814, IMG submission 184253) | Marine viral communities from the Global Malaspina Expedition - Malaspina viral metaG Antarct_55 (SPAdes) (version 2) | ecosystem: Environmental > Aquatic > Marine > Oceanic | place...
GATCAATTGCTTCCTGCAATTTATCCTCATCACCTGTCAGAATTCTATAAACCTCATTAGCAGACATACCTCGATACTGGCGATCTATTAGACCACCTTGGGGTAAGACAAATCTAAGATCAAAATGTAGCCACGCATTGATTACATAATCAGTAGCGATATTCCAAATCTTAGGATGCCTATTACCTCTTCTTAGAGGATGCTCCCATATGACATGACAAGCTTCATGAATTAGTACGCCTTGTATTTCCTCTTCAGTAAGATTGTCTACAAAGCTTCTATTCCAATAAATACGCTTGCCATCAGTTGCCATAGTGTCACAGCGATCACTAGCTTCAACTAAGTCAAGGCTCAAAAGCATGGAAGCCATGCCAATGTTACCTTTCATAAGTTTTGATCTAGCGGTAATGATTTTCTTCTCTGATTTATCAGTAATCATTTGTCACCCCCAAAGGCTTTATCTAAAAAGCTACCTTTAAGACTTCCAATTGAATCTGCTAACTCATCAGCCACTTGCTTACGCTTGCCTTCACCTAACTCAGTCTCATCTCTTAAAGAATCAATTGAGTTAACTTGAGCCAAAACACCGCAAAGCTTTTGATGAGCATCAGTAACATCTTTATCGTTACCTAAAATATCAGAATTGATAGCAGGCAAAACATCAACTGCCTGCCTTAATTTATCAAAACTGCTATCTTTAAAGAAGCCACCTTTTTGCTTGTTCTTTGGATCATAGCTTTCAAGCTTATCAACAATGTGATCAACCTGTTCAACCAATGCTCCAACAGTAAGCTTAAAAATGTTTTTAACATTCTTGTTGGCTCTCTTTACTGCATCACGTTCTATCCTTTGTTGCATTTTTTCAGATACATTTATTCTAATATCTGAACCGCCAAACGATGGAACTAGACTCAACTCAAAATCAAATTTAAATTTGGCTTCAAGATCATCTACATGAGGAAAATCGTCTTCATCAAACGCTTGCCCAAGTTCCCTTTTAGATTGCTCAACAATCTTTGGATACTGCTTTAAGAAATTCTTAACTTCTTTGAAGTAGTCAGTCTTAGCTTTATCCATTGCATCCTGCAATCTTTCAAGGTTCGTGTTTGGGCATAATCTATACCCAGTCACAACTTTTCCATCGTAGTCTGTGGTGTTGTCATCCCATGCCACAGTCAAAGGATAGTAGTAATTGTTTCTAAAATTGTTTTGGATTCTGCGAAAGTATTTATTCGCATTAACTCCAAATATATTCTTTGAAACATTTAATAGTCTCGCATCGCCTGTTTTCACATCGACAGCAAGCCTATCCCTTAAATACCTGTCTACCTTAACGCCACTTGGGTGTTTCGCAGTAAAGCGAACCAAAGTAGCACTTTGAGACAAAGTATTATTCATTTTATTATCCATAATAACCTCCATTATTTAATTAGATAAAATTTCAATTCCCTGTTTCGATTCTTTTGAATCCACTTAATAAATTAAGTGCCTATTGCTAGGTCATCAGACGAGATACACATCTCGTGACAGGAATAAAAGGAGGTGCGAAAGAATATTTACCAGTTAAATATTCTTTCAACACCTTCGTGAGATTAGACTTCGAAGTCTTGATGATCTACCTTGAACTCAGAGTAAGTAGCTGTATTTTTCAAATCACTATTAAAAGCGACAGCTTGTCTTACAAAGAAAATAGCAAACTCAACAGTTGGAAACTGTTTTACATATGCTAAAGCATTTTCAAAGTAGTCATAAACCACCTCGTCTTTTGCTTCTTTGATCATAGTAGTCAGAGCAACGCAAAAGGCATAACAAAGACCTGCTTGATCTACGACTTCCACATCTTTACCAGTAACAATGTCTTTCAAATGTGGAAAAACATCATCTTGTAAAGACAAGAAGTTAGTAAATTCAATTGCTTGAATCTCTCCAACATCGCAACCTGCAAGCGTTTGCAGTAGTCCTGTTGGCGGAGTAGTCTTAAGCGAGTCGCTCAGTCTTGTCCATGCTCTAGGCGATGGCTGTGGGGTCGTAACCTTAGAGTCAAAATCGTTTAAAGAATTTGGCTGTAAGTTTATATAACCAGTCACACTAGGGTGAACATCATTTTCATATGCCCACTCTAACCAGTCGTTAGTATCATGTTCAAAATCAATCATCGAACACCTTCCAACAACATGACTTGGCAGTTTGTTACTACCTGCTCTATCAGTCGCTCTATTACCTGCACAAATTATTTTCCAACCTTTTGGTAAAACATATTCACCCAGTCTTTTCTCATAGATCAACTGACCCACGATAGCTTGGACACTAGGATGTGCTTGGGCATACTCATCAAAGAATAAAACACCCTCACCACCCATAGGCAGATTGCCTAAGAAGGCTCTCTTTTGTCCGCCATCATCATCTATATATGGTAATCCTCCTAGATCAACTGACTCGTAAAGAGACAGTCTAAAGTCAATAAAGCCAAACTCCTTAGAATTTGGTTTTACTTTATCTATTACTACATTGCGATCATCAGCTAGATCATCAGCAACTTGTCTCACGACAGCCGACTTTCCAACTCCAGTTCCGCCCAGTAGGAATGGTGAATTACCACCCATTAATACAGATTTCATTATCTGTTTTGCAATACTTGGTTTCATATTAACCTCCATCAATATAAATAAGTTGTTAGCTAAATTGCTAACACCATGACACCCTCGAAAGGGTCAGAGCATCTCTGCTTACTGGTTTAATGTTTCGACCTTATCTCAAAGGTCATCCTCAGATGGTTTATCTTATTATTCAATATGCTCTAGGAATAAATCCTAGAAGCTTGTCTACTCTACGCATCTCTTTTTTAAGCTGTATTGTTACAGCTTCTCTTTGCTTCTCAGTCATCTCTTCATGACCCCATCCGCCAAGTTGCCCATCACACCATGCCCATTCCATATCAAACAATCTATCGTAAATAATACCTTGGGCTATTTTTCTTGGGGTCGTTTTGTTTCCATGCCAATCTTTCATCATAGAACCCCCATGTTGGAAGCAACAAAGGTAGCAATTGCTATCACAACTACTAAAGGTTTTAGGACAAACCAACTAACCCATTCAATACCTTCCATTTTATTTAATTCAAATCTAAATTGATCTAACGATCTAGTAAATCTATTCATAATTACAACCTCCCAGTTGTTTATTTATTATCAAGACTTCCATAAATGGATAAGGACATTGCTGTTACCTTGTTTAAAGTTTCGACTGGAGTCTCGCCAGTCATCCTCAGTTGATTTATATTCTAGGTATTGAACTAAAGTCTACATCTTGTAGCTGTTTTGGTTTAGTTTTAGTTCTTTCAGAAGTATAGCCACATAGATACATGGCTTCATTCAAGTCATCACAGTTATTAAGAAATATTATGGCGTTATCTCTAACCAAAGTATCATGCATAAGAAACCAGTCATTGACCTCAGATGGAACCATGTCATCAGACCTACCAACAATAGTTGCTAGTTGTAGATACGCCTTGATATCACCTCTAGCCACCTCTACATCTTTAGGAATATCTCTTTCAGAAGGAAGAGTATTTACAACCCATCCTACTTGCTTTGCTTCACATTCTATTAATTTTAATATTGCTATTAGTTTATTCATAATCACAACCTCCCAGTTGTTTCTTGTACCCAATAATTGGATACTCATTCAGCCTGTTAATTCAGGGACAATGGAGGATTGTCTCCTCAGATTTCGTATGATCAACCATTCTCGAATAGCTTCTTACTTCATGGTCAGCACAATGAATTCACATTGCTGTTGATACAATCCCTCTGAGGAATTTATGAGTCTTGCGGTATCATTTCGACAGGCACTCTCTCAAACTAGTCACTTTATTAGGCGGATTCAGATACGACCTTCACATTGAACCTAGTCGCGTCCTACTTCTAGAACCTTACCTTTAAACCTTTCAGTACCCAGTTGGGTGGTAGCTAGCTTTTAAAGACATCATCGTTTTGGTCTGTGAGATAACCTTACCACATAAAACATATACTGGTACATATTTCTACACCTTATATGTAACCTATATTTAGCAATCAGAATGTGAGCATTACTAAAGCTACCTAATTGGTTTAATATTTCTCTATGAAAGAAGACAAAAAACCAAACCTAAAACTGGTCAGTAAAGACTCAGTTCTTACCATCAAGCAGAAGCAATTTGTAGACGAGATTATCAAGGGCAAGTTAGGTAGTCAGATCGATTGCTACATGAAAGTCTACGATGTATCTCTGACCAAGGCAGGGAAGACACCTAAGCACGCTCACGTTGATTGTAGCAAGCTTATGACCAACCCTAAGATTAACCTAGCAATTAGGAAGGGAATGGAGCGTAGAGATACCAATGCAGTAGCTTCAAGTCTCAGGACAAGGAACTATGTGATAGACAGGCTCTATGCTGAGAGCAAGGAGTCAGACTCTGATGCATCAAGGATTAGATCATTGGAGTTACTGGGCAAGACCATAGGATTGTTTAGCGATGTTATAGAGACTAAGGAAGCTAGGAGTAGTGAAGAGGTAGAAGCTGATATAGAGGAGAAAATTGCTCAACTATTAACAGCAGATCAAGATCACTAGACCCTCTTCTTTTATTCTGACGCGTTTCTTTAATGACCCCCACCCCCCTTGTGGTGTAGCGGGACTCAGACTCACATATATACATAGTGATCTGCACAGGATATTACTAATTTTTACAGGGGTACCCCCTATATTGCATTTTGATAGCGTTTTTCATACATATAATATATAATTTTTTCAGAAAAGACCCAAGGTACCCTACACCCCCATATTATTTTACAAAAATAGTTGTTTTTTCTGTGAAGATATGCAATTATGTTAAAATCTAGCGTGATTCACATCCAGTATGTACCTACTTGTTAAGTATGTACTTACTAAGTATCACTATCTGGTAGTAACTAAGTAGGTTTTTAATTTATTAAGTACATACCTACTAGTAAGTATAGGAGATGTATGAGTAATCAAATATTAAGTCAAGTACAAAACCTTTCTTTGGATGAGAAGAAAGAGTTATTGGTCTTATTAGATGAATTAGAACAAGCCAAGTCCAGAGAGAAGTGCTCAGAAGACTACATGACCTTTATTAAAGAGGTTTGGAGTGCTTTTATAGAAGGACCTCATCATAAGATCATGGCTGATGCCTTTGAAAGGGTAGCAAGAGGTGAATTAAAGCGTTTAATCATCAACATGCCGCCTAGACATACCAAATCCGAGTTTGCATCGTACCTATTACCAGCATGGTTCCTAGGTAGCAGACCAGAAAAGAAAATAATACAGACAGCTCATACCGCAGAACTAGCAGTTGGCTTTGGTAGGAAGGTTAGAAACCTTGTTAACAGTAAAGACTATAAGAAAATATTTCCTAATGTAAATTTACAGTCGGATTCCAAGGCTGCGGGTCGTTGGAATACAAATAAAGGCGGAGAATACTTCGCGATTGGTGTAGGTGGTGCGGTTACTGGTAAAGGTGCTGACTTACTTATCATTGATGACCCTCATTCTGAGCAAGAGGGTGCAAGTTCAGACATAAATGTATTTAATCGTACCTATGAATGGTACACCTCTGGTCCTAGACAGCGTTTACAGCCTAATGGTGCAATCGTTGTAGTGATGACTAGATGGCATAACAAAGATTTAACAGGTCAAATAGTAGATTCCAGTCTGAAAAGAGGTGGAGCTGACCAATGGGAAGTTATAGAACTACCTGCAATCTTACCTTCTGGTAAGCCTTTGTGGGATGCTTTCTGGAAACTAGAAGAGTTAGAAGCTTTGAAGGCTGAATTGCCTAGTTCAAAGTGGATGGCTCAGTATCAACAAAACCCTACCTCTGAAGAGGGAGCTATTGTTAAAAGAGAATGGTGGCGTAAGTGGGAGGGAAGAAATCCTCCTGAATGTGAATTCGTGATTCAATCATGGGATACCGCATTTCTTAAAAACCAAAGAGCTGACTATTCAGCATGTACCACATGGGGAGTTTTCTACAAAGAAAATGATGATGGTTTTTCGGCACCAAACTTAATACTCTTAGATGCCTATAAGGAGCGTCTAGAGTTCCCAGATTTAAAGAAGATGGCATTTGAGAAGTACAATGCCTATAAACCAGATGCGTTCATTGTAGAGGCTAAAGCGGCTGGCTTACCTTTAATATTTGAATTAAGAGCAACAGGTATACCAGTACAAGAATATACTCCTAGTCGTGGAAATGATAAGATATCTAGGGTTAACGCTGTTTCTGATCTATTTGCTTCAGGTGTCGTTTGGGCTCCTGAAACTAGATGGGCAGAAGAAGTTGTAGAAGAGTTTGCTGGTTTTCCTAACATGGAACATGATGATTTAGTTGATAGCAGTACGCAAGCTCTGTTAAGATTCAGACAAGGCGGATTTGTTCCTCTTGAAACAGATGAGGAAGACGAGCCATTAGAACACAATCGAACAGCAGATTATTACTAGGAGAATAAATTGGCTATTGATAAACAATTACAAACTGTAAGACCTATAGATGGTTTAATAGAAATGGAACAAGAAGAAGGTTTAGACCTTGATATAGAAGAGATACCAGATTCAGTCGTAACAGAAACCGATGATGGTGGAATGATTGTAGACTTTGATCCATCTGCTTCCAATATGGGAGAAGAAGAATTTAATTCTAATTTAGTAGAATTTATAAAAGATGATGAACTTAGTAGTATAGGTAATGAACTAATAGGTGCTTATAATGCTGATAAAGAATCAAGATCAGATTGGGAAGAGAGCTACACAAAAGGCTTAGATCAACTTGGTTTAAAGATAGAAGAAAGAACTACACCTTGGGCAGGAGCGTGCGGTGTGTTCCATCCTATGCTTAGTGAGGCGGTAATTAAATTCCAATCACAAGCTATATCAGAGATATTTCCAGCAGCAGGTCCAGTTAGAACCAAGATTGTAGGAAAAATTACATCAGAAAAAGAAAAACAAAGTCAAAGAGTTCAAGATTATTTAAACTACTTGCTTACTTACGAAATGAAAGAGTATCGTGGTGAGACAGAAAAGATGTTATTTTCTTTACCTTTAGCTGGTTCAGCATTTAGAAAAGTTTATTTTGATCCAACACTAAACAGACCAAGCGGTATATTTGTACCAGCAGAAGATTTTGTAGTTAACTATGGTGCAAGTGATTTAGAAACTTGTGAAAGAGCTACTCATGTAATGAAGAAGTCAGCTAACGATATTAGAAAAATGCAAGTTAGTGGATTCTATAAAGATATAGATTTGCCAGATGCAAGTCCAAATCCTTCAGACATTACTAAAAAATACAACGAAATGACTGGCGAGTCAGAAAGCTATAGCTATGACACCAGACATACTCTACTTGAAATGCAAGTAGATTTAGATTTAAAAGGCTTTGAAGATGTGGGAGAAAACGGGGAACCTACTGGTATAGCATTACCATATGTTGTAACAATTGATTATCCTTCAGGCATTATTCTTAGCATAAGAAGAAATTATTACGAAGATGATTCTAAAAAATTAAGAAGGATGCACTTTGTTCATTACCAATATCTACCAGGTTTAGGCTTTTATGGATTTGGTTTAATACATATGATTGGTGGATTAGCTAAATCAGCTACATCAATATTAAGACAGTTAGTGGATGCAGGTACTTTAAGTAACTTACCAGGTGGTTTGAAATCTAGAGGACTTCGTATCAAAGGTGATGACAGTCCTATAATGCCAGGTGAGTTTAGAGATGTAGATGTACCAGGTGGTGCTATTAGAGACAATATTACATTCTTACCTTACAAGGAACCATCAGCAACTCTATTTGCATTGTTAGGAAATATAGTAGAAGAAGGCAAGAAGTTTGCTAGCATATCTGATATGAATGTATCTGACATGAACAGTCAAGCACCTGTTGGAACAACTCTAGCATTGCTAGAAAGAAACATGAAAGTAATGAGTGCTGTTCAAGCAAGACTACATGCTTCCATGAAAAGAGAGTTTGAGATACTTGTAAGTATAGTTACAGACTTTACAGAACCTAAGTATCCTTATCCTACTGAAGAAGGCGAAGATATTAAATTACAAGATTTTGATGCAAGAGTAGATGTACTACCAGTTTCTGATCCTAACGCGGCTACAATGGCTCAAAGAATTATGCAGTATCAAGCTGCAATGCAGTTAGCTCAACAAGCACCTCAGTTATATAATCAAGGTGAACTACATAGACAAATGCTTGAAGTATTAGGTATTAAAGATGTAGATAATATAGTACCTCCTCAAGCAGAAGTACCTGCAGTTGACCCAGTTACAGCAGTACAAAATATTATTACTGGAAAACCTGTTCAAGCGTATGAGTCTCAAGATCATCAAGCTCATATAGACACATTGGTTGCTGCTCAACAAGACCCAAGTATTCTTGCAAAAATAGAATCAAATCCAAATGCTCAGACTATTCAAGCCGCTGGTTCAGATTACATTATGCAACATCTTTCATTGTTATTTAGAGATCAAGTTGAAAGAGAAATGGGTATAGACTTACCTCCAGTAGGAGAACAACTGCCTCCAGAAGCAGAAGTAAGATTAGCTAAACTAGTTTCAGAAGCTGCTAAACGAGTAGCTACTACAAATGCTGCACAAGCTGAACAAGCACGAATACAAGAACAAGCACAAGACCCATTAATTTTAGCAAAACAAAAAGAACTAGAAATTAAAGAAGCTCAAGTACAAGGTAAGATTGATTACGATGAATCTAAAATAATGCTTGAAGGTGCTAAAGCAATATCTAACAAAGAAATGGAAAAAGAAAGATTATCTACTCAAAAAGAAATTGCTGGATTAAATGTAGGTCAGCGTATTGCTAGCGATATGCTAGATAGAGAAGAAACTAAAGATAAAAAAGCTATAGATGATTACAAATTAGGTCTTGACATTGCTAAAGATATGGTAAAAGATATCAGTCTGAATGATAAATAACAGCAAAGAGCAATCACTTTCCGTTTTCTTAAGTAAGAAATTGAGAGAATTAATGAACGAATGTTCAGATCATATATCTACAGGAGGTTGTAAAGACTTTGCTGAGTATAAGAGAATGACAGGAGTTATAGAGGGATTAGCCCTTGCAGAGCGTGAAGTTCTTGATTGGAAAGAGCAACACATAAAAAAATAAGGAACTCGACACCTAAAAGTCGTGCAAAATATGAGTGAAAAAAAAGAAGTAAAGATACCAAAGCCAGATAGCGTTGAAAAGCCAGAGGTTAGTGACGAAGTTAAAAGTCAACTACCTCAACCAAAAGGCTGGAAAGTGTTAGTTGCAATGCCACAGGCTAAAGAAAAGACTGATGGTGGAATCATAAAAGCTACTAAAACTGTAATAGATGAAGAAACCTCCAACATTTGTGGGTTTGTTTTAAAATTAGGTACAGAAGCTTATGGTGATTCTAAAAGGTTCCCAACAGGACCTTGGTGCAAAGAAGGTGACTGGGTGATATTTCGTGCTTATTCAGGCACTCGCATGAAAATGTATGGGAAAGAGTTTCGTTTAATTAATGACGATACTGTGGAAGCAGTCGTTGATGACCCTACAGGAGTAGTTAGAGCATGAGTGATGTAAACGAAATGGCACAAGAAACTGAGTTACAAGAAGAAAAATTCTTTGGAGTTAAGACTGAAATTAATACTAATCCAAGTGATTCAGTAGAAATAGAAGTTGTAGACGATACTCCTGAAGAAGATAGAAGAGCTCCTAGAGTTGAAACAGAAGCTTCAGATGATGAAACTGTTGATCAAGAAATTACAGACTACAGTAAAAGAGCTGGCGATAGAATCAGCAAAATTAAATACGAGTACCATGAGGAGCGTAGAGCAAAAGAACAAGCTCTAAGAGAGTCTCAGGAAGCTGTAAAGGCATTACAAAATTTAATGTCTGAGAACCAAAAATTAAAATCAGTTGTAGATCAAGGTGGAAATGTATTAAACAAGCAAGCACTTAACAATGCTCAATGGGCAAAATACAATGCACAGCAAACTTTTAAAAAGGCTTATGAAGAAGGAGATGCAGATGGTATGTCTGCTTCCCAAGCTGAACTAGCTCAAGCAACCCTTGCAGAACAACAAGCTGGAAACTATGCACAAACAATGCAAAACAACATTGCAGCACAGTATGTAGAACCAGCAAAAACAGAACAACCAGCTCAAAAAGCAGTTGATCCAGAGATGAATCAGTGGGCACAAAAAAACCCTTGGTTTATGGGTAGTGAACCTGTACATAAAGAAATGACTTCTTATGCTATGTATCTAGATCAATCCTTACAAGCTAATGGAGTTGATCCTTCTAAAGACTCTAATAAATATTATTCTTCTGTCGATGTACAGATGAAAAAACAATTTCCAAATTTCTTTGGTGTAGAACAAAATCAATCTGTGCAAACAGAGGAAGTTCAATCTATGCCAAATAAAAGACAGGTAAATAATCCTGTCGCACCTGCTACGAGGAACAGCAGTAAAAATCCTCGCAAAATCCATCTGACTCAGAGTCAAGTCTCTATAGCTCGTAGACTTAATATAACTCCTGAACAGTATGCAAACCAACTATTAAAGGAGTCCTAAAATGTCTGAAAAAGATAATAAACAAGAACTTACTACAAACGAAGATACACAAGAGCGTACCCCTAGGGAAATAGAAAGCCGAGAGGCTTCTCAGCGTATACAAAGCTGGGAAAATCCATCAAATTTACCAACACCTACTGAACAAGGCGGATGGGTATTTAGGTATATTAGAACTAGCCTTTTAGGTCAGACTGATAATCCTAATGTATCCAGAAAGTTAAGAGAAGGATGGGAGCCCTGCAGACTAGAGGATCACCCAGAACTTCAAATTCATATGCAAGACCACAATTCAGAGTGGGCAGCTAGAGGTAATGTTGAGATTGGTGGACAGCTGTTATGTAAGATGCCAAAAGAAAAAGCGGAAGCTAGAGAAGAATATTTTAATAATATTGCTTCTCAACAATTGGAATCTGTAGATAACACATATTTTAAAGATCAGGATTCTAGAATGGCTACCAAAGAAGTGTTTGAGAGAAAATCAAGAACAACATTTGGTAAAGATTCTTAATCCTATATTATAATTATATTTAATAGGAGACAATTATGTCATCAAGTGCAACTCCTCACGGAGCAATCACAACTGGTACTGTTGTCGGTGCAGCCTTCTCTAATAAAATAACACATTATAAAATTAAAAGTGCTTTTGCTACTTCAATTTTTTATGGTGATTTTGTTAAATGGGGTGACGATAATCCAAATACTACTATCCAAAAAGATACAGGCACAACTGCTTGTACTCCAATTGGTGTATTTCTTGGATGTGCGTACACCGATCCATCTACTGGTCAATTTACGCCCAATCAAATGTTCAAAGCTGGAATAGCTGCGGACGATATTGTGGCGTATGTTTCTACTGATCCATTTGTAACAATGCAAATGCAATGCAATGGTGCAGCTAGTCAAGACGATCTTGGCAAAAACTGTGCTATGGTGCAAACTGCAGGTTCAAATGCAATTGGTAGAAGTAAGAATTCGGTTAATATATCAACAGCGGCTACAACTGCAACACTACCTATAAAGATTATCGGCTTTGTCGATGGTCCTGATAGTGAAGTAGGCGATAGTTTCACAGATGTATTAGTAATGTTTAATGTCGGTCATCAGTTGCTAAACACAACTGGAATAGGTTAAGGAGTAAATTATGGCAGCTATATCAAGAGCTCAAGAGTTACATCAACTCTTACCTGGATTAAACGCATTATTCGGTGAAGAATATAATCGTTACGAAAATGAACACGAGGCTATGTATACAACTGAAAATTCTGAGAGATCATTCGAAGAAGAACTCAAGTTGTCTGGTTTTGGTGCGGCACCTGTAAAGAATGAGGGATCAGCTATCAGTTATGATACTGCTCAAGAATCATTCGTTGCAAGGTACACACATGAAACTGTAGGTTTGGGTTTTAGTATTACAGAAGAGGCAATGGAAGATAATCTTTATGTTTCTGTTTCTGCTAGATATACTAAAGCACTTGCTCGTGCAATGTCTTACACTAAACAAGTAAAAGCGGCTTATCCATTTAACAATGGATTCTCAACTGCTTTTAAAAGTGGTGATGATGTGTCTTTATTTAGCACAGCTCATCCACTTGTAAGTGGCGGAACTAATAGTAACAGACCATCTGTAGCAGCAGATTTAAATGAAACATCTTTAGAAGATGCGATCATTCAAATAGGCAAGTGGACAGACGAAAGGGGACTTAAAATTGCAGCAAAAGCTAGAAAGCTTATAATTCCATCAGACTTACAGTTTGTAGCAACTAGATTGTTACAGAGTGATTATAGAGTTGGAACTGCTGACAATGACATAAATGCAGTCAAGACTAATGGAGTGATTCCAGAAGGCTATTCAGTTAATCATTATTTAACTGATACTAATGCTTTCTTTATCATGACTGATGTTCCTGACGGAATGAAGCATTTTGTTCGTTCTCCAATGTCTACTACAATGGATGGTGATTTCGACACAGGTAATGTTAGATACAAAGCAAGAGAAAGATATTCCTTTGGAGTATCCGATCCGCTAGGTGTCTGGGGTTCACCAGGTAGTTCGTAAGAACTTTAAAGGGGAGCATACGCTCCCCTTTTTTATGTTATATTATAAATCTAGGTATTTTTA
>Ga0208814_1001184_pt1 | contig 12720 bp, 10 predicted proteins | sample MalvirAntarct_55_FD_184253 | JGI IMG/M metagenome (GOLD analysis project Ga0208814, IMG submission 184253) | Marine viral communities from the Global Malaspina Expedition - Malaspina viral metaG Antarct_55 (SPAdes) (version 2) | ecosystem: Environmental > Aquatic > Marine > Oceanic | place...
GGTCTGTACCCGACCACTTGGTTGAGCGTTTTGTAATGCACGAGTTTGTGGTGCAGGGCCGCATTACGCGAGTGGAGGAAGACTAATGGCAACCTACCGTACTTACGACAGCGCGACTATCACAGGCAAACTGCCTGCAAACGATGAGCCTCGTCACAAAGACGAAGACGGCAAGTCAGTCGTCGGTGCGGTAGACTTGCGTGGAAACATTGACGCCACCACGATTAAAGCCGCCGACACAGCTTGGCGAGAAGGCGACCAAGCACGAGAGAAGCGTAACCGTTTCTCTGGCAACAACCCGCACCTCAACTCGCCATACTCCAATTTAGAAGCCTTGGTCATGCAGTCGCTACGTCGTTACGGCGACATGCACCCCGGAACAGTCGACGGCGAAGTAATGATGATGTTCATAGAGTTTGCGAACCTCGTCATAGAAGACTTGCGGGGCCATCCATACTGGGACCACCCGGAAATGAACTACTACACGCACCCGTCTGAGGTCATGCCGATCCCCGACAACATTATGGTTTCGGGATTGCTGTATCACTATGCGGTCCAGCAACAGTCGAACAAGATCGAAGCCTACGGCCCGATGTATTTTAAAATGATGAACCGCGTTTTGTACCACCGCAAGTATGGCAGTGGCGCAATCGAAGTCAGCCCGTGGGACGTATCCCAAAGGCCGACAGGCACGCAATCTTACAACACTGGGAGATAACGATTGTCTACGACATACGCTCCCAGCGGGGTAAAGGTTAAGGTCTACCCCTACGAAGACTTCCAAGGCATCGACGCAAGTCGTGACGTTGGCGCTCTCGACACAGGTAAGAAGCAGCACATGTTTCGTATCCAAGACGGCTATGCCGATTGGCGCGGTACAATGGTGCGCGACCCCGGAGCCATTAGTCGCACGGAAACCAACAAGTACATCAAGCACGTCAACTTCTTTGGTCGTAACTTGGCTGTCTGGGCGCAAATAGATGGTGGCGGCACAACCTTAAAATCAGAACGCCAGCACATTAAGCCAGAAGTCTACCCCAAGGCGGCGGTTGTCACCTCGACAATCTTTAACGATCAAGTCGTATTCGCAAGCCGTGACTATGGGATGTATAAGTATAACGGGTTTAAGTGGGCAGACATTACTGCGAACAGCGACCCACGCCCTGCCTTTATTGTTTCGATCCAGCGGCGGCTTGCTATCGCGGGTATGCCCGGAAAGCGTACCGTCATAGACTTTAGCCGAGTAGACGAGGGCGAAATATTTACGAGCGACGAAGACGCTAACTCTCCCTCTGTCTTGAAAGCCGCAGACATTGACGTCGGCAACATCATCGGTACGGCTGACGAGATTACAGGCCTTGGCGTTTTTGAAAACTCACGTCTTGCTGTGTTCACCAACGACAAGACGTTAGTGTACGAAATACACCCAGACTATACCCAGTGGCAGATCAACGACAAAGCTAACGTCAACGTCGGTTGCATTAGCCACAACACAATTAAGATGGCTGGCGCAGACCTTATGTTTTGCGCACGCGACGGCGTACACTCTTTACGTCGATCAGAAACAAACGGCGTGACACTTTACACTGTACCGATGTCAAACAAGATCGACTTGACGTACCGTGAGCTGCTGAGCCATGTGGACGACTTTGAAAGCATCAATGCTTTCTACGATCAAGACGAAGGCCAGTACCACATATTCTTTCCATTTTCAGACCAGATCACCAAGCGACTAACCTTGTCCCTCAATCCGATGAAAGGCGGCGAAAGCAAATGGTCGACGGGCGAGTTTCTTAACGCTTCGTGCGGCAGGCAGCTTGGTGGCACTACACTGATAGGAACGCCCGGTGGAATTTGGGATAGAAGTAGTGTTGAGGACTTAGTCACCGACAGCCCAGAAATGATAGTCGACACACCAATACTTTGGCAGGGCGCGATTAACGACACGAAGGAAAGCTACAGCTTCATTCTCCAAGCCACAGGCAAAGGTGAGTTACAAATCGAGGCGTTCGACGAGCGAGGCCGCTACCTCTCTGCCATGCAGTTTTTGATCGAAGGCGACGGCGCAGAGAACAAATTCCCAGACGTGCCGCTCAACCGACAATACGAACGCAAGTTTGAGCATAGATACAGAGGCGTTCAATTCCGTTTCACCACAAAAGGCAAAGGGCTGCTGAAAATAATCGGCTTCGCAGTCACAGTAAGGAGCTAGGCAATGGCACGACTAAGACAGCAACACCCGCAAAACTATGTGAACTCTGGCAACATCCACACAGATTTTGAGAACGTCATTCGTTACCTCAATACATCAGAGCTAGGCGACAAGACCTTAGCAGAGTTGATGGCTACAATCTTTAACGAAGAAGGCGTGTTCGACGGCCCGATCCAGATGCGCCTCGACGCCACCGCAGGCATACAATACCGCATTGGCCAATACGCTGGTGCGGAAACTGGCTGGGTTACAATCGCAGACGTCTCGACCTTCCGAGGCACAGCAGGCGCGTCGGTAGGCAACGTCGAAGGCCCGTTCTTTTTTAACAGAGCAGACATATTAGTCGGTGGCCCCATCTCTGCGATCACTGTCACAGCAGGCGGTGCGAACTACGCAACCGTTCCAACCGTCACGGTTGCCGCCCCTCAAGAAAGCACAGGCACGACAGCAACCGCCACCGCAACAATTTCTGCTGGCGGTGCAGTGACAGCGATCACATTAGTAAGTGCTGGCTCTGGTTACACAGCCGCACCGACAGTCACCATCACAGGCGGTAGCGGGTCAGGTGGGACAGCGACGGGCGCAGTCGGCGCAGCAAATAGTGTGCTGGCTTATTCGTTTGACCCCAGCACAGAAACCATTGTCGTCTACCGAAACGGCCTGCTCTTGCACGACGAGACGACTGCAAGCACCGCAGCCCAGTACACATTTGATACTACTGCCAACACGGTCACTCTTGCGACAACAAGCCCAGCCGTGGCCCTTGGCGACAAAGTATCTATCTACTCAATCCGCGCTCAGTCTGTCACGAACTTCCGTCGTGTTGATAACGAAATCTCTGGCTCGACTACTCTCGTGTCGTTTGTCCACACCGACGACGAAAAGATATTAGTCTGGCGCAACGGCATCTTGCAACAACCGGGCGGCAGCGCAGACTATCTGTCGTCGTCCACGTCTGACACTATCACCTTCGTCGACACGTCGAACCAGCTAACAACTGGCGACAAGGTTACGATTATGACCGTGGAGAACCAGTCACTCAAGACGGTGGCTGGCATGATGTTTGAAGACGAATACACCAATGCGTCGGGCTTTATAAACTTCGCCAAACTAGCGGTTTCCGACAACGAAATCCCGCAGTCTAAAGTCTCTGCGCTGGCGACAACGCTGACCAACAAAGCCAACATTCTGTCACAGTCTTCCACCCCAACTAGCCCTGCGACTGGCGACTTGTGGCTGGACACGTCATTGGCCCCGGCGATCCTAAAATTCTACGAAGGCACGCAGTGGTTGGAGACTAGCCCAGAAAGTTCATTGCCGACATTTGTTCAGACTAACGCGAACCAGTTTGTGCGCGTCAACGGTACAGGTACGGGGTTGCAATACGGCGACATCGACTTCAGTTCCGTTGTCCCAAAAACTTACATGGGCGCAGCCAACGGCGTCGCAACACTAGACACTTCGGGCAACCTACCAGTTACACAGTTACCCGAAACATTCTCAACCGTGTCGATCCCATTCTTCTCGGTACACGAAGACAGCAGCGCGAACATTGGCAACAAGACTTACTATTTGTCGCGCATTTGGAAACAGACAATTCGTATCGACGGCATAGCATACAAGCTGTCGTCTGGAACTTGTACGCTGCAAATCTCAGTCGACGGCGTTGCTGTCGGCAGTACATACGCGGCGACGTCTAGCTTGCAGTCTGACAACATCGCCACGGTCATTGAGATCAACGGGACTGTGGCAAGTAAACGGATTGAGCTGGTCGTAACAAACAACTCTTCGGGGCAGAGCCTTGAGGTTTGCATCGCAGCCGCGACAGTCAACGTATAAGGAGAAAGAGCATGGCAGGGCCAAGAGAAGGCGAGACAGCCGCAAATTTTTTACGCCGACTTAACAAAGAGAGCTACCCGTATTTTCAGACGCCGAAAGGCGACATCGAAGACATGGATCAGTTTGACCGCGACGCTGCTCGGAACGAAGCCTACCATTACATGAAGTACGGAGAAACTACCCCAGAGCAAAAATATTATCTGCCGAACAACAACCCCAGCATTAATGCTGGTGCTGAATTGTCGCTTATGGATATGGACAAGCAAGGGTTGAGGCGGCTGTTAGGGCAGGCATTGCCGCCACCTCTTGAGCCTGAGACAACGATGATAGAGAACAAGCGTCGTTTCAACAACAACATGGCGTTAAAATATTTAGGGCAAAACCCTGCCGCCGCTATGCCCGAAGGCAACCGTGCAGATGCGCGGATGGAACGCTTTGAGGTCAACAACTATTACACGAACGACATGTCTTTGGCCGATACTGAAAACGAGGCCAACAAAAGAAACTCTGGAGTTCCGAAACGCAGCGCGAAAAATAAAATCCCGAAGCCACAAATGAACGGCAGCTTGCCAGAAGACGGCAACGGAATGATCCCCGTCGTCGACCAAGCAGACGCTATCCACTATCACCGCATGGATGGCGGCGACACACGCATAGCCTACACAGAGCCGGGAGAAATGGTTCTGCCTAAAGTCGTGGGCGAACGACACCCAGAAGTTCGCATGGCTATTGCTCGCGCCATTCGTGCGGAAGGCGGCGACGAACGTCAGTACATATCGGGCGACCCCAATGGCAACTACGACGAAAAGACAGGCGCACAAAAGTTTGCTTGGTACGACTTTTTAACCAAAAGCGCAGACTATGTGGCCAACAATCCTTGGGCGCAGTCGGCGGTGACTGGTGTGGGCATGGCGGGTCTTGGCAAACTGACAGGGCAAGACACTAAGTCTGCGCTCTACACAGGTCTAGGTGCTGGCCTTGGTTCCTACGTCGGACGTGGCGCTGGGCAAATGTTTGAAAGTGCGGAAGAAACAACAGCGCGGAAAGCCGTAAAAGACCAAGACCAATTTCTAGGCAAGAAAGATGGCTACGAAGGAACGCTTGACGATTTGAAGGCAGCTCTGAAGGGCAGCTTCAAGGCAGTCACAACCAATCAGGCTGCAAACTACGGTGCAGGCATAGGTGCTATGTTAGGTTCGCAGACCGCGCCCCCTCCAAAGCCGCCAAACCTAACTGCCAGCAGCTACCCTGTAGCTCCAATGGCAGAGATTTTACCTAACGAATACTACGACCAGTTCAAGAAAAACGAGAGCGCGAACCTTTCGGCCACGATACCCCAGTCTAACCCTGTCGCTCCCATGAATATGTCTTACTTGCCAGAGGGCGTGACGTATCAAGACAAAGTACGCGACAGGGATACGGGCGGCTACAATTACCAAAACTCAAGTAGGCAAGATCAGAGTGCTTTTGCTCGCGCCATTGCGGGTACTACTGCACGTCGCGGCAGGGGATTTGGGGACATGATACTGGTATGAAGGAACTAATCCGCTTGGCCGAAGCGGAAGACATAGACAGATGCGTAGCCCTTGCTTTCGATATGATAGCCGAGGGCTACTACAAAGAATACGACGTAGACGCCGACGACATGATGGCGCACGCAAAGCTAACATACGAGCAGCCAGACTGGATGTTCATGGTTTACGAGAAAGAAGGTGAGATTGTGGGTTTCTTTTCAGCACAAATATCCAAGACCTTCTTTGGCAGCGACCTCATAGCTGAGCAAAGGCTGATGTATATTGAGCCTAACCACCGTGGGAACCTCAAGGTTCCTATGAGCTTTATGCGAGAGCTGCGAAGTTGGGCCGCTTTAAACAAATGCAAGGGCATATTCTTTGAGCCGACTGTCAGTATCCACGCAGGCTTTGATATTATAGCCAAGCGACTAGGCTACGACTACGTCGGCCCGACGTATGGGAGAGCGCCATGATCCGTATGGCAACTCTTGAAGACGTGTCACCGCTGGCGGTGCTTGGTGAGGTTATGCACAGTGAAGGTGTGTTTTCAAACCACGACTTCGACGAAGACAAAGTTCAGTTTATGCTAAAGTCTTACATCGAAAGCGAAGAGAAACTGAGCTTAGTAGACGAAGACATTGTGACCGACGACGGCATAACGGGCATGTTCTTTGCCAACTTGAGTAAACACTACTTTGGCCAAACCACGCTGGCGATAGAGCAGAACATGTATATACATCCGTTGCATCGTGGCGGCTCAACTGCATTACGCTTTATGAAAAAGTTTGAGCATTGGGCAAGATACAACGACGCAGAAGTCTTGCTGTTTATGCCGTGCAATAATGGCGTCCGTAATGGCTGGGACAAGTTTGCTCAAAAGAACGGCTACACCCAGACGGGCTACATTTTTCAGAAGGACTTATAGCATGTGCAGCGGCGGTAGCGACGACGACAGCAGTGACAACAATGTCGCTGGAAACCCAGACCTAAAGACAAGCAAGCGCCCACAGACGCGGCCTACGAATTTGCCTAAAGTCACGTCGCCAAATACTAACGACGGTGGCGACAGCGATCTTGAAGCACAGGTCAGGGCTGCGGAAGAACGAGAAGCAGTAATAAATGCTGAGCTGGCGAAGAAAGGCTACTCGTCAACGAACAAAGGCGTGACTGGCGCAGTCGGTAAAGACGGTCAGCTTTTACAGTCTGGTAATTACAAAAGCACGCGGGACACGATCAGCGATAACTACGACAACAAGACCGCCTACGACTTAGCGTACAAAGCGGCAAAGACTAACTGGGACAAAGCTAACACTGGTCTGCCCTTCGTCGACCAAGACTTAATCAACGTCGGCATGGGCAAGGGCGGTTTTTTATTAGAAGGGTTTGACCCGACTAACGCGCAAATGGGGTACGGGCCACCGACGCTAGAAAACCAGCAGGCAGCGACTAAGATGCTGGCCGAGCTGATGCGTAAAAAATACAGTGGCGGCACAAAGTATTCGTTCCCCGGCTCTGACTTTAACGATCCTTTGGGCAACGCTCTTGGTTCTACAATTAAAGAAACTTTCAAAGGTTCGGGTTATAACAACCGCACAAATCAATCTAGCTTTGACGATCTGGCTGACGCTTACAACGAACCATTCCAGCGCAACCTTGCTTCCGACGCCGCAGGCAACGTAGGCACGAACACTTTTGGCCAGCGGTTTGGTACGGGTCTTGGTAACTTGATTGAAGGCATAGTGGCTGGGTCAGTGCTTGGGCCTGTTGGCAGCATTTTTGCCACTGGCACGCAGTATGAGAACATGAATACATACGGGCCTCGCGTGCCAGACTGGGAAGGCACAGCAAGCACGTCCAGCTTCGACTACGGCAATGCACTAGGAGGCGCTCTTGGCGACTTCGCGGCTGGCAAAGCCGCGCCCTATGTCGGCCAAAAAATCTACGACAGCACAGGCAGCGTTGGTAAGGCAACGGTTGGCGCAGTAACAACAGGTGTCGGGCTTACAGAAGGCATTGGCTCTTACGTCGGCGGCAAAATGCAAGACGTAGCACCAGGAATTATGAGCAGCGACATCAAGTCGCCTTGGGAAGCACGTACCCAACAACAACAAAACCAAGAAGAGACTGGCGGGTTTGGGGCAAGTCTAAATGACGGAGCAGAGAACAGTTCAGTTGCAAGCCCTACTCCACGAGAAGCCCCTGCTATTTCTACATTGCAAAACACAGGCCTGTCGGACACGTCTGGGGACGTGGCGGCTGGCTCACCAGACTTCGATTGGGAAGCGTGGCTGTTAGCCAACGCCAAGAGCGCCAACCCTAACTCTGTGCAGCCGACTAGCCTTAGCGGTCAGCCTACAATCTCAGCGTCTAACAACCCGCTGTTCAGTGCGCAGCCAGATATGAACGGAGTTCGCTACCTTCAACAGGGTGGGACGAACCGAAACTATGGAACTGCTAAGATGACGCCAGTGAACCGTATGCAGCAAGCACGCAGCAAACGACGCAGTGGATTAAACGACAAGCGCATTGGCGTGGTTATAGGATAGGAGACAAACTATGGGTGGAAGATCAAGAGCGCCAGCACCAACACCAGCGCCAGCAGTTTCGCGGCCCGGTCCAGCGGCCCCAATGAACATGGTCCCTGACACCATTGGGCCACAGCAGTTTATTACTTCGGACGCTGGCACGCCAAGCAACCAATACGAGTTCATTAAAGACGCCGCGACTAAGCAAGCCAGCGGCGTGCCGGGTATGGGCGATGACGACTTGACGCTGGTTTTAGGTGGCGAAGGCGCAAGCCAGATGTTCTCGCCATTTGACACGGCGCGAGCTGGCGCGTCTTTCTTAGGCGACGAATACGCAAGTGCCGCAGGGCTACCACGTATGGAAGCGACTGTTCCTAATCAAAGCCCCGGCGCAGTAGGCGAAGGCGGTGAGGGTTTCGGAAGTCGTGCTTTAGCAGGCGGCGTAGATGGCGCGGTTGAAAACCCTTTGCCAGAAGGCAGCATGGAGCAGACAGACGTCGTAGGAACGGAAATGGCCTCAGACGTCGCCACGACAGGCGAACAGCCACTTCCCGGTCAAGCACTTAACAACGACGTGAATTACCGGATGGCGGCTGGCTCTGGGTTCGGCAGCGGTCTTGGCGGGTTCGACCTTGGCTACGGCCCACAAAGCCTGAGAGCAGGTAATTTTGGGCGTAATCTGATAGGTAAAAGAGAAGCTGGTAATGCTTCAAAGTACGGCTAGGAGTTAAGATATGGCGGCAAATCTAGGGGAAGCTGGTGGTAGGGGTTTCGGAAGCGCGTTAAAAGAAGGCAGTCGCGGAAGAATGATGGCCGAAGCAGGCGGCTCTTTCTTTGATATGGGCATGTCTCTTACGACTATGATGCAAGACGAAGCTATTGCACGCGACCAGATGGCTTTCCAACAACAGCTTGCGGCTGAGTATCAAGCTATGGCGGCATCAAGACGTCAGTCGGAATTGCAAGCGCAAGAGCAGCTTATAAAGCGAACAGGTATGCTCGACCATGAGATTAGGAAAGCCAGCGCAAAGCTGGGTGAATACAACATGGTCGACGAAGACGGCATAAAGAAAAACTATGACGATCTACGCACCAACTACATGTCCAGCTATATGGACATAGTTGAGCGGGTGTCTTCGTCGGAGACCGCTGCCAACATTGATCGCGGTCTGGGTAGCAGCACGTATAACAGTGACCGACAGGCCGACATCGTAGAGAAGTCTATGGATAAGGTCGCAGAGCTAGACAACATGGCGTTCGACAGCGCCATTGCGAGAAGCACAAACTATGCAGACGCTTTAAACTCTGGCAGAACGGGTATGCTGGATGAAACTAAGGGTGTGTACTCAGCGGCGATTGACGCCGAAAGCGCTTTGCTCACTAACTTTGCACCACAGATGATGCAGACAGCATACAATCAGCAAGCCGACATTAGCCAAACGGCTGCGGATCAGTATGCCGATAGTTCGGAAAGTTTCGGTTCGTCGGTTGGTAGGTTTGGCGAGCAGATCGCACCGAACCTTGGCTTTACCTTTGGCTTAAACGACAAGCGCGTAGACGTTATGAGCGATACAGACCGTCAGCTTGAGTATTACAGAACGGCGGGTCTTGGCGCTGGCGTTCCAAAGTACCAAAAAGGACCAGCAAAATGAGATTAGGCAACGCATTTCGCAAGGGCTACAACGAAGCCGTCGACACAAGTCGTAGACGTCGCTCTGAAAATGCGGAGCTATTCCAGAGCTATGTTAAGATGAACGCCGACATGGGCGCAAAGGTTAGCACCGAAGACTTAGCTAACTACAAGTCGTCTCTGTCTGGCGGCACGTCTTACTTCGGTGCTGGCCTTCCTTCGTCTGGCGCACTGCAAGAAACTTCTAAACGACTTGGCCAGATACAAGCTAACAAGCAGACCGTTGCGGCTAGTAATGCTCTGGGCAATGTCCAAACCCAACTGGCAATAGCAAAAGAACTTGCCCTGTCCCACATTGGGACAGACCATGAAACAGAGGAAAAAGACCAAGACGGTAAAGTGAAACCCGGTGGGACCGCTGCCTATGCCAATTATCAAGAGCAGCTAAAAAGCGCTGGCATAAAAGGAGATATGCTCACTTTTGACTGGTTCAAGAACAACAACTTTTTAAACCAGCAAGCAGATTTCCAGCAGTATTACAGAGACCAAGGGTTTATGAACCTTAAAAGTGACAGTCAATGGGCCTCCGCATACGACAACGCCCCCCAACGTCATAAGAGGGCTATTCAATCGCTAAGAGAAAGCACCGTATCTAGGCTTATGAGCGATTATAATAGTACCGCAACCTCACAGGGTGCAGCAGGATTTCAAGACCTGATTGAGACCAGCACGACAGTAGAGGCGTTCAAACAGTTAGCCGAACAAAGATTTAAAAATTCATTCCCAAACGGCTTTGTCCCTGACCAAGACGCCGTGGATAAGTATATGTTGATGGCCACAAAAGAATACGAAACGTATCGGCCCAGCTATATAAGTGAAACATTAAATAAAGTAGACGCAAATTTGGCCGTGGACACTACTGACCCAGCCGAATTGGAAAGAGCGGCTAAAGCCTTTTTCGCACGAGAGGGGCTGGGAATACCTACCGACGCTGAGATTGAAATATACGGGACCAACTTACGCGCAGCCAACAAACCCAAAAGAATAACTCAGGCTAACAACAATTTAGATGCAGCTAAGCAATCACTAACACAGTCGTTTGAACATGCTGGGAAACTTCTCCAAAAATATAACGATGACGGAAAGCGCAGAGAATACGTCACGACGTTGCTGGAGAATACCACTAACGACTATGATGTACTAAAAGCTCTTGATCCCGGTATTTACGAAAGGCACTTTGACGAATTGCTGGGCGCATTAACCATTGGCAGCGAGGGTGCGATAGCCCAAGAAAATGCCGACGACGAGGCCGCGTTGCTAGAATTTGTTTCAAACAATGGTACAGACTTAGACAGAATATTTACACAAGCCAATATCGGAGAGAGAAAAGGTAAAGCGTTTAAGGTATTAAACAATCACAGAGAAATGTTGGGGATGGCCCCTTACGAAATGATTAGCCCAGACGGCGCAGGCGGCGAGGAAAAATTTCCAGCAGAGTTTGAAAAGATTTACAATCGACTAGACACCCGTGGCGCTTACGCGCACGCAAAACTGTGGCAGACAAACCATGATAAACACGTCACCGCTTTAACTGCGACTTGGAACGCTAGTGTCGAATACTGGGACAATGAAAAGGCCGCAGACCTATTGATTATGAGCGACGATCCTGCGGCTCAAGTAGCAAGAGTTGCTCTTAGAGCCTTGGCCAATACAGCTCACATTGGAATGGACAAGAGAGTTCAAGTCAGTGCTACTGTTTTGGAAATAGTAAGAAGCATGGGGCTAGAACCAGACAAAGTTTCGCCAGAAGAAATGCAAGAGGTTGTGAACATTGCTAAAGCCACATTGATGCTACCAGCCACGAGTGACATGGCGGGGTGGATACAAGGTCAAGCGGTCCAGATGCAAGACGGCATACCACCGCCACAGACTTATTACCAAACCTACGAGGACGGTGCGTTTAAGCAATTATCAGCTATCGCAATCCAAAAGTTGCAAAGGGACATTGCCAACTTACCGATCACTGCCACCCCAGAAGCGGTACAAAAAGTCCAAGAAAAGATTGCCAATGATTTAACCGCTGGCATAGAGACTTTTGTAGCAGGGCTGCAAGAAGACGAAGTGCGGTGGTCTGTTATAAAAATTCCTACTCAACCAAAAACCAGCATAGACCTTCTTGCCAAAGGTTTGTTTCAAAGAATTTTAGATACTAAGCCTCTGGTAAAACCAGAGTGGCTCACACGTACTGAGAACAAAGCAGGCGAAACCGCGTATGCAATGGTGACAGCCGATAGCAGGAAAATTGGCAAGACGTTTAAAGACGCCAATGGCGAACTTCTTAACCCGTTCTTTTATTACGACTTGGTAGACGGGCAGCTTGTTAAGGGCGAGAGAATGACAGCAGCGGCAGCTAAGGCCAATGGCTTAGTCGTGGAACCGCCCCCCGGTTCAAACGACATAAGCAAAAGCAAATTGCCGGGGGCTGGAATACACAGAGCATTTGCAACAAACCGTAATCGTACTGGCGAGGGCGGCGCATTGGCTGAAGGGTTTCAAAGAGTATTTGGTGGTGCAAGCGACGAGGTTTTGCAACAAAATCTACCATATCAAGTGGAGCAAGCTAGAAGAAACGCCGCAAGGTTAGAGGACAAACAATCGCAAACAGAGGCGGGTGGCGATAACACCGCAGCATTGCAAGCTGGCATGACAGACCAGTTTGTAGCTTCCGTTAATGGTGCTTTGCAGGACAGCTTCACCAGCGTTGACCCCCAAGACTATGCCGCAAGCAAGCAATGGCAGCGAACCGAAATGCCTCGCGTCATAGGCGAAATATTAAAGTCGGCGGGTTTGCCTTTTGATGAACAGTCAGTTTCGATAGCGATGCAAATTCTCTCTCAGCAGTGAGGACGACTAGAACTTAACACGTTGGTATGATGGGTCCGAACAAGCCTCGGAAACTGGAGTACCGACGTGTCGAAATTATTTAGCAACTTTTTAAAC
>Ga0208814_1001185_pt1 | contig 12712 bp, 36 predicted proteins | sample MalvirAntarct_55_FD_184253 | JGI IMG/M metagenome (GOLD analysis project Ga0208814, IMG submission 184253) | Marine viral communities from the Global Malaspina Expedition - Malaspina viral metaG Antarct_55 (SPAdes) (version 2) | ecosystem: Environmental > Aquatic > Marine > Oceanic | place...
GTTATATTTCCATTAATTACTGTCCAACCTTGCCCTACTTGTTTTACTGAACAATTATCTATTGAGCCAATAAAGTTACTTCCAGCTCCTCCATTGTTAAAGTATAAGTTTGAACCATTTGTTGTCCTGGTAAAAAAAGTATGCGTGCCTAGAGTTGTGAAAGTTTGAGATATGCCACCATAACAATTCACTTGAACACCACCTTGAGTTAATTCTAGGATATCAAAAGTAACTTTTACACTTACCCCTACGTTAATCTCTAAAAATGGGATAGATTGAAACATTCTACCATTCCCCGTACTTGTAGCTTTACCATTTGCAATAGTCCAATTTGCATCCTTACTCCAATTAGTGTCTGCCGCAAAATCTCCGTTGATTACTAACTGTGGGCCTATCTGTGAAAAGTTTCCATTGGTTATTAATTCTGAACTAATTATCTGTACATTTTCCACCAAGCCTTGTGCATTAACACGAGTCGCAGCACTACCCCGAACAAATGTAAAATCTCCGTCTCCATCCGTTGGCTTTATAGCATTCATGCTGCCATTATCATACCCAGTTGGAGTCAGTAGTATTGAAGCATCCTTAAGTAAATTACTCATTATGATTTACAGTTTTCTAGTTTTTGAAGTGTGGCAGTAGTACATGTCTTGTTTTCACAATACGTAGACCTCGCACATAATGTTTCTATTAATCCTGGTATTGCACTAGGATTACCTGTTTGACTAGTGAATAATATTCCATTACCAATACCTATCGCAAGACCCATAAAATATATTTTTTACCAGAGTGCAACAATATTAGATGCCGTGGTATTTGTTAAGAAAACTCTAAGCACGTTTACAGGTAAAAACCCTCCATCAGGGAAACCTGTGAATACAACGTCATCACCCCCTGCAGTTAATACACGCAAGTTACCTCCCGTGCCTACATATAACACACATCCATTGTTGCCCCTTCCGTTTTGAGTTGAAACACTTGGTATGTCTACCGTGTCACTTAAAGTAACCAACGATGCCCTGCTTGCTTGTAATTTTTGATATGCCATTTTTATTATTTATATGGGAAAACCCTATTTAATGTATCCTGTCTTTTTCCACAGCCACAGTCGCTGCCTGTAGCCTTAGAAACAGCCTGAACAGCTTTTTTTATTCCTGTCGCTTTTGTAAATTTTTCTATTGAATCCCCTAAGCCTCTTGACTTCATCCTACTTTCTAAAGTTCATAGAATTTGATCCTAAATGTTTTTCATACTTCATAGAATGGTCTCCACCGTAAGCATGACCATACTCTTTTTTAGACATAGCCTTTGATTCATCCCTACGAGATTTCATAGACTGAGACTTTTTTCCGTTTTTTGCTGCTAAAGACTCATCGAGTCTAGAATTGTAACCTTGTTTTTTCATTTTTTATTATTTTTTATTTTTATTTTGACCTTCCCATCTACCCATTTTATGAAATTCAGTTTCTCCTTGGTGTTTTAATTGCATTTTAGAAAGAGTTAATCCTTTTAAACCCATCTTAAAACCTTTTTTATACTGAGTACTATCTCTTTTTGTAGCAGGTCTTTTGGTGTCAACTCCTGCTGAATTGTTTCTAGCTTGATTAGCTAGTGCAAAATTTACATATGTAGGAGTGTTTTTTTTACACTCAGCTAATTTTTTACCTTTTAAACCTTTGCAACTCATAATATAATTTATTTAACAAATATACTAATATTTTAATTATCTATTTCCTTGACTTTGCTCCAACACACTTCCACCTCTTCCTAGACAGGTTATTAGGCGTGTTAGGGTCGCTTTGTTTTTTCTTGCTTAACCCTCTTTTTATTCCTAAACTTCTGGCGCAATAGCTATCACCCTTAGATGTACCTGGTCTAACCCTTGGACCTCCACCCTTAGCTTTACCTGCCTGACCGTAGCTTACCTTTTTACCTGTCGAAGTTACCTTCACTTTAGCCTTCCCTTTTCTAGGTGTTGCCATTACTTTTATGTTACCTTTTTAAGCTTAGGGTTTCTCTTTATTGCTTTAGGGCTTGCTTTTCTAGAAGCAGACGCTAAAATAGCAGACGCTGCCTTTTTACTATACCCTCCTTTTTTTGCAATTTTTGCAGCTACTTTTTTAAAACTCATATTTATTTATTTAGTTACTTTAGCTTTTTCTGTGTTTGGAACAAACTGCTTCTTACCGCCCGAAGCCTTCTTTTTTCTAGCAGTCTTAGCTCTCTCTCTTTTACTTAAACTTCTAGCCTTAGCTAATGGCAAACAACGATCAGGATTTTTTTTATTTTTGCTAGTACCGCAAGCTCCTTTTATAGAGCCATCCGTTCCTATACGAACCCAATTTTCGTCTCTCCACTTCTTAAGCTCCCCCATTAATAACCTGTTTCAGTCATTTTTGTAGTAGGGTTGTTCTTCATAGAACCACCCATAGTTTTTGCAAATGTGTGTGCTTGAGCTTTCCCTACTGCATTGTATGGGAAACTTTTTTTCATTGTCTTGCCTGTATCTGGGCAACTATATTTTACTGTTGGCATAATTATTTCTTTTTAGTATGGGTGTATCCTTTTTTCTTTAATGAAAGATGTTCTTTCATAGTCTTTGCAACTTTTTTAATTCCTGTCTTGCTGTACATGTTATGTATTTTAAAAGCCATATTTTTATTTTTTAGATTTTTTAGCGTAGTTAGGATCCTTACAGTACTTACTAGCAGCCATGTTCGCATATGCAGATGGGTACTTGTCAAATGTCCTCTTTGCCCAAGCAATACCTGATGGACATATTTTATTTCCTTTAGTTCTGCCTTTCTTTGCCATTATTTTTTACCACACTTAGCGTAAACACTATTTGCTATCTGCTTATTGGATGGTAGCCCAAACTTCTCTGGCTTGCCACCCATACTTTTGCTTGCTTGAGTGAAATACGGTTTTAATTTTTTCATGATTTTTTATTTTTAGGTGACAGTCCTTGAAGTCCTTGAAGACCCTGAAGCCCTACTATTCTAGTGTACTTGTCTGATACATACTTTCTTTTTAGATCTTTTTTTCTTTTTGTGTTGGATGCTATGGTTTTCTTTTTTCTAGCAATCGCATTAGCAGTAAGTTTCTGGTTACTTAACTTAAGTCTAGCTATAGCCTTGGAGGTACTATTCCTAAAGTTAGAAGTGTCGCTCTTCTTCTTATTAGCGGCGGCAACTTTTTTTTCTTCGTCAGTCATAATTAGTATCTTTACAACAAAGTTACTAAATTTAATTTTATGAAATCAGACTACTTAAAATACTGGCGGGTTGTTCGTCAGTTTATAAAAGTAAAACACAATCTCAGTCAGTCCGACCTAGACATACTCTTATTCCTAAAGTCAGAGGACTACTTTTCAAAAGATAAATTTAATGAGTTTGATAACCTAATAAGCTGGGAAAAACATCGATTTGAACGATTAAGACAGGAGGGGTGGATAGAGGTTTTTAGAAAAAGAATGGGAAAACGAAAGGCTCTGTATGAGATTTCATTAAAAGGTAAGAGGGTCACCACATCGATATACAAATACCTCAATGGGCAAGAAATTCCTAGTAGCAATGATGGAAACCCTATGTTCCTAAAAAACGTTTCATACACCGACAAGGTGTATCGAAATTTTATAATAGAAATGAACCATACTATAAAACAACAACGACATCAGACTCAGAAATAATTGTGTGCTGGCACCCGTTGATCACCATCTTGTAACCAGCCCTTGAGTCGTAGTATATTTCTTCTTCCGATGACACCACGATAACCTCAGTCCCTGGCATTACAACGACGCCCTTCTTATACCTTAGGTCTTTTGTGTCTTCTGCTGTCAACAGAATTCCTGACTCTGTGCTTACTTCTTCCTGAATCTCGTTTATTACTATATACTTCCCTATTGGCTTCATGTGGTTTTTCTATTTGGTATTCTACTAGACCCAGTATCGGGTCGTAATTAAATTTAATCATAATCAAAGTCGTCTATAAATATAGGCGTCTGCTCACCTACGTAAGCATTAAACGTGTTATACTCTGCGTACTCTATTGCATCAATCTCGTCCATGTCATCGTCTTTAATAAACACGTTAATCACCTTTGTTCTGGAGTATACCAGCCTTAAAGTGTTTGGACATATACCAATTATTGCCTCGTCAAGTCCGTCTGCAAAAAGGAGACCCTCATCCGTGTGGTCCCCATATAGTTCTAGTATCTTCTCCCTCATTATTCCGACTCGTATGTTCTAGCCATTGTGATAATAGCATTGGTTGATAAAATAGTAACCGCAACAGAAACTGCGTTCTGTAGCGCAGACCTTGTAACCTTCGTCGGGTCAATGACGCCCATCTCTATTAGGTCACCATACTCCTTGGTTTTTAAGTTATACCCAAAGTCAAATCCACTAAGGTAGTGTTCTTTGAGAATATCATCAGGGTCTAGACCTGCGTTTATAAGTATCTGCCTGTAAGGAGCTTGCAACGCATAGTATAAAATAGACCTAGCAATTATAAGCTCTTTAGTTTCTTTTTTGTTACTTTTTTCAACGTGATAGGGTGAGCATATTTTTGCTAACGCCATTCCTGCGCCAGGTAGTATACCCTCCTCTAGAGCCGAACGTACCGCACATACCGCATCGTCTACCCTGTCATACAGCTCCTTCTGCTCAAGGTCCGTGTTGCCACCTACGTGTATAACACCAATCCCGCCAGTCAGGGATGCAATCCTCTGTAGCAAAAAGTCCTTGTCGTTCTTCTGCTTGGCGACCCTGTGAGCGTCCCACAGCTCCTCAACCCTGAGGTCAACGAATGGGTTTGACTTAGACTCACTAAGTATTACGGAAGTGTCCCTCCCAACTATCACCCTGGAAGCGTGACCCAAGTCCGTAGACTCGATGAGGCTTAAGTCGTCACCCGTCTTCTCTGAAAAGTATATCGCACCAACAGACAACGCTATGTCCTGCATCAGCTCATGCTGACGGTAGCCAAAGTTTGGCGGCTGCACCGTACAAACCTGTAGCCCCCTCTTCTGCACATTGGCAGCAAGGGTTGATATTACGTTGGTCGTACACGGCGATATAATAAGTAATTTTTTTTGTTCCTGTATGATTGGCTTTAGTACCGACTCAATCTGTAGTATGTTGCTAATCTCTGCGTCACAAACAAGTATGTAAACGTCCTCAAGTATGCACTCTTCCTTCTTCTGGTGGTTTATAAACAACGGAGACGAGTAGCCCTTGTCTATCTTTATGCCCTTCGTAGTCTCGTAGTACGTCTCTGGGGTAGGCGAGTTCTCAACCGTGACTATGCCGTTCTTGCCAACCTCCTTGTAACAGTCTGATATGATCCGACCTATGTTATTGTCGTTGTTGGCTGATATCGTTGCAACGTCCGCCAGCATCTTGTCGGTAACCTCCCTGCTATTTTCTTTTAGTTTAGATACCGAATAATCAGTCTCGCTAACCAAGTGTCTTAAAACGTCTGTCTTGTTCACTCCGCTGACTATCTCTATCAAGCCCTGCTTTACCAAAGCCTCCGTCAATACTATTGCAGTAGTCGTGCCATCCCCCGCTGAGGTTGCCGTCCTAGTAGAAGCCTCCTTCATCATCCTTACAGCAAGGTTGCCTACAGGGTCAGCCATATCATAGCCCTTGGCTACAGTTACGCCGTCCTTGGTGACAGTCATTCCATGAAGGTGTTGTGGTGACTCAATTATTACAGTCTGACCCATTGGTCCAAGTGTGCTCTTGACGGCACTGGATATCATCTCGATACCATGAAGTAGCTTCTCCTGTGAGTCACTACCTATAGTAAGCTCCTTTGGTGAATAACCTCCCATTGATTGATTCATGTGATTTAATTTAATTATTATGTAAACAAATGTACAATAATTATTCCACTAACAAACCCGTGACGTTGTGACAGTTTTAACCCTCCCTATTATATATATATAAAAACTATGCATTTATATTTTCTTTCCCTATATAACCCTTTAAAACTGTCACAAACTATCACTAAACTAATAATCAATTAGTTAACTAATAAAAAACGTCATTTAATCGACATTTAATTGTCACAATAATAATAAAAACTGTCACCAAATAAGAATTATAAACAAAAAAAAGAGCCAACATAAATGCTAGCCCCCAAAATAAAACAAACAAAAAATATTATTAGATAAATTTTGCAATAATTTTCATAGACTCCTTTCTCTCAGAAGCCAACTCAATACCCAACGCAATATCCTGTGTCAAACTACGCTGCTTGTTCTGTTTCCTCATTTGGGCTGCCTGAGCTATGCCAGAAATACCCACAGGGCGGTCGTTAATTAACCTACCGTCCCTCATTCTTAATCCATCCATAATGTTATTTTTATGCAAGGTACAAAAATTATCAGATATGATCAGAGATTGGGTTATATGGTGTTATGCGGAAGCGGTCCCCTCTAGGAAAGTCATATTTTTTAGCCTAGATTCTGAGTTTTTAAACGCATTCCTCTGATTTTTTTGGCTTTTTTTCTGGCTCCAGATCCTGCTCCAGATGGTCTGGTTATACTAGCTTTTGTCCTGCTCCAGATTGCGTAAGACCTTGTCATCAATGACATTGCTAATGAATCTATGCGTCTATGTATAGTATCAAACACAAAGTCTGTTGATCAAGGCAACCAGCAAAGGATCCCATAGATCTAAACCTTTAAAGAGATAGACACCTATCCTTTAACAACAGTTCCCTCCTTCTTTTACTCAAACGATTTGATGCATTGTGCTGTTACGATATGATATACTGGGCTTCTGTCCAGATACCTCAATCACATGAGACGCCAATGTTTGCGGACACACATTAATATTTAGACAAATATTGTTTTTTTATTAGACACAATTTATGTATATTGCGGTGTGCTACGGCACCATGTTCATTGACATATTGACTTAAACTACTGAGAATCAAGCGGTTGCGACTCTTTATCTAAAGTGTTGCTTTAACTGTGCTTCAAGCAGACTGCTGATAATCAATTACTTAACGATTATCTCTCTATCCCAATCTATCAAGCGAAGTGGTTTACGTCATACATAAAGTAGAAATGACTCGAAGCATAAAATACTATTCACCCGCCAGCAATGGCGAGGTATCCATCACGATAACCAAGTGTTTAGCCATCTTTAGATGGGGATAAGAATGTGGGCTTTGGGGTGCCATCTACGACACCATCACCAGCAGTACTGTAAGACGGTACCAATTTAAACTTGATAGATCGAACCTATTGCTGGTGACTAAATTTAAATTAAACTACAATGATAAACTTAAGCGAATTCATAGAATGCAAAAATTGGATGGATGACGGAAATGTCATCAAAGTATTGGGAGTTGGAAAGGATGGCTCAAATGAAGTATTTTACTCAACTCAAGATGCGCAATACAGAAATTTCATAGAATATACAGATAAAGCTATTTTTGAGTATTACTGCCGAGAAATAAAAAACAGTTAACTGACGATTCGGTAACGATGAAACGCTGTGAAGCGTCTTAACTTAATTTAATTATAATGAAAACATTTAAAGATTTATTAAAAAAATTAGTATCAAAGATACCAGGACATAGATACGTTTATGTAATCAACAATACACGATTTGAGATATGTGAGTTCAATAACTGTAAAGGATGGTGTTTGAATGAGTACAGAGTAAGCACGGATGAGTTGATTGATTCTTATGGATATGGCTTACTACTAAGAGATTGCAAAAATATGATCCTAGCACAATGGAATGAAACTAACGGATACGAAGCAATAAAATAAGATATGAGAAAATTTAGCGATATAAAATTAGGAATGTTGGTTGAAACCCATAAAGGAATCGGTCGAATAGTAGGAATATCAGAGAACTCAAGGAATGAGATTGAGTTTCATGTGCGAATCATTGAAGGTGGAGAAGAGTTTTTTATAATGCAAAGTGAAGTAGCTTACATCTGATAAATAATAATAACACAAATAGACATTATGATAGCAATAAACAAGAGACACCAATCTATGGTAAACAGAGCGGTAAAATGGATTGAGAAGTACAACAAGGCAAATGAACAGAGAGATATTGCTCTTGAATTAATGAGAAGCAGTATGACGACGAATGCTCCAATCTGGAGGAAGTACAATAGACTATGTGAGAGAGCATTTGACAAGTACTTGGAGTGCCTATATGAATTGCCTAGGCGAGAGGTAGCGCAAATTGAGAAAGCAGACTTATATTAATAATCAAAAACTAGTAAGAGTAATGAGTAAACAAAATTTTAATAATTTATGGGACACCATAATCGATGATGGGATTGCTACCAGAGAAGAATGCATTCTTGTATGCAAGATCAACGGAAGCAGAGATACATCTTTGGAAAGCATCATATATGCTAAAACTGGCTATAGAGATTTGAATCAGTATAAACAATTTAATTAAAAACAAGTAAGATGAAATCAAACGCACTAGAACGCTTAGCAAGTAGTTACGAATTTAACAACATTGAAGACTTTTTTAATTATATAATTGAAAGTTATACAAATGGACAAAGGACACAATTTAACGACTTAATGTCTGGATTTATAAAGAAATCTAGTTATAGAAAGCAAGACTTTCAAATATGTATTATAAACGCTTGCAATACGTTTGGTTTAAAAAATGCAATAACAATAATAAAAAAATATAAAGGCTTTGAGTTTGGCGAAATTACAGACGACACAATTATAAACGCTTTTTACGATAATTCAAGAAATCAATTAGACGAAGTTAAATCTATATTAATAAATAACATAAGTTAATTAAAAACAAGTAAGACTATGAGTACAAAAATCAAATTAAGAAGTGGGTATCCAGATGGATACCTTCCAAAGGGAATCACCTACAAGAACTACACAATGCTTGTAGCAATCGCAAACTATTCAGACAACGTATCTTGTCGTGGAACGGCTCACACACTAATCGAGGAGGTTGCATCCATAGAACGCAAGAATCAGCTATTAGGAGGCTTGGGAGGCTTTATGACTGCAGTTTGCACAAGCACGTTTGCAGATGCTTGGAGAAGGGCAGACTATTCAAATCGCAAGGCACTAATCCAAGCACTAGAAATGGACGAGTTAGAGATGTAGAGCAATACCAATACCAATACCAATTCGCCTATACAGAGATGTATGGGCTTTTGGTGGTACAAGGCGACATTGCCTTGCGTTTAAAACAATTAGAATGAAAGAAAATAGATTGATAGCAGAATTTATGGGTATGTGGGCTGACCCTATCGACAAATCAGTAATGATAAAGATGACACCCCAAGGAAACGAGGTTGTTCCAGTTGAGTCATTGAACTACCACAACTCTTGGGATTGGCTGATGCCAGTAGTTGAGCGAATAGAAACCTTTGGTTTTGAATTTATTATTTCCGAAAATAGAGTTAAGATAAAACAAAATACTGACCATTCTATAGAAGAGTTATTTCATGCAGAAACAATAGGAAGTAAGCTTAACACGACATTCAAAGCAGTCGTAGAATTCATTAAAGAATTTAATAAATAACTTTAAAACAATTAGAACGATGGCAAGATTTATTTTAGATTTTATGATTAACGAAAAGGAAGACTACGACAAAGATATTGCAAAAGTTTTAGACCTATTAGAGAGGGATGAATTGCTTTCTCAAGGCGTTACATCAATAAGGTGTATCGACGAGACAAACAACAATCAGTTTTATTCTCACGATACGTTTTTTAGAGAAAACGTAGGTCGAGTAACTACCTATCCAATGATGAACGTCTTGAGCGAAAAACAATTAGAAACTGACAGAGAAATTCTGTCAAAATATTAATAAATAATTTACACAATTAGAACGATGGCAAAAACAATTAGAACGATGGCAAAATCAATCACAGACTACACCTTAGATCACGGAACGCTGACGACATTTGTCGGAACAGAAGTACATAATATTATGGAAAATGTAGACACCTTTTTTGAGGCACAGATGTATATAAGCGAGCAGAACAACAACCTATTCAACAACCACCTTAAAAAAAGTATATAAGATGAAAATTAACGACAGAGAAATACACAACATCATATTGATTCATGTTGCACGAACATGGGAAAGGGTAAGGATACAACAACCTTATCAAGAAATGCCAACAGACAATATAGAGAGCGCAACATCTACCATTCCAGAAATCGCTTATTTAATCTATAAAAGCAAAGTAATCCAGAAACTGATTGATTTTAATCTCCAAGACAATGGAGATGAATGGAGTTGGAGTAAAAGTACAAATGGATATGCTGACTTTTCAGATACTTATATTGAGCAATATGCTCGTGAGATAATACATTCGCAATATTTACAAACATTTATATAGCATGAACAAAATAGTAAACCATACACGTTTAGATAGCGGACTGCACATAGTACATATTGAAAAAGAAATAGGATGGACGGTGGTCGAGGTATACACAGAAAAAGAGTTCCAGCATTTAAGATGGTGGAACAGAGTACTAATCAAATACAACTTAAAATAATGACATTACATCCGATAACTGGCTTTCCGAATACCAAAGAGTCAGACAACAGAAACAGATCAGACATCGTACTTTCAAACCGAATCAGTCGAACAAACATCAAAAAGTATGTAGGGCAGAGTGCCAACATCAGTGCAGAAATTTATAACACAATAACAATTAAATTTTAGAATATGGAAAAAAATAAAATAATTAACATTATAAATAGTTACAATGAACCTAGCGAAAATATTCAGACAATAACCTCTAATCATTGGTATGAATTAATTAATTATATATTAAATAAATAAAAAGATGGTGAGCATTAAAAAGATTGAGGAGGCGAAGGAACTCTTAAAGAAAAGTGGGTACTATGTCGACCACCTATGGCACGTAGACGACGTACAACAGAGGTGCTACTGCACAGAGAAGCAAGCGCAAGAGGTGCTTGACATGGCACTGTCAGACGACTGGATTAAGGACCAGTTGTATGACAGTATAAACACCGCAATCGATACATTAAAGTTACCAGAAGAACAAATAATTTTAGGAATATGATAACGAATAAAACGATAACCCAACAAAAAAAAATAAACGAAATAAAAACAAAAATTTGGGATGTTTTTGAAGAGCATGGTGGCTACGAGTACAACGATGAGATGTATTGGCAGTTGCAAGGATTCCAGGATTCTATGGATGAGTGCGAGACCGATGATGACATTGTAAACATGTTGAATGAAGCCTCAGATACAATTAAATTCTTCGACTGGGTAGTGGAGTACAAAGAGTTAATGGAACGTGAGCCTCCACAGCTTTATGGTTAGCCACAAATGCTAACATTTAATAGTAAGCCTTGCACAGAAATGTGCGAGGTTTTCGTGGTAAAGGCAATAACAAGACTTGCATACGTCTAATTTTTGTAATATGTTTGTCTAAATAAAAAACTAAATTATGTACAGAAAAAAATTAATTCAAAAGATTCAACAACTGGTAGACGCACTTCCAGTGAGTGCTGAAAGAAAAGAAGCGAAGAAAGATTTGCTGGAGCTAAAGCTGAGTGATAACGACAAGCATTTTATTATGCTAAACGATAAATATGGTGGATTATGAAAAACATGGAACTAACTATACATTTATACTACTCTGGAGATCATCCAGCAGAGACAAAGCAGAGCAATAGCATTGACGAGGCACGAAGGTGGGTTGCAGACGCTGAACATGGCATCATAATCAACGACCAAAATATAATTATAGAGTAAGGATTAGAGGACTTTCAAAAATAAGCTAAAACAAAGCAATTAATATGGACTTTAATTGAGCATAACGCCTAGTCTATAAGATGTATTTTGAAAAACTAAAATAGTAAAAATATGGGAATGAAAACACATGCTGGATTAATGATGATGATGGCAATGGCTACATCTACTAATAACGGATTTGGAGACATTTACGAACCACCAACAAAAGAGGAAATTGAAAGAAAAAAAGCCATTGCATTAAAAGCAAGAAACTTGAAGCAAGGAGTAAACGAATATTTTTATGGTGTAAAGGTGATATATGCTCGAAATAAGAAAAACGCAGATAGAAAAGCACGAAAGCAAGGTTTAATTATATAACTGATTTGGGTACGGATTAAATAGTAATAACTTAATAAATAGAAATAATGAAAAAAACATTTAGTTTAACAAACAGAGATATTAGTGCAAACCACAGAGATTATAAATTTTACTTAATGTTAAGCGACTTTAGAGGTGCTTTTGCTTATTGGTTAATTTCACAAGAAAGCCAAATAGATTTAGATATTAAAAAACCTCTTGACGCATTTACAGAATATTTAAAGCAAAAGTATTTTAAGAGTAACGGAACTGTAAAAGAATTTACATACGACCAACTAGATAATTTAATAAGCGAGGAGATATTTATAGCAATACCCGAAGTAATGGAATTGAACGAAATGAAACCTGACTTTTATGATTTAGGAGCGTTAGCAAGGAATGTTTTTTATATGATATGTAGAGAGCAAATTTCGCAACCATTGTAGTATTATTGGTAACGCATTGTGTAAGAATAGTAACGGATTAAAAACTAAAAATATGACACCAAAAGAAAAAGCAGAAGAATTAGTAAAAAAATATGAACCATTACTTTATGACGGTTATGGAGATTTTGACGGGTATATAGTGTCTAAGCAATGTGCGT
>Ga0208814_1001186_pt1 | contig 12707 bp, 7 predicted proteins | sample MalvirAntarct_55_FD_184253 | JGI IMG/M metagenome (GOLD analysis project Ga0208814, IMG submission 184253) | Marine viral communities from the Global Malaspina Expedition - Malaspina viral metaG Antarct_55 (SPAdes) (version 2) | ecosystem: Environmental > Aquatic > Marine > Oceanic | place: South...
CAGGGGTTGCCGGCAAGGCTCACGTCAAGACCGGAACGCTGAACACGGTGCGTGCGATCGCTGGGTATAGCCGCGACAACGACGGCAATACCTGGGCTGTCGTCGCAATCCTCAACCATCCTCGCCCTTGGGGCGCTTCCTCGGTGCTGGACCAGGTGTTGGTCAGTCTCTATAACCGTCCCGGCAACGAAAACACCGCGCAACGCTAGTCCGTTCAGTGCCGCCGTCGCGACATCACGTCGGCACTGAATTGAAACAACAACGCTGGATCACTGGCGCAGCGAATCAGCTGCGTAATGCGATGCCGGTGGATACCGAAACGCGGCACCGTCCCAAACAGATCAGCGCGCTTGGAGTTTCCAGGCGCGGTGAATCTTGCTGTTGCGGCGGAAATCTTCATCCAGAGTGGCGCCGGTAATTTCCTCCACGGCGTAGCGCTCGGCGACGCCCGGATCGAGGACGAATTTGCGAAAGTTGTTGGAAAAATACAGCGTGCCGCCAGCGGCGAGTCTCGCCATCGCCAGGTCGAGCAAGGCGACATGATCACGCTGGACATCGAACACCCCTTCCATGCGCTTCGAGTTGGAGAACGTTGGCGGGTCGATAAAGATGAGATCGTATTCGCCACGGTCCTCCTCCAACCACGCCATGACATCGGCCTGCTCCAAACGCTGTCGATCCGACAGGCCATTGAGCGCCAGATTGCGCCGCGCCCAATCCAGATAGGTTTTTGACAGGTCGACACTCGTCGTGCTGCGAGCGCCGCCCTTCGCCGCGTGAACCGTCGCGGTAGCGGTGTAGCAATACAGGTTCAAGAAGCGCTTGCCTGCCGCTTCGCGCGCAATGCGCTGGCGCATCAGCCGGTGGTCGAGAAACAGCCCGGTATCGAGGTAATCGGTGAGATTCACCAGCAGCTTGACGTCGCCCTCTGTGACCTCAACAAAAGTGCCTTGTGTGGCTTGGCGCTCGTACTGCCGCGTTCCGCTCTGGCGCTCACGACGCTTGACCACCACCCGGTCCTGGGGAACACCCAAAGCTTGCGGGATAGCGCCTAGGGCGTCGTAGAGTCGTGCCTGGGCTTTCTCGGGATCGATCGAGCGCGGTGGCGCGTATTCCTGCACATGCACCCAGTCGCCGTAGAGATCAATGGCCAAGGCATACTCAGGCATGTCTGCATCGTACAAGCGATAGCATTGAATGCCTTGCTTGCGAGCCCACTTACCGAGCAGCTTCAGATTCTTCTGCAGCCGGTTGGCGAACATCTGCCCGCCCTCACTGAGGCGCGCCAATTCCGCTACGGGTTTCTCTTCGCTCTTGCTTTCAGCGGTGGCCGCTCGCTGACCAGTGACGAACTGATCCAGCTCGACCTTGATCAACAACAGCTTGCAAGGCAGAGCCCCGTTCCAGAAAGCGTATTGCTTGTGGCTACGGATGCCCATGCGCTTGCCCAGATCCGGGGCTGACGTCAGCACCGCAGCCTCCCAGCCGAGACAGGCCTGGCGTAGTCGCTCGCCAAGGTTCTGATACAAGTAGACCAGACTCGCCTCATCGCCCAGGCGCTCACCATATGGGGGGTTGCAGATGACCAGGCCCTTCTGATGTTGATCCGGTCTAGGCTCGAACGTCGCTACATCACCTTGGTAAACACGGATCCAGCTCGCCAGCCCAGCGCGCTCGATGTTGTTCTTTGCGGGCTGGATCAGGCGCGGGTCCGCCTCGTAACCTCGAATCCACAGCGGCGGTCGGGCCATGCCCGCCTCGGCACGCGCCTGGGCTTCGGCGTGCAGGCGACTCCACAGAGCAGGCACATGGCCGAGCCAGGCACTGAACCCCCAGCGCTCACGGCGAAGATTAGGGGCAATATCCGCCGCTATCATCGCGCCTTCGACCAGGAAGGTGCCGACGCCACACATTGGGTCGGTCAGAGCGCCGCCAGCAGCAGCGATGCGAGGCCAACCCGCACGAATCAGTACGGCTGCCGCAAGATTCTCCTTGAGCGGAGCCGCACCCTGCTGAAGACGGTAGCCACGCTGGTGCAGGCTATGCCCAGACAGGTCCAGGGACAGCACTGCCTGCCCTCGATCAAGACGCAGGTGGATGCGCAGGTCCGGGTTCAGCTTGTCGACACTGGGTCGCTCGCCGCTTGCGGTGCGGAGCCGATCAACAATGGCATCCTTGACCTTCAGAGCGCCGAAGTGAGTGTTGTCGATCCCGGAGCCATGGCCGCTGAACTCAACCGCCAGACTACCTGTTGCTGCGAGATGCTCCGCCCAGTCGACCTGATGCACTCCCTCGTAGAGGGTTTCAGCATTCACGGTGGAAAACCGCTCGATTACCAACAACACCCTGTTCGCCAGCCGAGACCACAGACACAACCGGTAGGCGACCTCCATGCTGGCAAAGCCGCGAATCGCGGCGGTCTGCTCACGCGCCTCCTCGAGCCCGAGCTCCTTGGCTTCTTCGAGCAACAGGCCCTCGAGCCCTTTTGGGCAGGTGAGGATAAGTTCGTGGCGATCAGTCATGGCATGTCCAGTCAATTTGTTCGATCCGGTTGAGCACTCTCCCAGATCTCGTGTCGATGTTCGGGCGGTTTGCGGCTGTCTTTCGTCGCGAAGCAGACGCTGCGGTACCACTTAGGCAGTGCGGGGAGCGCTCCCCGCCTGCCTTATGGGCGGCACCACGGTTTGGTGACTTACTTATTACAAAACGATCATTCCCGCTTGGCAGTCATTGGGTTAGAACTCGACTCAGTCCGGCATCGCAACGATGCCGGAAGAACCCGCCACGCCGGCAGCGGGCTTCACTGGCAGTCTATCTGCCGACCTCGCCATGAGGACAACGGAAACACCAGTCAACCACTGAGGGCAATACCCAATGAGAAGACTCAAGCGTGATCCGATGGAACGAGCATTTCTACGCGGTTATCAGCATGGCATACACGGTAAATCTCGCGATCTCTGTCCTTTTTCTCATCCCGAGGTACGCCAAGCCTGGATTAACGGCTGGCGGGAGGGTCGCGGCGACAACTGGGACGGTCTGACCGGCGCAGCCGGCATTCATCGATTGAACGAACTTCACGCGGTCGGCTGACACAATCACACCGACTTCGACTAGCACGCCCCATCCGGGCGGCGGGCTTGAAGCCCGGGGCTCCCATCGGGAGCCCCACCGCAGCACAGATTAACGCTTCGCACCCTTCTGAGATTGCAGCGCAGCGATGGCGTCCACCGCCTCGCGAATCAGCGCCGGCCCCTTATAGATGAACCCCGTGTAGAGCTGCACAAGACTTGCGCCGGCTTCGATCTTCTCTGCCGCATGCTGCCCTTGCGTGATACCACCGACCGCAATGATAGGCAGGCGGCCCGCCAGGGTTTGTGCCAACACACGGACGGTATGGGTGCTCTTTTCACGAACAGGGGCCCCGGAAAGCCCGCCCGCTTCGTCGGCGTGCGCAAGACCCGCCACGCCTTCACGGCCAAGCGTTGTGTTGGTCGCAATGATTGCATCCATGCCGGCCTGGAATACCGCTTCGGCAACCAGTCGGATTTCCTCATCGGTCATGTCGGGCGCGATCTTGATGGCCAGCGGAACACGCTTTCCATGGAGCACTTCGAGGTCTTCGCGGCGCTGACCAAGCGCATCGAGCAGTTGCTTGAGCGAGTCCCCGAACTGCAGGCTACGCAGCCCCGGTGTATTGGGCGAACTGACGTTCACTGTGACATAGCTCGCCTGGTGATAGACCTTGTCCAGGCACAGCAAGTAATCATCCTGAGCGCGCTCGACCGGGGTGTCGAAGTTCTTGCCGATGTTGATGCCCAAGATGCCCTTGAAACGAGCCGCGTCGACCCTTTCCAGCAGCGCGTCGACGCCATGATTGTTGAAGCCCATACGGTTGATAATAGCTTCGGCCTCGGGCAACCGGAAAATACGCGGTTTGGGATTTCCTGGTTGCGGCCTCGGCGTGACAGTACCCACCTCGACAAATCCAAATCCCAGCTGCGACATTCCGCAGATCGCCTCGCCGTTTTTGTCCAGCCCCGCCGCCAGCCCAACAGGGTTCGGGAAATCCAACCCCATCACCCGCACCGGCAAGCTCGCCGGAGACTTATTCAACATGGTGTTAAGGCCAAGACGGCCGCCCGCGCCAATAAGATCGAGCGACAGCTCATGAGACGTCTCGGGCGTAAACTTGAAAAGTAGCTGGCGGGCCAGGTTATACATACGCAGCCTAGATCCTGGAAAGTGTGGCGCGAGAGTATAGCAGGCGGGCATTGCGCGCAGCGGGCTACAAAGTAGCGCCCGTGATCGAATCGCTCGACGAAGCGCGCCTAATCGACCCGTCGCAAGCGAATCAGTTTGCCCTCAGGCGCAAACTCCATCTCGAATGAACCAAACACGCCGGCCGTTGTCAGAAAGGGTCGCAGGTGATGTGCCGGCAAGCTGACGCTCGTCCCTTCCCGGCTTTTGATCAGGATACGATTGGCGCGCCCCTGATAGACCGCCAGCAGTTTTTCGGCGGGCAGTGCAATATCCAGCAAGAGGCTTGGCATGGAGGCTCCCTCATTGATCAACGCAGCGATGTTGCCATATCGGCCCTCGGACAGTGATCTGTCATTGAGCCGAGATCCCAAATTCGATAGACAAAAGCTCGGCAAATACGGTGCACAGGGCGCACGGCTCTGCCACACTTCGACCGTTGCCCTATGCGTTCGTCTTCCATGATGGGCCTGCCCGAGCCGATGCCGCCCGTGACTTCCCGAATCGTCAGATTTGCCCAACGCCTTGGATTAACCGGCAAATCACCGCGCCAGATCCTTGAGCACGCCAGCCAGATCAGCTTGCCATTTGCTCCCCTCTCGGAGCCGGCACCGAGCATCTTCTGGAACGACGGCCCTTGCCTGCAACGATTCGTCGATTTACCGAGAAGCGCCCTTTCCGGCCCCATTCAGGAAGACAAAGCCAAGGCTCATGCAGCGTTGACACGGCTCGTGCGCCAGGAGCGCAGCGCCTACCCGGCGCTCGATTTGCGACAGGTCGACGGCCTCGGCGGGCAAAGCCCCGACGAAGCGACCTATCCGACGTTCGAGGCGCTTGCCGCCACACCCGCCTGCCGTCAGCTACGGGTCATCAGTTACAAGGACTTCGTACGGACCATCACCTCCGCATTGCCTGAATTCCAGACACAGGCCCCGATCGAGCTTCGCCAAGCCAGCTGGCTTGGCGAGCGGATTTACTGGAGCGGTGAGCACCATGCTGAAGCCTTCGCCAGCGCCATCGCCTATGCACGGTTGCGCGGGCTGGAGGTCAACCTGCCCTGCGAACTCACTGATTACCGGCTTGATGCAGCCGGACTACAGGCACTCGACGGCGAATACCATGCCGTCACGATGCCGGCACAAGCCTGGAGCGATCGCGCCTTCATGGGGCTGCTGCTTGAGGCAAAGATTCCCTATGCTCGCTTGACGCTGCTGCGCAACGCGAATAACTCAGAGCTACTTCTGCTGGACAAGCGGCAACCTGCTGCGAATGCTTTGGGAGAAGGGCTTAAGCTCGCCGGTGCTCCGGACATGGTGCGCTACTTGCGCGACTTGCCTCAGATCACTCGGTTCCGCCTTGGCAACCGGGCCGTACATACCGACTGATCCAGCAACGCCACTGCCACGAAGCTCGCGAGCCCCTGCCCAACACCGCCTCCATGACGCAAAACGCCGATGCATAAACATCGGCGTTTCATTTCGCGTAACAGCCGCCAGGAAACCCAGCGGCATATCACACTAGCGTCTGGCGCTTTCCAACGCTAGGTCTTGCAGCTCGCGACCGGCCACAGCATACATCGCGTAATCCACGCTACTGGCACTGCGCAGCTCGACCAGCATTCGCCGCCAACGCTCGACCTGATATTCCCGCTGCTCCAACCATAGCTGAACGCGAGCATCGAGATCGTCAGGCGCGTCGCTCATCTGCAACACCGACACGGTGATAGCGCGCTGCTGACTGTCCAGATCATCACGGAAGCCTTCCCTAGCCAGAGCTTGCCAATTGTTTTCCACCGGCAGACCGGTGACCTGCTGCAGGTACCAGGGTAACTCCAGCGCACCGCCCACGGCGAAGTAAGCCGCTGCGACCTCAGCAGGTGGCTGCCCGGTTTCATCAGCGGCCTCCAGTATCGGCAACAGCGTGTACAGATGGTTGGTGCCCGCGACCATCCGGGCCAGCAACTCGGGCACACCTGCGTCGGTGTAGCGCTCGTAGCGCGCTTGCCAAAGGTCGCGAGTTCCGCCCTGCAGCAGCGCGTCGAGTTTCAAGCCGAGCGCTGCGACGCGCGGCCCAAAGTGCCCGACGTCTCGTGCCGCATCCAGCTCACTGCGACGATTGCGCAGGAACCAACGGGTCGCCCGCCGTCCCAGCCGCATCAGTTCATCCATGAGGTTGAGCTGCAGTTCAGACGGAACCTTGTAATCCAGCGCTTCGATCTGTCGGAACCAATGAGGCAGATGGAAGATATCCCGCACGATCACGTAAGCGCCCGCCACGTTGGCGGCGCTCAGGCCTGTAGCCTCTCTGAGCCTCTGAACGAAGGTGATGCCCATGTTATTGATCAGGTCGTTGGCGATCTGAGTGCTGACAATCTCGCGTTTGAGACGGTGCTGCAGCATCGCCGGGCGATACTGCTCGGCCAGCAACTGCGGAAATGCGCTCTCCATTTCGCGCGCCAGATAGGCGTCGTCCGGCACCCGCGATTGCAACAGTGCTTCCTTCAGCTCGATCTTGCTGTATGAAATCAGCACCGACAGCTCCGGCCGGGTCAAACCCTTGCCCAGATTCGCGCGCTCAGCCAGCATTTCATCGCCAGGCAGGAACTCAAGCGCACGATCCAGAAGACCATCGGCTTCCAGGGAACTGATCAGTCGCTTGTACTCACTCCCGCCCTCATGAGCGCGATGCTCAGCCTGCGACAACGCCTGGGTCTGCTTGTAATTGTCGTGCAGCACCAATTCGGCCACCGCGTCGGTCATCTCGAACAGCAACTGGTCACGCTGCTTGCCGGTCATGTCCCCGGCACTGACGATCTCATTCAGCAGAATCTTGATGTTGACCTCATGGTCGGAGCAGTTCACCCCGCCAGCGTTGTCGATGAAGTCCGTGTTAGCGGCACCGCCATGCAAGCAGTATTCGACGCGTCCCAGCTGAGTGATGCCCAGGTTGCCGCCTTCGCCGATGACCTTGGCTCGCAGCTCGTTGCCGTTGACCCGCAGGATGTCGTTGGCCTTGTCGCCCACGTCTGCATGAGTTTCCGCGGTGCTCTTCACATAGGTTCCGATGCCTCCGTTCCAGAGCAGATCCACCGGTGCCTTGAGCAACGCGTGGATGAGCTCGGCGGGGGTCAGCTGATCCGCTTCGATGTCGAAACGCGCCTTCATCTGCGGCGTGATCGCGATACGCTTGGCCGAGCGAGGGAACACGCCGCCTCCCGCGGAGATCAGCGATGCATCGTAGTCGGTCCAGGATGAGCGCGGCAGATCGAACAGGCGTTGGCGCTCGACAAAGCTGCGCGCAGCGTCCGGATCGGGATCGATAAAAATGTGCAGATGGTTGAAGGCAGCCACCAGCTGCAAGGTTTCGGACATCAGCAAGCCATTGCCGAACACATCACCAGCCATGTCGCCGATGCCGATCACGCTGACGTTGTCGCGCTGCACATCGATGCCACGCTCGCGGAAGTGCCGCTGCACTGAGACCCATGCGCCCTTGGCGGTGATACCCATTTTCTTGTGGTCGTAGCCCGCGGAGCCACCGGACGCGAAGGCGTCGCCCAACCAGAAGTCGTACTCCGCAGCGATGCCGTTGGCGATGTCGGAGAAGGTTGCGGTGCCCTTGTCGGCCGCCACGACGAGATAGGGGTCGTCCTCGTCGTAGCGAAGCACGTTGGCCGGCGGTACGACGTTGCCGTCTTTGAGATTGTCAGTGATGTCCAGCAGGCCGCTGATGAAGATTCGATAGCAGGCAATGCCCTCAGCCAGCACCTCGTCACGAGACCCATTGGTAGGCAGACGACGTGGCACGAAACCACCCTTGGCCCCTCCGGGCACGATGATCGCGTTCTTCACCTGCTGTGCCTTGACCAGGCCCAGCACCTCGGTGCGGTAGTCTTCTTCACGATCGGACCAGCGCAAGCCGCCGCGCGCGACCTTGCCGCCACGCAGATGGACACCTTCGACGCGAGGTGAATAAACAAAGATCTCGAATTTCGGCGCCGGCCGTGGCATCTCGGGGATCGACCGCGGATCGAGCTTGAAGCTGAAGTAGCTCTTCGGCTTGCCGGCCGCGTCCATCTGATAAAAATTCGTCCGCAGCGTCGCTTTGATCAGGGCCAGGTAGCGCCGAAGGATGCGGTCTTCATTGAGCACCGCCACGTCATCCAGCGCCGTGATGATCGCCTGCTCCAGCCGCGCCTGCTTGTCGGCAAGATCTTCTTCGCCGAGTTTGCGCGCCAGGTAGAAGCGCATCTTGAACAGCCGCACCAGCTCACGAGCGATGTCGGTGTGGTTGAGCAAAGCGCTGGCGATATAGCCCAGATCGAAGCCCATGCGGATCTGCTTCAGGTAGCGGCCATAGGCGCGTAGCAACGCGACCTCGCGCCAGGTCAGCCCGGCGGTCAGGACCAGCCGGTTGAACGCATCGTTCTCCGCCTGACAGTTGTTGATCGCGATGAAGGCATCCTGCAGCGGTTCATTGATCTCCATGAGATCAATTTCGAGCCCCTCTGCGTAGGTGAACGCAAAGTCGTGAATCCAGTATTCGCGGCCATCCTTGCGCCGCAGGTGGAACGGAAACTCGCCTAGCACGCGTAGCCCGAGGTTCTCGAGGATCGGCAACATGTCCGACAACGGCAGCGACGTGTTCAGGTGATAGAGCTTGCAGTGCAGGCGATTTTCCACCGCCGTGATCGGCTGGTAGAAGCTCATCACCAACGGGCGCTGCTCGCTGAGGCTGAGCACGTGCTGCATATCCACAGCCGCCGAATGCGGCGCGAAACGTTCACGGTATCCCGCGGGGAAGCCTTTCGGGAAATCAGCAAGTATCCCGGTGCCCTGGGCTTCGCCGAAGCGCTCAATGACTACGCTCGAGTAGTCGTCCTGCCAGGTTCGGCAAGCTTGGACCACCTCGTTTTCCAGCTGGACCGGATCGAACTGCACCTGCTTGCTCGGGTCCAGACGCAGCAGGAACTGCACGCGGATCAGCACAGACTCGGAGAAGTAGGTGGAAAACTCACAGCCGCTGGCTTCCAGGCGGTCTACCAGAACCTGCTGGATGCGCAAGCGGGTTTCGGTCGAATAACTGTCGCGGGGAACGTACGCCAGGCAATAGCAGAAGCGTCCATAGGGATCGATACGCAGGAACAGGCGCAGCTTGTTGCGCTCCTGGATCTGCACGATGGCGATGGCTGTGCTGAACAGCTGGTCGAGCGTCATCTGAAACAGTTCGTCGCGCGGCAGCACTTCGAGAACCTGAGTCAGCTCCTTGGCAAGATGCGCCGAATCATCGAAATGCGAACGCTGGATGACCTCTGCAACCTTGCTGCGAATGTAGGGTATCCGACGCACGCTCTGGGTATAGACCGACGAGGTAAAGAGCCCGAGGAAGCGGCATTCCCGGGTTACGCGACCCTGCTCATCGAATTCGCGTATGGAGACGAAATCCGGATATGCCGGCCGATGCACCCGGCTCGGAGTAGCCGCCTTGGCGAACGACAGCAGCAGCGGCTCCTGCAGATAGGCCAGTGCTGGCGGCATGATCAGTTGATCGTCTGCTTCAAGTCCGGTGCGCAGATTTCGCGACAGCCCCAACAGGGACGCCTCGTCATAAATGATGCGGCCGCCCTCCCCCTGTTCGACAACCGTGAATTCCTCATACCCCAGGAAGGTGAAATGGTCTTCGGCCAGCCAGCGCATGAAGTCCATGCTTTCAGCCAGCTGGGCGTGATCGGCCGGTTGCAGCATGGCCAGACGCGCATGATGCTCTTCAGCCTTCGCCTTCATCGCCGGGAAATCACTGACGGTCAGACGGACGTCCGCCAGAACGCCGTGCAGCGACTGCTCGAGTTCGTGCAAGGCCGCCGCACTGGCGCAGCGATCGATCTCGACAAATATCAGCGACTCGGCGCCGCTGCCTTCACCCGAACTGCCCTTCGGCAGCAATTCGACCAAGCTGCCGTCACCGTCCCGGCGGACCTGCAATACGCTGTTCTGCAGGGTGTGAATAGCATAGCCACGACGGGTAAGCTCCATGCGCACCGAGTCGACCAGAAACGGCATGTCCGGGTGCAGTACCTCGACCACGCTGTGGGTCGATTGCCACCCGTGCTTTTCATAATCGGGGTTGAACACCTGAACAACAGGACTGCTTGGGTCGAAGCGCTCCAACAACCGCCAGCTGGCCAGCGTTGAGCCGACCAGGTCGGTCATGCGCCGCTGAGTCAGCTCGGGCAATGCGACGATTCCGAAAAACTGTTCGGCGAAGAGCCCCACTTGTGGCAGGAGTTTCTCGTCGACATGCTGTGCCAGGGCCACTTTCAGTTGTTGCTGAAAATCGGCTTTGCTGGCAGCTGTAAAGAACGCCATTTTTTCGCTCCATTCTGGCTTGGAATTCGACTAGGGCAGTCGCGGGACCTGACCGGTAACGCAACCTGTAAGTTCAACGTTAGTTCAGCGGACCGGGAATGCACCCAGTAGGGCCTCCTTTGTCTGGCGCCGCCAGCGACCGCGCGGTCACATTTAATTGAGTTGCATGACCATCAGAGCCTGGCGCTGGCCGTCTTCAACACCGCGTGACGAACTTGCCGAGCCGCGCATAGCTTGCCCCTCGCGAATGAATTAAAGTCGTGCTGGTCGAGCGTCCGCCCCGACACGCCCCTGCAGAAGAGCTCAGCGATGGACCACCGTGAAGCCATAGTCGCGCTGCGACAATTTCTTTCCACCCAGATTCTCGGCCAGGAACGGCTGATCGAGCGCCTACTGATCGCTTTGCTCGCTGACGGCCACCTGCTCGTCGAAGGCGCCCCGGGTTTAGCTAAAACACGGGCAATCAAAGAGCTTGCAGGCGGCCTTGAAGCGGAATTCCATCGCATCCAGTTCACGCCGGACCTGCTGCCAGCTGACATTACCGGAACTGAAATCTACCGACCGGAAACCGGCAGCTTCGTCTTTCAGCAAGGCCCCATCTTTCATAACCTGGTGCTGGCCGATGAGATCAACCGAGCGCCTGCAAAGGTGCAGTCGGCGCTGCTCGAGGCCATGGCCGAACGCCAGGTCAGCGTGGGTCGCAGCACCTACGATCTGTCACCGCTCTTTCTGGTAATGGCCACGCAAAACCCCATCGAGCAGGAGGGCACCTACCCTCTCCCCGAAGCGCAGCTCGACCGCTTCCTGCTCCACGTAAAGCTCGGCTTCCCCGATGCGTCAGTGGAACGACGCATTCTGCAGCAGGCTCGCGGCGAAGCGATCAACGGCGAAACCGCCCCGGAACACCGCGTCTCCCAACAAGCGATCTTCGCTGCGCGCAAGGAAATTCTCGGCCTGTACATGGCGGACGCGGTGGAGGAGTACCTGGTGCAGTTGGTCATGGCGACCCGCACCCCGGCCAAATTCGACGCTGAGCTGGCGGGCTGGATTGCCTACGGTTCCAGCCCGCGCGGCTCGATCTCGCTCGATCGCTGCGCCCGCGCTCATGCCTGGTTGGCGGGACGAGACTTCGTCAGCCCAGAGGACATTCAAGCGGTGCTGTTCGACGTGTTGCGCCATCGTTTGATTCTCTCGTTCGAAGCGGAAGCAGCAGGTATCGATCAGGATCGCGTCCTGCAGCGTATTCTCGACGTGGTCGCGGTAGCCTGATGCAACCCTCGCGGCCCACCGACGACAGCTCGGTGCATTCAGGGCCCGGCGATGGCGTCCGGGTAAGCCTCGCCGAGCTGATCGACATGCGTCATCGAGTCCGCGAAGTGCCCTTGTTTTCCAGCCCGCATCGGCGCAGCCAGTTGGTTGGCCTGCACCATTCGAAGTTGCGCGGACGTGGAGTGGATTTCGATCAGGTGCGCATCTACCAGGCCGGTGACGATGTTCGCACCATTGATTGGCGAGTCACTGCACGGACCCAGGAGCCGCATACCAAGCTATTCCATGAAGAACGTGAGCGACCCATTTACTTACTCGTCGAGCAGAGTCCACGGTTGTTCTTCGGCAGCGTTCGGGCCTTCAAGTCGGTGGTGGTTGCCCAAGCCGCCAGCCTCGTGGGATGGGCCGCGCTAAGCCACAACGATCGCGTCGGGGGCCTGGTATTCGGGCATGGCGATCAGCACGAGATCAAACCGAGGCGTAGCAAGCAGAGCCTTCTGCAATTGCTGGACCGTTTAGCGCGCGCCAATGCCGGCTTGCAAGCCGACCAGTCTGACGATCCAGAGGCCTTTGGCCTGGCGCTCAGACGCGCACGTGAAGTGCTGCGTCCAGGTAGCCTGGCGGTAATCCTCTGTGATGAGCGCGCCCTGAGTGACGCAGCAGAACAGCAGATGAGCTTGCTCGCGCGCCACGTCGACTTATTGCTGATTCCTGTCTGTGACCCACTCGACCACGCGCTGCCAGCGGCTGGACTGTTGCGCTTTGCGCAGTTCGGCGCTCGGCTGGAACTGGACACCCATGATGCGGCGCTGCGAC
>Ga0208814_1001189_pt1 | contig 12659 bp, 9 predicted proteins | sample MalvirAntarct_55_FD_184253 | JGI IMG/M metagenome (GOLD analysis project Ga0208814, IMG submission 184253) | Marine viral communities from the Global Malaspina Expedition - Malaspina viral metaG Antarct_55 (SPAdes) (version 2) | ecosystem: Environmental > Aquatic > Marine > Oceanic | place: South...
GTTTAAGAGCCATTTTTGTGGTTTCCATCGGCATTGCTCCCGCGCAGGGTTGGCCTGCGTTCGCCAGAGGGGAATAATGCGCGCTTTGCTTTTACCGGAGTTTCCATCGCATGTGGTTTCGCAACCTGCTCGTCTACCGTCTCACTCAGAACATCCCTTTCGATGTCGAGACACTTGAAACCGCATTGGCCGCCAAGCCCGCCCGCCCCTGCGCCAGCCAGGAACTCAGTACCTACGGTTTCGTCGCGCCCTTCGGCAAAGGTGAGGATGCACCGCTGGTGCATGCCAGCCAGGGGTTCCTGCTGATCTCAACCCGCAAGGAAGAACGCATCCTGCCCGGCAGCGTGGTCAAGGACGCGCTGAAGGAAAAGGTAGACGAGATCGAAAACGAGCAGATGCGCAAGGTCTACAAGAAAGAGCGCGAGCAGCTCAAGGACGACATCATCCAGGCCTTCCTGCCTCGTGCATTTATTCGCAAGTCCGGCACATTCGCGGCCATCGCGCCGGAGCAAGGTCTGATCCTGGTGGATGCTTCCAGCCCGAAGCGCGCCGAAGATCTGCTTTCCACGCTTCGTGAAGCCATTGGTTCGCTACCGGTTCGCCCGCTGACCGTGAAAATTGCCCCATCGGCCACCATGACCGACTGGGTCAAGACGCAGAAAGCCGCAGATGATTTCTTTGTCCTCGACGAGTGCGAGCTGCGCGACACCCATGAAGATGGCGGCGTGGTGCGCTGCAAGCGTCAGGACCTGACCAGCGATGAAATCCAACAGCACCTGGAAGTCGGCAAGCAGGTCACGCAACTGTCGCTGGGCTGGCAGGACAAGCTGTCCTTCGTGCTTGATGACAAGATGGTGATCAAGCGCCTGCGCTTTGAAGAGCTGTTGCAGGACCAGGCCGAACAGGACGGAGGTGATGACGACCTCGGCCAGCAGGACGCCAGCTTCCTGCTGATGATGCTGACCTTTAAAGAGTTTCTTCCCGCACTGTTCGAAGCCCTGGGTGGAGAGGAGATCCCGCAAGGCATCTAAACTGCCTCAGCGCCGGCAGTTGATGCTGACGGCGCTCCTTCCATAACTACAAGGTAAGTCCGATGCGCGCCCTCGCCTCCCTCAGCCAATTTGTCGGCAATACCTTCGCCCTCTGGGTCCTGCTGTTCGCCGTTCTTGCCTTCTTCCAGCCCAGCTGGTTCCTGCCCGCCACCGCCTGGATCGTGCCATTGCTGGGGCTGATCATGTTCGGCATGGGCCTGACGCTGAAAGCCGCCGATTTCGCCGAAGTTGCCCGACGTCCACTCTGGGTCGCGCTGGGTGTAGGCGCGCAATTTCTGATCATGCCTGCTCTCGCCTGGGGACTCTGCACCTTGCTGGGCTTGCCGGCGGAAATCGCTGTCGGCGTGATTCTCGTCGGCTGCTGTCCGGGCGGTACCGCCTCGAACGTGATCGCCTGGTTTTCCCGTGGTGACGTCGCGCTGTCAGTCGCGATCACCGCCGTGACCACACTGCTCGCCCCGTTGGTAACGCCGGCATTGATCTGGCTACTGGCTTCGGCCTGGCTGCCGGTCAACTTTGGCGCGCTGTTCATGTCCATCGTGCAGATTGTTCTACTGCCTATTGCGCTCGGCCTGATCGCACGCCGTTTGCTGGGCAACCGGGTGCATCAGGTTGTCGATATCCTGCCGCTGGTTTCGGTAGTCAGCATCGTGATCATCGTCGCCGCCGTGGTTGCCGCCAGCCAGGCGAAGATCGCCGAGTCTGGTCTGTTGATCATGGCTGTTGTGGTGCTGCACAACAGCCTTGGCCTCGGCATCGGCTACCTGGTCGGACGACTGTTCGGCCTGCCCCTGGCGCAGCGCAAGACCCTTTCGATCGAAGTAGGCATGCAGAACTCGGGCCTCGGCGCAGCTCTGGCCAGTGCGCACTTCTCACCACTTGCAGCAGTGCCCAGCGCGCTGTTCAGCGTCTGGCACAACCTGTCCGGTGCGCTGCTGGCGACGGTCTATCGGAGGATGAAAGACGACGGCCCGCACGCGCGCTGACGCGGCCGCCGGTCCGGCGCTCTTGCCCGGACCGGCTCGCTGTGGACAATAACGCCCGCTGAGGACGACCTCAGGCTGTACACACTCACCGGGGACGGCCCCACCTGATTACCGTCCTGTCGAGGTGCGTATGTCCTGGGTCATTCTGTTTTTTGCCGGTCTGTTCGAGATTGGCTGGGCCGTTGGGCTGAAGTTCACCGAGGGATTCACCCGCCCTCTTCCCACATTGCTTACTGTCGCTGCGATGGCCGCCAGCCTGGGCCTGCTGGGGCTTGCCATGAAGGATTTGCCGCTGGGCACCGCCTACGCCGTCTGGACTGGAGTCGGTGCAGTGGGAACGGTGATCGCCGGCATCATCCTGTTCGGGGAATCGATGAGCCTGTTTCGCCTCGGCAGCGTGCTATTGATTTGCACCGGGCTGCTTGGCCTGAAGCTCAGTCATTGAAGCAGCATGACAGCTGGCCGACCGCCAGCTGTCATGTGCATTAGCTAAATACCGCGCTCAGCCGAACAGTGCCGGCTCCCGATAGTGCCGGTCACAAGCCTGGCCATCGGCCCGGAACAGGTGGCATTTGTTGGCCAACAGCCCCGTTGCGTAGGCCTGACCTACCGCCACGCGGCGGTTACCGTCACTGGCAACCGCCACCATCTCGTCCACGCCTTCGAAGTTCAGATGCAGCAGATTGTGGTCGCCGAGGCGCTCGGCCACTGCAATTTCGCCATGGAAGACGAAATCAGCCTGCTCGGAGTCAACGAAATGTTCTGGCCGAACACCCAAGGTCAGGGCATCGCCTGGAGCAACCTGACTGCCATCGACCGGTAGCCGTAACGCGCTGCCCCCTGGCATCGCGACCTCCACCGACTCCGCATCGGCGCGTATCACCTTTACCGGCAGGAAATTCATTTGCGGTGAGCCGATGAAGCCCGCTACGAACTGGTTTTTCGGGTAGTGATACAGCTCCAGCGGCGGCCCGACCTGAGCGATGCGGCCGGCGTTGAGCACGACGATCTTGTCCGCCAGCGTCATGGCTTCGACCTGATCGTGCGTGACATAGATCATCGTGGACTGCAGTCGCTGATGCAGGCGCGAGATCTCAATACGCATCTGCACGCGGAGAAAGGCGTCGAGGTTCGACAACGGCTCGTCGAACAGAAATACCTTCGGTTCCCGCACCATGGTCCGGCCGATGGCAACGCGCTGGCGCTGGCCACCGGACAGATCCTTGGGTTTGCGATCAAGCATCTGATCGAGCTGAAGAATTTTCGCCACCGAGTCGACGCGACGCTTGATTTTGGCCTTGTCGATCTTCGCCAGCTTCAGACCGAACGCCATGTTTTCCGCGACATTCATATGCGGGTAGAGCGCATAGGACTGGAACACCATGCCCACTGAACGATCCATAGGCGGCAGCTCATTGACCCGCTCGCCATCGATGCGCAGCTCCCCGTCCGTGATGTCTTCCAACCCGGCAATCAGTCGCAACAGTGTCGACTTGCCACAACCGGACGGGCCCACGAACACCACAAATTCGCCGTCAGCAATATCCAGATCGATACCGCGGGTAATAGGGACGTCATCAAAGCTCTTGCAGATATTCCGCAGGGTTACGCTGGCCATTATTGTTGTTCTCCTTCAAACAGCCGCCACGACGTATCGCGGCAAGCGAAACGGGCGACAGCAACCCGGTCGAAACGGACCAGACGCCCGTCTCGACCGACTCGCTCAGCCAAGCCGGCGCGCAAATCCGAAACCATGCGCCGGCAAATGTACGCCGTGCCCCTCGAAAACGGCTGATGCCGAGGGCACGTCGAGGCCTTCGACCGGAGCCGACAGATCAAAGTGCCGTGCGCTATCGCCCATATTGAACAGACATACCCAAACCTGATCGTCCAGGCGGCGCTCATACACCAGCAGCGCATCGTCATGGTAAACGGTGCGCATACTGCCTTCGATCAACAAGCGCTGGTCCTGACGCCATGCAAGAAACCGGCGATAGATGTTGAGCATCGAATTCGGGTCCTGCTCCTGGGCGGCCACTGACATTGGCAAGTGACGATCGGCCATCGGCAACCAGGGCTGCTCCCGGCTGAAGCCGCCGTGCTGGTCCTGATCGTGCCAGGGTATCGGTGTGCGGCAACCGTCGCGCCCTTTGAATTCCGGCCAGAAGCGAATGCCGTACGGATCGACCAGCTGCTCGAACTGCAGCTCGGCCTCATCCAGCCCCAGCTCCTCGCCCTGATAAAGGCACACGCTGCCGCGCATGGTCAGTAGCATCGCCATGAACATGCGGCCGCGCGCCAGATCGGGTTGGTTGGCGAGCGCCCAGCGGCTCATGACCCGCACCACATCGTGGTTGCCGATGGACCAGCACGGCCAGCCGTCTACCAACTCGCGTTCCACGCAGTCGATGGTGTGCCGCAGAAAACCTGGGCTGCACTGTTCGGTCAGCAGATCGAAGGAGTACGCCATGTGCAGCGTGTCGCTGCCTCCCGTGTAGGCGGCCATGGTGCTCAACGAATGGTCGCAACCGATTTCGGCCACCGTTGCGCTGCCCGGGTAGCGTTCCAGCAACTGGCGAATACGCCGCAGAAAGTCGAGGTTTTCCGGCTGGGTCTTGTCGTACACATGCTTCTGGAAGGCATAAGGATTGTCGGCGCGAACGCCGATGCTGCCTTCGCGAATGTCATGGTTCGGCGGGTTGTCGCGCAGTTCGCGGTCGTGAAAATAGAAGTTCGCCGCGTCCAGACGGAAGCCGTCGACGCCGAGTTTCAACCAGAACTCCATGTCCTCGAGCAGCTGTTGCTGCACCGACTCACAATGGAAGTTGAGGTCCGGCTGGCTGGAGAGGAAGTTGTGCAGGTAGTACTGCTTGCGGCGACTGTCCCAGGTCCAGGCGGCACCGCCGAAGACCGACAGCCAATTGTTGGGCACGGTGCCGTCGTCTTTCGGATCGGCCCAGACGTACCAGTCGGCTTTGTCGTTGTCGCGGCTCGAGCGGCTTTCCTTGAACCAGGCGTGCTGATCAGATGAGTGATTGAGTACCTGATCGATCAGGATGCGAATGCCACGCGCATGGGCAACATCGATGACCTGTTTGAAGTCTTCCAGCGTGCCGAACAGCGGATCTACGCCGCGGTAATCGGACACGTCATAGCCGAAGTCCTTCATGGGCGAGGTGAAGAACGGCGACAGCCAGATGGCATCGACGTTGAGGCTGGCGATGTAGTCGATCTTCTCGACTACACCGAGCAGATCGCCGACCCCGTCGCCGTTGCTGTCGAAAAAGCTGCGCGGGTAAACCTGATATATGACGCCGCCGCGCCACCAGTCATTGCGATTCATACAACCAACCTTCGATGTTTGGGGGAACACGCCGCCACTCTAGGTGCGTCATCCCGCCGCAACATCCTCCCGCCAGCGCAATACCGAGGCGTATGGCTCGGGCGTAGAGGCGGCCGGAGCGGGGGGCGTAGAGCGGGCTGCCGGGAGTCGTATATAGCTGCCGCTGTCATTCGTCATAAAAATGTCGACAAACAAGCGAATCGACACTTATCTGTCACGAGCGGCATTTAGGATCGATGCAGTTCCAGGACTGATCCGCAGTAGCCGCCGCCCAGCAGACCTGCGCAGCCGCCCAGTCAGGAGCGACACGCATCCAAAATCCATGGAGAGATGAAATGTTCAAGTGCAAGCCCCTCGCAGCCGCCATCATCGCGATTCTGGCCACTCAGGCTCACGCCCAAGACAACAGCGCAGAACAGAATCAGACCGGTGCCGACAACATTGTCGAAGTGACTCAGACTGGTGGTCAGGACAACATTTCCTACCAGGCCCAGACCGGCGCCAGCAACGACGGCATGGTGACCCAGACTCAGGCCACGATGTCCGATGCCGTGCAGACGCAAACTGGCGACCTGAACCGCGCGGACATCGTGCAGTCCTCGACCGTGCAGAGCGAAGCCATCCAGCTGCAAAGTGGCGACAACCATGATGCGAGCATTGTCCAGAGCGACTCCACCGGCGCCACCGCTCGCCAGTACCAGGAGGGCAGTTTCAATACCGCGTACACCGAGCAGACCGCAGCTGACCTGAGCACCGCCGTTATCGACCAGGACGGCAGCGACAACTTCGCCGAATCCATCCAGAGCAACACCGAACTGAGCGTTTCGGAACAACGCCAGATTGGCAATGACAACGTTTCGCTGGTCTGGCAGGAAAATGGCGCGCGCAACGACGGCGTGGTTAATCAGGAAGGCAACGGCAACGACGCCACTGTCTATCAGATGGACGTTTCTGACTCCGTCGCTAATATCGACCAACAGGGTGATCTGCAAGTCGCGTCCGTCACCCAGGAAGGCGTCGAGCATAGCGCTGAGATCCGGTCCAACGGACTGCAGAGCGAAGCCTACATCGACCAGAGCGGCTCGCTGCAGACCGCGTCGATCTTCCAAGACGGCACCGCCAACAGCGCCGACATCTTCCAGGTTGGCGATAGCAACACCGCCAGCACCGAGCAGACCGGCAACAACAACTATGCCATCGTCGATCAAGACGGCAGCATGATGACTGCTTCGCTGCAGCAGAACGGGCAGTTCAACGAGGCTTACGTCACTCAGGAAGGCACCGATCAGCTGATCGACTTCGCCCAGGATGGCGCCGACAACCTGCTCACCGTGACCCAAACCGGAAATGGCAACGAGCTGACCGGTTCCAGCTACGGCGACAACAATCGTGTGGACGTGGTGCAGGGCGGCGACCTCAACGTGGCCGACATCCAGCAGATCTATGGCTCGGACAACGAAGTCAGCCTGACGCAAGCTGGCCAGGACAACATGGCGACCGTGATTCAGGGCGGCGTTGGCAACCAGGCCATGCTGATGCAGAGCGGCATGGGCGACACGGCAATGGTGTCGCAGATGGGCTCGGGCAACTTGGCCACCGTGACCCAGCAGTAAGCAGTGCCGGCAGCCGGCCTCGGAGCCGGCTGCCATTCTTACGTCTATCAGCGACTACGGGCCGGATTGCCTACAACTGTCGTCCCCGCCGCCACATCCCGAGTCACCACACTGCCCGCTCCGATCACGGCGTCATCGCCGATGGTTACGCCCGGCAGGATGATCGCGCCACCGCCAATCCAGACGTTCTCCCCAATCACCACCGGACGGCCGAATTCCAGGCCGCTGCGGCGCTCTTCCGCGCTTCGTGGATGGTCCGCCGCGTAAATCTGCGTAGCTGGTCCGATCTGCGTTCCCGAACCGATGCGCACCTCGACCACGTCGAGAATCACGCAATTGAAGTTGAAGAACACATCGTCGCCGAGGTGAATGTTGTAGCCGTAGTCGCAATGAAACGGCGGCCGGATCACAGCGCCTTCGCCTACGCTTCCTAAACGCTCTTTCAGCAAGTTACGGCGCACCGCCGGTGTATCGCCGAGCGTTGCGTTGTAACGCACCATCCAGGCTTTGGCGGCGGCTTGATCGGCCTGCAACTCGGCGTCACCGGGCCGGTAGAGTTCGCCGGCGAGCATCTTCTGTTTTTCGGTCATCGGCATGTCAGGCTCCACTGGAAATGAAAATGACGCATTCGGCCTTGGACCGGCCGGATGCGTCATCGCTCGCATGCCACCCGCTATTCGCCCTGGATTTTGCTCAGCAGGCTGCGGGCCAGCTGCACGGCCTCGTTGCGATGGGTGATGTTGAGCTTCTGATACAGACTGCGGATGTGCGTTTTGATCGTCGTCGGCGCGACATTCAGGTGTTCCGCAATCTGCTCGTTGGACTGCCCCGCGTGGATCAGGCTCAGCACCTGCCACTCTCGGCGCGTCAGCGGCGAATGGCGGATCAGCTCCGGCACATCCGGGCGGTTGATGATGTCCTGGATCACCGCTTCGTCGAGGGTGATGCGGATCGCCCGGCTGAAGTCCCGCTGCTGTTGCGCCAGCTGTATCAGGCGATCGGCACGCTGGGCTTCGAGTTCGTCGAGCCGACGTTCATGCTGCAACGCCTTGAGCATGGCGATCAGCAGCTTACCGACGCGCAGAAAGCTGCCGATGGCACCCGTGCTGCTCGCCAGGGTCAACGCCAGCTGCAGGTTATCCAGCGCCTGCTGACGCTCTTCTCGCAGCCAGTGCAGTTGCGCAAGCAGGATGTGGTTGCGGTTCAAGTCCATGATCAAGCCGTGCTGCTCCGCATCGATTTGCAGCTGCCTGAGGATCGGCAGCGCCTTGTCCGGCTGCTTCAGCGAAAGGTGGGCTCGCGCGTGGTTACGGCCGTTGTACTGGGCGAAGTGATTGAGGCCGCGCTCGAGCGCTGGCGCCGTCAGCAGCCATTGCTGGATCGCGGTCTTGTCCTGGGTGGAGTCCCAGTAGCTGAGCATTACTGCATGGGCATTGGCGAGCCAGTCGACATGGTAATTGTCGTCAGCGAGCATGCTCTGGATCTTGCCTATGTAGTCCGCGCAGGCGCTCTGCTGGCCGCGCGCATGGGCGATCCCGGCCAGCAGCGCGTAGCACTGCAGCAGCCAGCGGTCGCCGACGTCTTCGAGTATCTGGATGCCCTGCAGCGCGCACTGCTCGGCGGCATCCAGATGGTGCCACTCAAGCAGCACCTGACCACGCACGCGGTAGATGAACTCCATGATCGGGGTCGCCTGCAGGTCGGCCTGTTCGACGTACTGGATCGCCCGCTCCTGCAGCGAATAGGCCTTCTGTAAATAGCCCTGGGCAATGGCGATTTCAGATAGCTGGCCGAGATTCCATACCACTAGGTGCGAGGCGCGAATCTCGCGGGCACGGCGTTCGGCCTCTTCGTACTGCTTCTGCGCCTGCGGTAACAGACCCTGCACGAAATGCGCCTCAGCCAGACCCGAGAGGGCTGCGACCTTCGAGGTGCGCATGATCAACGGCTCACGTACCAAGGCTTCCCGCGCCAGGGCGATTGCCTGTTCCTCATCACCACGGTTCATGGCGACCTGAGCGCGAACGGCGTTGAATTCGCCAACGATGCGCGCCCAGTCGTCTTCCGAACAGCTCTGCTGTAGGGCCTCTTCGCCGGCCTTGAACCAGCGCTCGACCTGATCGAACTGGTAGGAGTTCTGTGACACCCAGGCCTGCAGCAGGGTCAACAGCGGCGAGCCGGCGATAACCCCCTCCGGCAGTGTTTCCAGGCATTGCTGCAGCAGCTCAAGGCGGCCCTGACGGTAGAACTGCCGGCCGTGGCGCTCCAGCACTTCGCCGACGCGGGTCGGGCAGCCGGCCCGTACCGCATGCCGCGCGGCCTCTTCCGGCAGGTTTTCCGCCATCAGCGCTTCGGCCGCACGCAGGTGCAGATCGGATAGCCGCTGAGGCTGATGGGTGCGCAGTTCGCCCAGCACAAAGGTGGCGAACAATGGGTGGTAGGCATACCACTGACGAAGGCCATCCAGCGACTGCAGGAAGAGCCCGTTACGCTCCAACTGCTCGAGCATCCCGCGAGCATTGCTGCCCTGAGTCAGTCGGTCGGCCAGCGCTGCGTTGAAGCGATCCAGCAGACAGGTCGCCTGGAGGAAATCCAGCGTGCTTGCGCCAAGACTGGCAACGACCTGCTCGCGCATGTAATCGCGAATATACGGATGACCGAGCTGCAGGTTTTCCAGAAACAGGTCCATGCCACGGCCCGTCTGCACTTCCTGCAGAACCAGCTGCAATGCGCACGGCCAGCCGCCGATACGCCGGTTCAAGCGCTCGACCTGCTCGCGGTTGATCGAAACCGGCAGGCCCAGATCCAGCAGTGCCTGAACTTCGTCGGTTTCGAAGGCCAGATGCTGAGCGTCAACGGTAAGCAGCTGATGCTTGACCCGTAGATCCGCCACGCCCAGTTCCGGCAGGCCGCGACTGCAGACCAATAGCGTCATCCAGCTCGGCATGTTGCGCAGGAAGAAGCGAAGCGCAGCGATGACTTCTGCGGTGTACAGCGTTTCGAAATCATCCAGTACCAGCAGCAGCGGTTCGTGCTCACCCGGCAATTCGGCCAGCAGATGCGTAAGCAGCGTATCGAAAGCCTCCCTGCCCTGACCGGCCAGCAAGAGGCTGCGGGGACACCCATGCTCCAACTGAGCGTCGAGGGCGTGAAGCAGATAGCGGCCAAGCTGCAGCGGATCATTGTCGCCCGGATGCAGCTGCAACCAGGCGACACGACCCTCGAACGCCCTTGCCCACTGGCACGCCAGGGTCGTCTTGCCGAAACCGCTCGGTGCGTGCAGTACAGCCAGCCGCACCTCGCCAAGACGCTGAAACCACTCGTCAAGGCGTGGCCGCGACAACAGACCGCGCGGCAACAGCGGCATGTTCAGCTTCGCCGGTATCAGCGGCAAGGGTGCAGGTATTGCGGCGTTCATGGTCGTCTCCCGTTGTTCGTTCCCTGTTCGGGTGTCGTGACGCATCGAGCTGTCCTGGGTCGATTACCCCTTTACGCCTCCGGCTGTGAGCCCGCCGACGATCCACTTCTGGCAATACAGGAACACCGCGGTGATCGGCAGTCCGGAGAGAACCGCCGCAGCAGCGAAGTCGCCCCAGAGGTAGTTCTGGTCATAGAGATACTGTTGCGCACCGACCGACAAGGTGAGCTTGTCTACATCCATCAACAGCACCGAGGCAATGGGGTACTCGGTGACACTGGTGATGAAGGCGAGGATGAACACCACCGCCAGAATCGGCACGCTCATGGGTAGCAAGATGTGCACGAACGCCTGCCAGGTGGTGGCGCCGTCGACGATGGCCGCCTCTTCCAGCGAGCCATCGATGCTTTCGAAGTAGCCCTTGATGGTCCAGATATGCAGCGCCATGCCACCCAGCGAGGCGATGATCACGGCGCCGTGGGTGTTAACGCCCAGCCAGCTGATGTGCTCGCCCAACTGGTCGAACAAGGCGTAGATGGCCACCAGCGTCAGCACCGGCGGGAACATCTGGAAGATCAGCATGCCCTTGAGGATCGGACTCTTGCCGCCGAAGCGCAGGCGCGCAAAGGCATAGGCGCTGGTGGTCGAAAGCATGAGGATCAGCAGCGAGCTGATCAGCGCGATCTTCATCGAGTTCCACAGCCAGGTCAGCACCGGGAATGGCGGGTTGCTGACCTCACCGTTGTCGTGCACGTAGGGGATGCCCAGCGCCAGCGACCAGTGCTCCAGCGTCGGATTGTCCGGCAGCAGACTGCCAGTGGCGAAGTTGCCCTCCCGGAAGGAGATTGACACCACCATCAGCAGCGGGAACACGATCAGCGCCACAAAGGCGAGCAAGCCTGCGTGCGTCAGCCAGAGGCGATATTTGACGGATTTCGGTTGAACCATGGCCATGTGCGTAATCCTCAGACCTTGACCTTGGAAAGCTTCAGGTTCAGCCAGGCCATGGCGCCGACGACGATGAAGATCAGCGTGGCGATGGCGGCGGCCAGGGCAAAGTTCTGCCCCGAATCCTGGAAGGCGATGCGGTAGGTATAACTGACCAGCAGATCGGTGGTGCCCGCCGGGGTTGTGGTGCCGAGAATGTCGGGTCCGCCACGGGTCAGCAGCGTGATCAGCACAAAGTTGTTGAAGTTGAAAGCGAAGCTTGCGATCAGCAGCGGCGCCAGTGGCTTGATCAGCAGCGGCAGCGTGATCTTCAACAGATTGTCGACTGGCGTCGCGCCGTCCATTGCCGAGGCCTCATAGAGGTCGCGCGGAATCGCCTGCAGCAGCCCCATGCACAGCAACAACATGTAGGGATAACCGAGCCAGGTGTTGACCATCAGGATCATGCTGCGCGCCAGGGTCGGGTCACTGAACCAGTCCGGCCGCACCCCGAACAGGCTGTCGAGCATCAGGTTGATCTCACCGAAGCTCTGGTTGAACAGGCCTTTGAACACGAGGATCGAGATAAACGCCGGCACCGCGTACGGGAGAATCAGCATCAGCCGGTAGAACGCCTTGCCGCGAACCATCTCCCACTGCAGCAGACTGGCCAGCACCAGGCCGACCGCGAGGGTGAAGACCACCGTCAGCGCGGCGAAGCACACCGTCCAGACGAAGATCTGCAGAAACGGGCCGCGAATCTTCGGATCGGTCAGCACCTTGGCGAAATTGCTCCAGCCGGCATAGACCGTGTAACCCGGCGCGACCTGCTGCCCTTCGGCATCGACGTAGAAGCCGATCTCATCGTTGGCCGTAAGGCGTTCACCGGTCTGGTTGTTGACCAGCGAGCCATCGTCGCGCAACCGGTACAGCGGCTCCACCGCGGCGACTTCACGCAGCCCATAAAGGCGCAGCAGCTGACCTTCATGGCCGCGCATGACCCACTGTTCCAGTTGCTTGCGCTGGCGGATCACATCACGCAGCGGCATGGCCGCACCCAGGTTTTCGACCTCAGCCTCCCGGCTCATGCCAAGCGGCTCGCCCTCAACCGGCTCACCTGCCAGCGGAGCGGAAACCCAGACGCCCTGCTCGCCACGGTCGACCCGCAGCCGCATCTCCCCGGCATCGTTCTGGTGCAGGCTGAAGCCGAAGCGTTCGCCTGCAAGGTAGGTCTGATTGAGGTGGTAGCGCTGCGCCTGCTCGAAGCTCAGCAGGTTGGTGCCGCTGTAATTGGTGAAGCCGATGCCCACGGTGTAGAGC
>Ga0208814_1001190_pt1 | contig 12652 bp, 6 predicted proteins | sample MalvirAntarct_55_FD_184253 | JGI IMG/M metagenome (GOLD analysis project Ga0208814, IMG submission 184253) | Marine viral communities from the Global Malaspina Expedition - Malaspina viral metaG Antarct_55 (SPAdes) (version 2) | ecosystem: Environmental > Aquatic > Marine > Oceanic | place: South...
GAGCAACCGGAGCTGAGGGAGCACAAGGAGCAACAGGAGCCGAGGGAGCACAAGGTAATGCTGGAACAGATGGAGCACAAGGAGCAACTGGTATTCAAGGCGCACAAGGAGCAACAGGAGATGAGGGAGCACAAGGAGCAACTGGTCTTCAAGGCGCACAAGGAGCAACAGGAGCTGAGGGAGCACAAGGAGCAACCGGTCTTCAAGGAGCACAAGGAGCAACAGGAGCTGAGGGAGCACAAGGAGCAACTGGTCTTCAAGGAGCACAAGGAGCAACAGGAGCTGAGGGAGCACAAGGAGCAACTGGTCTTCAAGGAGCACAAGGAGCAACAGGAGCTGAGGGAGCACAAGGAGCAACTGGTATTCAAGGCGCACAAGGAGCAACAGGAGCTGAGGGAGCACAAGGAGCAACTGGTCTTCAAGGAGCACAGGGAGCCACAGGTACATCTTATTCAAACGCATCAGTATCATTCTTTACCGATTTAAATGACACCTGGGCAGGTGGTGTGGTGGCGACACTTCCCAATTCATTTGATATTGATTTATTACAACCTGGTGTTACATTTGGTTGGCCTGTTTTACCACATGGAGCAGGAACATATTATAATATTACTGGTAGATATATTAACACAGTCCCTGCTAGAGGTAGAGGTGCTACTTACGGAGAGTTTATGCCAGGAAGTGCTGTTGGTGTAACCGGTGAAATATTAGCAGGAGCAGTTAATTACCAGAATAATTCTTTGACTAATTATGATGTATATATGTCTAATTATGGTACAGCTTCACCATTTGGTAGAGCACGAATTGGAACGGCTCTATCACTAACATTTGGTTCTCTTGAAATTTCACTTAATCCTGGTTCTGGGATACCATTAAGTCCTACAGATTATATAGGAATATGGGTAGAAAGCCCTGGTGGAGGAGCAATTGCGCCCCCCACTGTATTAATCGAAGGAACCTTGTATTTTTCACTTAAATAAATTTCACATTGATAATAATTTAGAAATGAATAAATCAGTTTGTTTATTTAATTTACAAACAAATGTAAATTAAATAATTCGTATAGTATATATATATTATGTCATTAAATCCTAGATATAAATTAGTCCTGCGACCAGAATTTCCAGCTATTGATGGTGTTAGGTCATTAAATGGGCTACCACAACAACCATTTGTAGATGCTAGTGGAAATATAGACATGTCGGGAAATTATTTACTAGTGAAAAATATAGAAGCTGGTACAGAAGCATTTACAACAAATGGGGAAATAGGAATTATAAATGTATTTAGCGATTCCACTACAAATGGTGTTTCCTGTATTAATTTCAAACATGATAGAAATAATATGGGTGGAAATAATCGTCGTTATTGTTCATTTCAACCAAGAAATACCAATTTTATAGCTGGTTCCATAACTGGAAATCCGGCAACGGTATCCTATAATACCACTAGTGATGCTAGAGCAAAGAATCTAGTAATAGATGATAAAATAGTCAATAGTAGTTTGCGTTTCACCGGGGAAAATAATGGTGCGTATAATTCCCATAGTTTAAGCAGTGAGACAAATCCTACAGTTTTAAATATCACTTATCCATCTTGGTTAAGTTCAGTGGAGTCCTTACGTCCAATGATATACCAATTTAAAAGCGACGTTGTAACAGATACATCATTCAACTTCGACCTCAGTTTAAATGATACTATAGAAACGCGGTCAGTGAATTATCAGGGATTTTTCGCACAAGATGTTCAGGCAGTTTATCCACCAGCTGTCACTGGAATGCTAAATAAGACCGATTCAAATGGAAACCCAGTATATCAACAGCTAGATATGACAAAACTGATACCCATGATGGTGGGAGCAATACAAGAATTGTCGGCGAAAGTTTCTATATTAGAAGCATCTATGAATGAAATTAATGCCAAAATTGAACCAAATAGATTATATACAAGTCCAAATGGATTGTTTTCTTATGTGATTAATAATACGAATAGTACATATAATTCAAACGATTATTATCAACCAATTAAAGATGCTATTGAAAAATGGGATAGTTTGGTAGGAATACCTAATATTTATACTACAAACGATGATTACAATTATAATGCTTTAAATATCAATATAAATTTTTCAGAATTAGGGACAAATATACTGGGAGGGGCCTATATTACACAGGTTACGTCTCCAGGTGATACTTATAAATATGGCAATACATTCGCAACATCAGGAGTATTTGATTTAAACACATTATATTTAACACAAATGAAAAATAATACTTATAATAATGGGTATTCGCAGTTATATTATACAGCTCTACACGAAATAGGTCATGTATTAGGTATTGGACCATTATGGTCATCTCCGAATATTATATCTTTCATTCCAAGAACACAATATGAAGAAAATGGTACAACAAAATATTATTATACAGGACAATATGCTTTAACTGAATACAAAAGCTATTTTCCTAGTAATATTTCACAAAGTTGGATAGGAATTCCTATTGAAGATGACGGTGAGCAAGGAACTCAAAATGTACATCCGGAGGAAGGTAATGTAGAGAATGGAAGTATATCTCTAGAAACTAGAACTATAAATGGTGTTACATATTATGGTTTAAATAATGAGTTAATGACTGGTTGGAGCGAACAATCAGTTGAGATGCCTTTAAGTAGAGTCACATTAGGATTCTTACAGGATATAGGTTACAATGTAAATTATGCTCTAGCAGATGATTATACATCAACCTATTAAAAATAAAATAAAATAAAATAAACCATATAATATATAATATATATATGACTACTGTTAGTAAAGAATTAATAGACCCTTCAGGGAATGTAAGTTATATGTATAAATTTTCTTTAGAGAAAGCATTAAACGATAGTTTAACAAACGAACAAATATACGGAATATCAGGTGAATCGTATAAAATAGTTTATGATAACTCCATGACATATATTGGATACGGCGAAGACATGTCTCTCTTTAATGCTAACGGACAGGCTATGTATTTAACCGGAATAAATAGTAAAGAAAATATGGATAGAATAGTATCAAAAATGAAGAAATGATAGTAAAGCAAATAGACCGTCTATTTTTGAATAGTTATTAATAACGAAATAATATTAAATATAGATTCGTTATTAATAGTACAGTCAAATGAAGCTTGAATATGCGATAGATATATGTGGTAATGAAATATTACAAGATGAAACTGGTGATCACCAAGTGATGATGGAATGGGAAAAACCATATATGGAAAAATGTATTGAATATTTGGACCCATCTGGTTCTGTATTGGAAATTGGATTTGGTCTCGGTTATTCGGCAAATAAGTTATGTTCTTATCAATCGGTTACTTCTTATACTGTTATAGAATGCTGTCCTGAAGTATGGAAAAAATTCGAATTGTTTAAAGAAAATATGAAAATCACGCGTCCAGAACTGAACGTAACTGTGATCAAGGGACGATGGGAAGACGTGTTATGTGAAGGAGAACTATTTGATAGCGTGTTTTTCGACGACTATAATGGTTCAGTAACGCATGAATCGGTTAATCGTTTTAACAAATTTTTATATAATTTGTTAATAAATGGACACACCAAGATTGGTAGTAAAATATGCTGTTATTCTACAGGGGATACAGAATATACTATCACTGGACTAGAACAGAAATCATATGAATATATGATAGACGTTCCTAGCTATTGTAATTATGCCAAAGGAAATAAAATGTATATTCCAATCATTAGACAAACGAAAGAATATACTGGAGACGCTATGTTAAAAGAGTTAAAAGAAAAACTATTAAACCCATTAAACCCATTAAACCAATTAAATCCGGTACATAAAAAATTTCATGAACAAGCAATGAAAGCAAAAGCATATTACGATAAACCAAAGAGTATCTATTGTAATCTTATGGTCATAGACAATTTTTACAAGAATGCCCAATCGACCCGAGATTATATATTGACACAAGAATTCAAAGTGCGTGGAAATTATCCCGGACAAAGAACGACATCAAGAGCGAATCAACATTTGAAGGAAATGATTGAAGGGTATATTCAACATTTTGCTGGGAAAATTATTGATTGGCCGATGCCTGACGATGGGCGAAACAACAATGATACCTACAATGGTGCGTTTCAATACACGACAAGTCATGACAGAACATGGATACATAATGATGGATGGAATAATTGGGCAGGAGTTCTCTATTTAACACCCAATGCTCCCGTCAATTCAGGAACAGGTATCTACCGTTTTAAAGACGGTACGAGAACCGTGGATGAAGCAGAAGCGCGAGGAAATAAGAAAATAATAGATGAAAATTCACAAGATTACAATAAATGGGAGCTTGTGGATAAAGTAGGCAATGTATTTAATCGTCTTGTTCTGTTCAATTCAAAACAATATCATGCGAGTATGGACTATTTCGGAACCAATAAAGAGAATGGTCGTCTATTTCAAGTGTTCTTCTTCTCAACAGAGAGATAATCAAGAGATAATCAAGAGATAATCAAGAGATAATCAAGAGATAATCAAGAGATAATCAAGAGATAATCAAGAGATAATCAAGAGATAATTATAATCTATAAATATTCAACTGTGTAATTAATCTAATAGCAATACAAGTATAAATATAAATACATATACTATTTATTATATGTATTTAATCGTTGGTTGTGGTTTAACTGGTGCTACTATAGCAGAACGCATATCAAGCGAATTAAACGAAGAAGTTTTGATTATTGATAAAAGGAATCATATTGGTGGCAATTGTTATGATTATATAGATAATGACACTGGAATATTAGTTTGTAAATATGGTGCTCATATATATCGTAGCAATGACGATATTGTATGGAATTATATAAATCGTTTTAGTAAATGGGTTAGATGGGAACATAAGGTATTGTCCTATGTTGACAATAAATACGTGAGTGTACCGGTTAACATAACAACTGTAAATGAGTTGTGTGATGAAACTATACAAACAAGTGATGAAATGGATACATGGTTGGAAAACACGCAGGTTAAATATGATACTATTACAAATAGTGAAGAGATGTGTAAATCGCGCGTAGGCAATGTTCTATATGATAAAATGTTTAAAAATTATACTTACAAACAATGGAATAAATATCCAGAGGAACTGAATGCATCAGTTTTAAGAAATATTCCTATTAGAAATAATTTTGATTGTAGATATTTTGACCATAAATACCAAGCTCTTCCTAAGAAAGGGTATACTAAATTTATAGAAAAAATGTTAAATCATAAAAAGATTTCATTACAATTAAATACAACCTATGATGAATATATGAAAACACATAATAAGAGTGAATTTAAAGGGATTATTTTTACTGGACCAATTGACGAATATTTCTCACATTCTAATATTGAGAAATTAGAATATAGAAGTTTACAGTTTGACATTAAGAGATATAAGAATATGAACTATTACCAACCGAATTCTGTTATCAATTACCCGGAATATAATGTTCCATTTACTAGAATTGTAGAGTACAAACATTTCTTGAATCAACAATCTACTGGTACTATTGTGGTTAGTGAAACATCTAGTGATATAGGGGAGCCGTATTATCCAGTTCCAAATGAGCGGAATTTAACATTATATGCAAAATATAAGGAATTGGCAGAGTATGAAGAAACAAATAATCATGTGTTTTTTGTTGGAAGACTAGCAAATTATAAATATTTTAATATGGACGAAGCAATAGCTAATGCGTTACATTTTTTTAATGAAACAATAATGAACACTGTAAAATAAAAATGCGAATGAGAAATAACAAATATCTATAATTTCATCATTTCATCATTTCATCATTTCATCATTTCATCATTTCATCATTTCTACCATGAATTGTTTATTTTTTTCAATTCTTACTTTGCTACTCGCAAAATCAGGATCGTCAATGATTTCATTTATTAATGATAACCCTTCATCATATCGCTTTGTCCAATAACAAGATACTGATAATTCGTCATTTAAATATTTTCCATAGGTAGATGGATTGATAAATAATGTATATTTTTCGCTAGCAACTGATAATTTTTGTTGTTGAGCAAGTTTTAAATATTTATATCCTAATACCGTATTCGATTTATCATTGAAATATTTACCTAATATGTAATATGGTTCGGCACGGTCTCCAAATATAGAAATGGCTTTATTCATTTGAACTATAATACCATCATCATCATATTTTAAATGTATCATACATCTCGCAATTCTCATATGTGATTCAAATACTTCCTCTGACCATGTATTTTGTAATTTGGTATATAACGTATACCATTGAATTGCTTCTTTATGATGATTTGCGTCCATATAACTTTGAGCACAATAAAAAGCGGATCTATTAACGATACCGTATGGGTCGTCGTACAATACTTGAAAGAATTGTTCTTTTAAAGCACGAGCATCCTTTATATATTTTTCAGGGTCTATACTTCTTATTCCACGTTCTTCCGCATCTATCCACGTTTCATCACGGATAAAATGATACGAGTGTTGTATATTCTTTTTATGTAAACATACTATAATATTATGAGCTACACCGATATATTTCCACTGAACACGATTATTATATAATATTGTTGCTTTAAATGTATTAGCCCCCCTATTTAATCTAAAAAAATATGCGTCAGCATTTGTATTATATAATTCATCCGTATTGAAATCACCCATTAACCAATCGTCTGCGTCCAAATGTAATAAAAAGTCGCTTTTATTATAACACCTTTCAAATAATAGTGATTTATTTACTTCGAATCCACACCATTCATCTAACCACAATTCACCAGGTATATTCTTCTCTGTAAAAAAATCAATAATTAATTTACATGTATTATCTGTGGAGCCAGTATCACATATCACCCAATAATCAATATGCTTATATACACTGTTCAATGTCTCTATTATGACATGTTCTTCGTTTTTACACATACTTCCAAAACACAATTTTGGCGGAGTATTGTCTTGCTTATCTAATTTAAATAATACACTCATTTACATTAGATATTAATATTATTTTTATATGGTATTTTTGTATAAATTATATTTTATATATGGTTTGTATTGATAAAGCACCAATCCGCATCAGGACCGTTATTAGAGAATTTTTCAGCATATACTATCCATCCGTGTTGTATTAAAAAATCTCTAGTTTCATTACATAGTGGTGCTCCTTTATTATATTCACTATGCTGTAATTCTACTATTAAATATTTTGCTTTATTAATAGTATCCATAGACCCTTTTAAAATATCTAATTCACATCCTTGAACATCTATTTTTACTAAGTCAGGAAATGGAATGTCTTTATTTTTTATTACAGTAGACAAGGTTAATCCATTCTTTTTAATAATATGATTGTCTGTAAATATTTCACATGATTTATTATGACCAATTTCTTTATAATACGAATTACCAGCTGGATATAAATTATTTTGATAAAAATCTATTTGTTTATTGTCTGTATCACATAATACTTGACATGTATAATTATATTTACATTTGTCATATGTTTCATAAAAAAGTTTAGACTCTTCCATTGCTTCAAATAAATATATTTCAGAATCTTTCCACACTTGGTGAGCATGTTGGGTCCAATGTAATACACATGAACCTATATCATATATTATTAATGGCGTATAATTATTTCCTAACATTTTTAAAAAATTAATATGAGCAATTGGAATATCATTTGATGTGTAAATATTTTGTAATATAGCATATCTATCTAATATAGATGATAACGCAAGAGGGACTTCTCTATTCTGCCAATAATGTATAAATACAGTTTCCTCATTGGTATTTTTAAATCTTCCAACACCTTTACCATCAATTGTATATGAATGCTCATGATATATAATCATATTTTGGCTTGACATTTTTTTTTGTTCGAACAAGACAATTCTTAACAACTCTTCACATAGATAATGATAGTTAGATTGTAATGTATTGTTTTCCGTATTGTAAGCATGTTTTAGAGCATCATATATAATTTCGTTTCTAGGATATGTCGCAATAAACCCATTAAATAAGTGTTCATTTTTCATAAACGATTTTGCAAAAACCGAATCATAGTCTTGAATAATATTCTTGATATTTGTCTCAAACATTGCATCACTATCTAAAAATACTCCACCACGCAAATACAAGTAATAATATCTAAAAATGTCCGCTTTATGTTGCCCTTGTGTAAAACTATGAAACTTTTGTACAATATCAGGAAAATCTGTCAGTGGATTATCTATAAAGAATTGGATACATTCTTTATCAGTAAAATGTGAATATTTCCAGGTAGGACAATACATATTAATTAATTGTTTTACATATGGAGGCAACACATCCTTAGATGTTTGAAATATAACCTTTGGTATTTCACGATTTTGATATACATCCACATTTGGCAAAAACAATTTATCATATATAGGTCTAGTAATAATCGTAAAATCTTCGTTCATATCTTCAACTGTTCCATGGTTCGTATTTATGTATTCTACAAATTTATTAAATTGCGAATCTAATACAGTATAGTCTGGGTCTATGTCATTTACACATTCCTTGTCATACACTTTAAAATAATGTTCTTGTGTGAAATCAATTCTCTCTTTAACCGCTCCAAAATTATTATATAATAATGGTAGCCCAGAGTTTATTATTTTTGTTAATAAATAACCATATGTCTCACCCCATTCATTCAACATTAAAAACCCATTAATATTATATTTTCTTATATAGTCATAAAACTCAGTTTCCTTATAATATGGAATATTCTGTCCTACTATTTGAAATTTAATTGTATCGCATTCAAATTTCTCTTTCAGATAATGAACATATTTTTCGCCTTTAAATTTACACAGTGGAGAGAAAATACCAATATTAATACACTCATTTTTAAGCTCGGGTATATTTTTAATTCCGGGTTGAACTTTATAGTCGTTTGGATAACATAATGTAAAATTGGATGGATCAAAATATATTGAATATATATCGCGTGTAAATTGCGAATTCATAATGACTTTATCAGATATAGATAGTAATTGTTTTACCTCATTTGACACCGAAATATCATTACTTAGATACGCAGATGGTATATCACTGGTATAGTTATGTTGATCTTGACAAAGCCATTGGAAATCGTGTACAATAATAAGGAATTTAAATTCATAGTTGTCGCGAACATTAATAATATCCTTTATTTCAATATCCGTATAGAGAACATTTTGTAATATAAATAAATCAGCATCATTGAATTCTATAGAAATAAGTTGCTTTCGATTATCAATAAATACATAATCATAATTTGAATACATTTTCATTATATCTGCCAAAAATTTATATGCACCTCCAACTGTATTATTATGAATAATAAAACATTTTGGGTTCTTTATTGTCTTCCATACAGCACTAATTGTTTCCGACTTTTCGTGTTCAGGTCTATCGTCTGTATAATAGTATAATGCTAGAGATGTTCTATCATTTTGTCCCCCATTCCATAGAGCAGGATGTCCGTGGTTTGCGTTATCATCTACTCTAAATAGTACAATTCTATTAAATACGGGTGAAATTTTCTGTTTACATGTGGTCATTTCAGCATTCCATAATTCCAAATGTCCATTATAACTTTCATCATAATCTTTATTTAAATATAACAATAAATTTACTCGTCTATATTTCTTGGTTAAGTGATGCATATTACAATCACTATGAATGCCCAATGTACCATTGTTTTTCATGATATGAATACCTCCCCCAGCTATATCAGGATCTTTCTGTAAATTATTTATACCGGTTACTTGTTCTAACCAATTTATAAAAGTATCACTATCAAAATATTCTTTTATTTCAGATATATATTTTAATTTATTAAAAGCTGTATAGGAAAACTTGTTATTTTGAACATTATCTATACCATAAACATAAGATGGAACTAATTGATCTCTCGGTATAGATTTGATTTCTATAAGTGCATTATTCAGTATATCATCATTTACGATATTATCAAGTACTATATGACTAAACGGTGTGGTGTTGGCAAATTTATACTTTAAATCGTTTACATTTAATAGTGACAAATTTACTATATTATTACTCATTTTCCAAATAATTTCACTCTCACAATTATCATTTTTATACATCATGTTAAAGTAGCTGATTAATTGTTCCTCTGTACAATCAATATAGGAATAGCATTTCATTCTATCGAAATTTAGCGAGTCAAGTTTCTGATGTAACTCTTCATTGGTCAATTTATTACTTAAAAATAAAAAATCATTTCGTCCATTTTTATATAATTCTCTAACTCTTTCCATATTCTCTGGAGTATCTATAGCGTCATTAATAATACAATATTGTTTGTCGTAATTCAAATTAATTCTCTGGTTCATTTTTTTATGTTGGTATTTCTCTCCTCGCTTCCAAATTTGTGATTGAGTTTCTATATAAGATTCATCTTCGTATGCTCCCAATGCCTTCATTTTATCGTGGACACCATATTTTTCATAAAACATGGGACCAATATATTTAGGACCTAGACGATTGATTTCACTGTTGCGAATATTGGAGAAATTATTGCCACCATCGTTCATATATTGAATATATTGCGCCTTGTTGTTTTTAGCAACCTTGTATTTACTACAACAAGTCCTGAGAAGTATCTCGTAATCATCGCAAATAGGTAAAAATTCAGAGTAACTTTCAAGTTCCATTAATACTGACCGTTTCCATATACGTGGATGATTCGGCAAGCAAACGAGATGACTGAGGGTAATGTTATTAATATTTGCAGTATTATAAACATATACCCATTTACCCTTGACTTTCTCCATATAATACCCACCATATCCTTTACAAATGAAATCACTATATTTAAAATTTTCTTGGTTTCTATATAGATTAATAGTATCCCCATATACAAAACCTATTTGGTCATCTGTTTGAAAAATATTGTAGGCATCTTGAAGACAATCCACAAGGATTTCATCATCGTGGTCCAGTTCCAACACATATTTACCACGACATAGTGAAATGACTTCGTTTTTTACATTACCAATATTACCGCTATTTTTATCCCTTTTATACAGTCTTATACGATGATCTCCGGATAGTTTGTCTCGTAGAAAATCAAAATGTTCGTCTTCTGGGGTATCATCCATAATGACCCACTCCCAGTCAATCAAACTTTGCGATTTGATAGAATTGTAAGCAGTGTCAATGTATTCATAGCTTTTGAAACAAGTGGTGAAAATGGAAAAAATGGGTCTGGTAGTGTCACGTGTCTTAATGACATTATCAATATAACAGTAATTTACATTGTGATTGAATTCATCGATATCGGTTATATCCGTTTTATGAAACCATCGTCCAGAAAATCGTGACGGAAGTATAGGTGCTATAGTATTGTGATATTCATCATAAGAATCTCCATATGTTACTAATAAATGATAATTTGGATCAAATAGTTTTTGTAAGTCATCTATTATATTGGTGATAGTAATGGAACAATCTAACTTCGCGCGACTTTCTTCTATAAAATTATCTATATGCGAATAATTGTTATGTCGAAATAGAATAACATGGGGATATTTAGACATTGTATTTTATATAGAAATTGTAGTAATTAGTGTTTAAGCATATAATATAAAAATAATATTGTCTGTAGAAATAATTATATTTTCATATATTACAATGACTGGAACAGATGCTTCAAATTCTATTCTTAAAGTTCATAATACAGGGGATATATCCAAACTATCATATGATAGCAATAGAAACACGTTAAACCTTATGGGAGGGTACAAAAGTGAAATTCTTAATTTAATATCTGCCAATGATAAAAACCAGACAAAAAATCTAAAATATAATGCTGGTTTAATCACATTAGAGTCTGATGTTACATTTAACGATCTATCAATTAATAATAATTTAGACGTGAGTGGTACAACTACAATCAATGGTACAACTACAATTAACGGTAGTTTGGATGTAAATGGTACAACTACGTCCATTAAAACAATTAATCTAGACATTTCTGATAACTTAATTAGTTTAAATAATGGATTCACCGGATCTCCAGTTAATGATTCAGGGTTATTGATTGAACGCGGAGATGCTTCTAATGCTTTCATGGGTTGGGATGAAAGCACCGATCAATTCGTGTTTGGAACAACTGATGCTACAAGTAGCGATACAGGTGATTTAACTATTACAATAGGTACAGTTAAAGCAATTTTGGAAGGTCCTACAATTGACCGATTGGATGCTTCCATGACTGCTGTTGAAGGGCGTGCTTCCGTTCTTGAGACACACGACCTTGTCTTGGATGCTTCCATGACTGCTGTTGAAGGGAGGGCTTCCGCTCTTGAGACACACGACCTTGTCTTGGATGCTTCCATGACTGCTGTTGAAGGGAGGGCTTCCGCTCTTGAAGGGCGTGCTTCCGCTCTTGAGACACACGACCTTGTCTTGGATGCTTCCATGACTGCTGTTGAAGGGCGTGCTTCCGCTCTTGAGACACACGACCTTGTCTTGGATGCTTCCATGACTGCTGTTGAAGGGCGTGCTTCCGCTCTTGAGACACACGACCTTGTCTTGGATGCTTCCATGACTGCTGT
>Ga0208814_1001191_pt1 | contig 12651 bp, 15 predicted proteins | sample MalvirAntarct_55_FD_184253 | JGI IMG/M metagenome (GOLD analysis project Ga0208814, IMG submission 184253) | Marine viral communities from the Global Malaspina Expedition - Malaspina viral metaG Antarct_55 (SPAdes) (version 2) | ecosystem: Environmental > Aquatic > Marine > Oceanic | place...
TCCGCTCTTACTTCTGATAATGTTGTGGACGAGTTGCCTCCTCTTCTGGGTGTTCCTGCGGTAACTCCCCCTACACGACGCGAGGCTAAGACTCCTGTTGTTTCTCCTGTTAAGCAAGGTATTGCTGCGGCAACTCCCCCTGCACAACAACCGGATGCTCCTGAGACAGTAACTTCGGTGGATCAGATTCAACCTCCGATGACGTTAGATGAGATGAACGCGAAAGAGGCACTAAGGCTCAAGGGTATAGAATATTTGAATAGCGTTGTTTATAAGGATAACGCACCAACTACCTCTCCTCCTGTTCCATCTGAGCTCGAGGGCATGTTTCCAGAAGATATCGATCTTCCTCCTGTCGTTCCTGAAGCAAAGTCTCCTGTTGCTGTCGTTCCTCCTACTACTCCGGTTGATTCATTGGTTTCGGGAGATATTGATATTGATGCGTTGTTAGCGCAACCCAGGAAGGGTATTGGGACACTTCCTTTTGCGCCGGCCGTTACAACTACTGCGGGGAAAGGAACATACGATCCGTTCGGTGATTTCATTGCTGACGAGGTTAATCCATCTGACTATATTCCGGTTGCACAACCTAACCCATTGAACTTGAATATTCCTTTTAACGACCCTAAAGCTAATAATATAGCGCCAACCACTACGGACGCTCCTACGGACGCTCCTACGGGCACCGCGAAAGACAAGTCCGGTATTCCTGCGGCTACTCCTGCGAAGACCACGGATTCGGACACTGAGACGGCTATCGAAGATGCTCGGAAGAAAGCTCGTATTGCTTCTTTGAAAGCCCTATCCACTCGCGTTGCTCCTTTGAAAGTAAACGTTCCGCCAGGTCCAGAGGACGATGATCGCCCAGTTCCACAGCCCGCCCCTGCGATTACTCGCGAGGACGATGGTGATACGACAGGTGGCACGGGCACGGGCACGGGCACGGGCACGGGCACTGGTGTTGACGTTGACACGGTTCCAGAACAGGTTCCTGTTGATACGAGTGACAATGACAACGACGATCAGGGTTGTCCAAAGGGTTACGTTCGCGTCATGGTTAACGGCATTTATATCTGCCAGCTTATTGAGCCCGAGGTGGCTGTAGTTGCTGCTAAGGAGAAGAAAGAGAAGAAAGAGCCACGGGTTGTTGTTCGTCCAAAGATTAGCCCACGCTATCAGCCCGCGGCTATTGAGAGCAATTACACCCCGTACATCCCAGGGTTGGGTAGGTAGTAGTAGGTGAATCTGCAAGCATTACCTGAAGAGGCGCTGAAAGAGATTTTGGCGCTGACTGAGGCCAAGCGAAAGCTGGATATACGAGAAGAGGCTCAAGAGCGGTTTATGCCGTTTGTTCATCATGTGTATGACAACTTCATTGAGGGCCGTCATCACCGTGTGATTGCGGAAAAGCTAGAGGCTGTTGCTCGAGGCGAGTTAAAGCGGTTGATTATCAACATGCCGCCTCGCCATTCCAAGTCAGAGTTCGCAAGTTACTTGATGCCTGCTTGGTTTCTAGGGCGCAATCCAAAGCTCAAGATCATTCAGGCCACGCACAATACCGAGTTGGCTGTTCGTTTTGGACGTAAGGTGAGGGATTTAATAGATGACCCTGAGTATAAAGTTATCTTTCCAGAAACCAACCTTAAGGAAGACAATAAAGGCGCGGGTAAGTGGGGCACTGACAAGGGCGCGGAGTACTTTGCAGCGGGTGTGGGCGCTGCCATCACTGGCCGTGGCGCGGATTTACTCGTTATTGATGACCCTCATTCAGAACAGGATGCGTTAAGCGAGACTGCGTTTGATCATGCGTATGAGTGGTACACTTCTGGTCCTCGCCAGCGTTTACAACCTGGTGGTGCAATCATAATTGTTATGACACGTTGGGGTAAGAAGGACTTGACGGGTCGTTTATTGGCCCAGCAGGGCAGCGATATCATGTCTGACAAGTGGGATGTGGTGGAATTTCCTGCTATTTTGCCCTCGGACAACCCATTATGGCCTGAGTTCTGGGAAAAGGACGCCTTACTTTCGATCAAGGCGTCTTTGCCGGTAGCCAAGTGGAATGCCCAGTGGCAGCAGACTCCGACATCTTCTGAGGCTGCGATAATCAAGCGCGAGTGGTGGAAAGATTGGGATAAGAAGTCCATTCCTACCATTAAGTATATCATACAGGCCTATGACACGGCGTTTTCTAAGAAAGAGACGGCGGATTTTAGTGCGATTACCACTTGGGGCATTTTTGACCCCGAGGATGGGACTGGTGACAACATAATTCTAATGGATGCACGGCGCGACCGGTGGAATTTCCCTGAGTTAAAGGAAGTTGCCTATGAGGAGCATGAATACTGGGAGCCTGACATGGTGATTGTTGAGGCCAAGGCCTCTGGACAGCCCTTGATTGATGAGTTACGCCTTCGGGGTATTCCTGCGCTGGGATTTTCACCGGGCCGAGGGCAGGACAAGACTACTCGGATGCACATGATTGCTCCTTTGTTTGAGGCGGGTAAGGTCTGGGCTCCATTTGACAAGAAGTTCAGTGACGAGGTCATTGAAGAGGTAGTTTCATTTCCCAATGGTGACAATGATGACTATTGTGATAGTATGACGTTAGCATTGATGCGTTTCAGACGGGGTGGGTTCGTTTCTTTAGAGGGCGATGACACTTTGGAAGACGAATATCGAACACGTAATCGGGAGTATTACTGATGGCCCTGCCACCTCGCCCACTGGGATCACTTGTAGATCCTTCTCTGATGCCTATTGAGATGGTTGAAGATACCACTTCGGTGGAAGTAGAGATTGAAGAGCCAATTGATTTCTCGGGCGGCGCTGAGATAACACCGACAGCGGATGGCGGCGTTACCGTTGAGGCCTTGTCGGGCATGTTGACGGACATGGAAGAGGTAGAGCCTATTCCTCATGACGCCAACTTATCGGAGTATCTTGATGACGGGTATCTTGGAGAGTTGTCCAGTGATTTACGAGCGTCTTACAATGATGATGTTGAGTCTCGTTCTGATTGGGAGGAGACGTACACTAGGGGTTTAGACCAGCTAGGTATTAAGCAGGAAGATCGCACCCAGCCTTTTGCGGGGGCTTCTGGTGTTGTGCATCCTTTAATTACGGAATCGGTCACTCAGTTTCAATCTCAGGCGTATAAGGAATTACTTCCTGCCGGCGGTCCAGTGCAGACTCAGATCTTGGGTAAGCAGGACGCTGAGACAGAGGGTCAGGCCAACCGCGTTAAGGATTATATGAACTACATGATCACAGAGGTCATGGAAGAGTATGATCCTGACATGGATCAATTGTTGTTTTATCTCCCCATGTCCGGATCTACCTTTAAGAAGGTTTACTTTGACGAATCCAAGCAGCGGGCTGTATCCAAGTTTATTCCCGCTCAAGACCTTGTGGTTCCTTATGCCGCCTCTGATTTGCAGACGGCGAACAGGGTTACGCACGTTCTTCGCATGGATCACAATCAAGTTCGCAAGATGCAAGTCGCGGGGTTTTACCGTGATATTGAATTGCAAGCTGCGGATACGGAGCCTGACGAGGTTCGTCAGAAGGTTGACGAGATACAGGGTACGTCTAGGACTTATCTTGATGACATCTACACCGTGTTGGAGATGCACGTTGATCTGGACTTAGAAGACTTTGAGGACATGTCCCCAGACGGGGAGCCTACTGGTATTCATCTGCCTTACATTGTTACGATGGACGAGGCGTCTGGTAAGATCCTGTCGATCCGCAGGAACTTTGATGAGGACACAGACTTCGCCAAGAAGCGCCAGTTCTTTGTACACTACCGGTTTATGCCAGGCCTAGGGTTCTATGGCTTTGGTTTGATCCACATGATTGGCGGTTTGGGCCGCGCTGCTACCAGCATTCTACGTCAGTTAATTGACGCTGGTACTTTGGCTAACCTCCCTGCTGGATTTAAGGCCCGTGGAGTACGTCTTCGCAATGATGACGAGCCCTTACAGCCCGGCGAGTGGAGAGACATAGACGCCCCTGGAGGTAACATCAGGGACGCTATCATACCTTTGCCGTATAAAGAGCCTAGTGCCACTCTAGCACAGCTTCTAGGGGCTCTGGTGGAGGGCGGACGCCGCTTTGTTTCACTGGCTGACGAACAGACAGGCAATATGAATCAAGAGACGCCTGTTGGCACAACTGTGGCAATGCTTGAGCGCGGCATGAAGGTGATGTCTGCTATTCACAAGCGGCTGCACTATGCACAGAAGACTGAGTTCCGTATTCTGGCTCGTATCTTTGCGGAGAATGTTGCTCAGGAGTATCCGTACAACGTAGCGGGTGGCGAGAAGAACATCATGGCGAAGGACTTTGATGGTCGCGTTGATGTTATTCCTGTCTCTGATCCGAATATCTTCTCGATGGCGCAGCGGGTTACGTTAGCCCAGACACAGTTACAGTTGGCGCAATCCAATCCTCAGATGCATAACTTACACGCTGCTTACCGGCGCATGTATCAGGCGTTAGAAGTTCAGAACATTGATGAGATCCTTCCGCCGGCCCCAGAACCTAAGCCGTTGGACGCTGCTATTGAGAACGCTCGAGGTTTGATGGGCGAGATAATGGTTGCCTTTGAAGAGCAAGAGCATGACATTCACATTGCTATTCATGTGATGTTTATGAAGACGCCTTTGGTCATGACTTCTCCACAGGTTATGGGGACATTCTACGCGCACCTTCAGGAGCATATTGCTATGAAGGCTCGTAAGATGGTGATGCAAGAGATTGAGGATCTTGTAGCACAGGTTCAGCAAGGCGTTCAGGCCGGTCAGATCGATCCAGCGGCGGCACAGGCACAAATCCAGCAAGTTCAGCAACAGATGCAGATTCCGGAAGAGTTGGAAAAAGCTGTTGTTATGCAGGAGTTGGATATCATGAAGGCAACTTTGGAAGAGATCACGCCACAAGGGCAAGACCCAATGTCGGATCCTTTAGTTCAGATCAGGATGCAAGAGCTTGGCATTAAGGACAAAGAACTCCAGCGTAAGTCTCAAGAGGATGAGGCCCAAATTATGATGGAGTCGGCTCGTATGCAGCAACGTGCTGCTACTGACTCTGCCCGGATTGAAAGTACTGAGGAGATAGCTCAGAACCGTAATGATGTTAATCGTGAGCGTATTGATGTACAACGTCAGGGCATGATGCGGAGGGGCTAACTCCTATCTATGATTGATCCTATTTCGGCGTTTGCGGTTGCTAGTGCGGCCTATACCAGTTTCCGTAAAATTATTGGACATGCTCAGGATTTAGAGGGCGTTTCTAAGCAATTAGGATCGTGGTATTCTGCGTGTGCTGATATCAATCGTGCAGAGTCACAGCGAAAAAATCCTACGTTTCTTGAGAGGGCTACACAAGGACAATCTATAGAAGAAGAAGCCCTTCAGATACTCATCCATAAGAAGACTTTAAAAGAGCGCGAAATCGAAATTAAAAACCTACTGGACCTCCGGTTTGGCTGGGGGACGTATGACGAGATGCTGGACATGCGCCGAGAGATCAGGGCAGAGCGGGAAAAGACCGCATTTGCACAGGACGAGGCTAAACGACAAATACAAAATAATATGGCTATTCTAGGGCTTTCTATGTTAATAATAGGGTTCCTAGGCGGTGCTATTTATTTGGTGACACTCGTATCATGAACACATTAATTCCCTTAATTTTAGCAAGTTCTTTGTTAAACCCAGAATACGTGACGTGCCATCTGTGGAAGTATGTGAGAAATGGGGATGAAATTCTATGTTTATACTCCGGTAAGAATGGAACGTTAGGGTATCATTATCCAACGCTTAGTTTCCGTGAATGTCCAAAACAGTTTGAATGCCTTTATCAACCGAACTCTAAGGCTAAGGTTAGCCTAAAAGACATATTAAAAGGATTATCAGATGGATTTTAAGACCTTTCTAGAGTACAGAATTTTACCCCGACTTATGATGTTCGTTATGACCATCATGTACATAAGGGTTATCGAATGGGGCATGTCATTAGATGACCTGTCTACACAACAATCCGCAATGATTTCAATATGCTCTGGGTCCATGACGGGCGCATTTGCAGTGTGGTTAGGGTCAGAGAAATGATAGCATTACTCGGTAGTCTTCTGGGGTTTGGATCGTCGTTTCTCCCCGAGGTTTTAAACTTCTTCAAGGCAAACCAACAACAGGCTCATCGTATGGAGATGATGCGTTTGGAAACGGAGTTGGCCCAACAACGCGCCGAGATGAAACTGGTGGAGTTAGATAAGAGGGCGGACATTGAGGAAACGAAGGGGCTGTATGAACATGATAAGTCTATCGATGCTGGCGGATTTATCAACGCTCTTCGGGGTAGTGTTCGTCCTGTTATTACTTATGCCTTCTTCGGATTGTTTGTAGCGACTAAGGTAGTGATTATGGTTAAGGTAACGCAATCGGGCGGAGATTGGATGCAGGCAGTAGAACTTATGTTTGATCCAGAAACTCAGGGATTATTTAGCGCAGTCTTAGCTTTCTGGTTCGGAAATAGGGCCATATCTAAATATGCGGGAAAATAAATACGATAAGTCAGAAGACGAAGAGTTTACTTCTGCATGGCATGGAAAAGGTTGAACTATGGGATACAAATTAGGAAACAGAAGCCTATCAAACCTAGAAGGTGTGGACGAAAGGCTGGCAACGGTCGTGAGATACGCCATCGGGGTAACCAAGCAGGACTTCAGTGTGATCTGCGGGTTGAGGACCATCGACGAACAGAGGGAGTTGGTCGCAAAAGGGGCTTCTCAAACTATGAAAAGTAAACACATTGATGGTAACGCTGTTGATCTTATGGCTTACTGCAATGGTGGGCGTTGGGAGTTGAATTTGTATGATGAGATTGCTGATGCTATGAAAGAAGGCGCAGCCGCGGCTGGGGTGCAACTCCGGTGGGGCGCTGCGTGGACTATTGATGATATTGGGGGCTATGAAGGCACTGCTGAAAATGCAATGAACTCGTACATAGACACACGTCGATCTCAGTCTCGCAGACCGTTTATCGATGCACCTCACTTTGAATTAATGCTGTAAGGAAGAATCAAATGGCTAAGTTAAAGACTGAAAAGACTCCAGGTGGCGCACAACAATACGTCAGAAAAAAACCCGGTAAAACTAAGGCAAGAACGGTCTTAGATTTGAAACATACCAGTTCTGGTGAATCTGATCCCAAGACAACAGCTTTATCAAAAGAAATTATGGCAGCAAAACTTGGCGGTGCAGAGGCTAGAGCGGCTTTTAAAGAAAAGCACGGTGTAACGCCTAGTAAAGCGGAAAATATGATAGACGCTGCTTTTGGGACTGAAATAGACAAGGCCACGGATGTGACCAGCATGGAGAAGTTTTCTCAGGATCTAATGAAGAAAGAGAAAAGCAGCGGTAAAAAGAATGGCGGCATGATAAGATCAAAGGAGAGTACGATGAAGAAGAAGAAAAAGGGCATGGCGATGGGCGGCAAGGTCAAAGCCAAGGGCATGGCCGCTGGCGGCGCCGTATTGCCAATGGGTAAAGACCCAAAGACAGGCAAGTCAATTCCTAAGTTCGCTATGGATGGCAAAGGCAAGATGGCTAAAGGCGGAACTGTCAAAGCTAAAGGCATGGCGATGGGCGGCAAGGTTAAATCCAAAGGCATGGCGATGGGCGGCAAGGTCAAAGCTAAAGGCATGGCAATGGGCGGTAAAGTCAAAGCTAAAGGCTACGCAAATGGCGGAAGAGTTCGCGCAGGAGACGTTCGTTTTAATAACAAAAGGGGTTTAACCTATTAATGCCATACTTACAAAGTAACATCCCGCATTTCAAATGTTGGGTGAGACGTGAATATACCTACAATCACGATGGGTATCACGGGGAGTTTCTACATGCGATGGCTGTTGCAGTCACCACCATGCCAAACAGGTGTTTGAGTTTTCAAGTTATCTTCACAGGTTGTGAGGCTGATATTGAAGGAACACCGAATGTGCATGGTGGCGCAATGTGGGCAAGGATGCCGATTACGGCATTGGTTGGTGATACGCCGTTTGAAGAATGGCCTACACCTATGCCGGTACATTCGGCCCAACCTTGGGATTGCTCTTCTCACACACATTCTGTTTATCAGTTAGATCGAGCCACTCCTTGTCCTTGGATGGCAAAGATTGATAGTGATTTCTACCCTGCAAAGTACATGTTTACGGTAGATTACACTGACAGCGAGATAGCTGATGATCCAGCCCAACATAAGCAGAGCCATGTTTTAGAACTATTGGATGCCGGTGAGTACACGGGCAACATTGTGGCTCTTCCAAACAACAGAGTTCGGGTGACGCACCCTGCTTGGTTTGAGACTGGCGAGGGCGCTCCAGACTTCCGTCCTTCTCAGCATATACACTATTCCAAGTCCGATTTGGACTACACATTGGATGTGACTAGAATATTCGACAACATATACAATGAGTCCGATTGACATCTACCCACAACGTCCATACGAGTAGACAGTATGGACGTTGTGGACTTAGCAAAACACTTATACAAACAGCTACGCACTAGAGAGCGGGACATTGCGTATGCGATGTCTCAAGGAAGCGTTAAAAGCTGGGAAGACTATAAGATGCTTGTAGGAGAGATTCGGGGCCTCTCTCTTGCTCAAGAAGAAATTAAGACCCTGTTGGAGAGAACCCACGAAGATGTCGAAGAAACTCTATCTTCCTGATCATGTCGCACAGAAGGTAAAAGATGAACGGAAAAGTGATCCTGTATCTACTGAAAGTGCATATGTAACCCCAGAACAGCGGGTGTTAGACCCAGCCCTTCTGGATAATTCCCTGATGGACAGACTACCACAACCCACCGGATGGCGGGTATTGGTCATGCCATATCAGGGCAAAGCTAAAACAGCTTCTGGACTATTCATACCTGATGAGGTCAGGGAGAGAGAAAGCGTTGCTACTGTGGTAGCTTATGTTCTCAAACTCGGCCCTCTTGCGTACAAAGACGCCGATAAGTTCGGACCCAACGCGGCACCTTGGTGTAAGCAGGGTCAATGGGTTTGTATCGGTAGGTACTCAGGATCAAGGTTTAAGATTGAGGGCGGCGAAGTCCGCATTCTCAATGACGATGAAGTAATTGCAACATTGTTGGAGCCAGATGATGTCAGACATATCTAACGAAGACCAAGACGAGGGCGAAACCGTAGAGGTAGAAATTGAGGACACTGAAGATAAGTCCGCAAGTTCTGACGCTAATGTAGAGATCATTGACGAGCCAACTGTCGAAGATGACGGAGAGCTAGATCAATACAACAAGGGCGTACAGAAACGTATTCGCCAGTTGAACCAGCGGTATCGTGACGAACAGGTCAGTCGCGAAGAAGCCACAAAGGTTGCTCAACAACTGTCTGAACAAAACCGGCAGCTTCAAGCTCGGGTTCAACAGTTGGATAGTGGGTATCTAAATGAATACGGCAATCGTGTTCAGTCCGAATCTACTGCGGCCGAGAAGGCTTACTTATCGGCGGCTGACGAGGGTGACACCGAGGCCATGCTTGCCGCGCAGAAGGCTTTGACACGGGCTCAATATGATGAGCGCCGCTTTGAGGCTGCGAAGCAACGGGTCGATCAGAACGCCCAGCAAGCACAACAGGCTCCTGCCCAACAGGCCCAGCCAGCACAACAGGCCCAGCCTCAAGTAGACCCTAGGGCCGATGAGTGGGCGCAGAAAAACAAGTGGTTTGGTGACGATGATGTAATGACCGCGTCAGTCTTTGCTATCCACAAACGTATGGTAACTCAGGAAGGGTTTGACCCATCCTCAGAAGAGTACTATACAGAAGTTGATCGTCGTATGCGTTCGGAGTTTCCGAACAAGTTTGTGGCGAAAACCTCGAGAGGAAGTTCCCAGGTCGCTTCTGCTGGATCTTCTGCTTCTCGTAATACTGCACAGAAGCGTGGAAAGTCGGTCAAGTTAACTCAAAGGCAAGTCATGATGGCTAAGAAGCTGAACGTGCCTTTGGAAGCCTATGCTAGATATGTGAAGGATTAAACATGACTGAGAGAAAGCCTCGAGCAAGTTCGACTCGTGAAAAAACAGAACGCCGCAAGCCATGGGCTCCGCCCAACCGTTTAGAAGCTCCCGACCCTCCCGAGGGTTATGTGCATCGCTGGATCCGATTATCTATGCGTGGTGAAGAAGACAAAATGAATGTCAACACCAAGCTAAGAGAAGGATGGGAACCAGTTCGCGCAGATGAGTACCCCGACTCCCAACATGCAGTAATTGATGATGGGCAGTATGCAGGGATAATCGGTAGTGGAGGATTAATGCTTTGCAGACTACCCGCAGAAACAGCCGCTGAACGTGCCGCGTATTACGGGATCCGGACCCGAGAACAGATGACTGCTGTAGATTCTGATTTAATGAAGGAACAACATCCTTCAATGCCGATTAGCAATAACCGGCAATCCCGTGTAACTTTCGGAGGACGCGGAGGCGGCTCTGAATAAAACTTGAGGTGCTCTCATGGCAAATTCTAATGGATCATTCGGGTTTCGCCCGTATGGTATGCTAGGTTCGGCCGCTAACACCACCGGTACGACTGAATATCGTATCGCATCAGATAACTCTAACCCGATCTTCCAAGGCATGGCGGTTATTCCGTTGGCTGCGGGAGTGATTGACGATCTGCAAGCTGCGGCTGGCGGTAACGTCTCTACGGTTGGTGTTTTCAACGGATGCGAATATGTATCTTCTACCAATGGTGAAACGGTCTTTTCTAACTTTTGGCCCGGATCAGGGGCAGATTCTGATTTCCCTGTAAGGGCTTTTGTTTACGACAATCCTGCACAAATGTTTACCATTGCAACGTCTAACGTTGTTGCCGCGGCAAACACTGAAGCGGAAATTCGTGCGGCGGTCTTTGCTAACATCGCGTTAGCAACAGGTAATTCTGGTTCGACTGCTACCGGTATGTCTTCTGCAACAGCAGATCTTAATACCATCGCCACTACCAACACACTGTTCTGTCGTATTATGGGCGTCCTTGATGACCCAGAAAATGCGGACTTCACTGCTGCGGGTATCCCATTAATCGTTCGCTTAAACAACCACTTCAATGCGCCTACGGGTTCCATTGCGGCTGGTACTGTTTCAGTAACTGGCGTATAAGGAAGGGTATAGATCATGGCTATTTCTCGCGCACAACTAGCAAAAGAGCTAGAGCCCGGCCTAAACGCATTGTTTGGAATGGAATACGACCGGTACGAGGGTCAACATGCGGAAATCTACACAACAGAATCATCGGACAGAGCGTTCGAAGAGGAAGTTATGTTGTCCGGATTTGGCTCGGCACCAACGAAGCAGGAAGGCTCAAACGTAAGTTACGATGATGCTAACGAAGCGTACACCGCCCGTTATAATCACGAAACTCTGGCGTTGGCCTTCTCAATTACTGAGGAAGCAATCGAAGACAATCTCTATGATCGTCTTGGATCACGCTACACCAAAGCACTTGCCCGTTCGATGGCACACAGTAAGCAAGTTAAGGCCGCTGCGGTTCTTAACAATGCGTTTACTGCCGGTGCATCGGCTGGTGGTGACGGTAAAGCACTTTGTGCCGCCGATCACCCGCTGACAAATGGTGGAACACTCGACAACGTGTCGGCTGCTGATTTGAATGAAACCTCTCTTGAGGACATGCTGATCAACATCGCAGGCTTTGTTGACGAGCGTGGCTTGAAGATTGCTCTTCGCGGTATGAAGATGATTATCCCACGGCAGCTTCAGTTTGTTGCTCAACGGATTCTGGCTTCAGAGCTTCGGGTCAACACTGCTGACAATGACATTAACGCGATGAAGTCTATGGGTATGTTGCCTGATGGTTATGCCGTCAACGACTTCCTGACTGACCCAGATGCGTTCTTCGTCATGACAGATGCTCCCCGTGGATTTATCCACTTTGAGCGGACGCCTCTTTCCACCAACATGGAAGCGGACTTCGATACTGGTAACATGCGGTTTAAAGCCCGTGAGCGTTACAGCTTCGGATTCTCAGACCCACGTTGCGTTTTTGGCTCTCCTGGCGTATAAGGGGCTGCACACCTCCCTGTGTAACCCAACTGAGGCGGTCTTCGGATCGCCTCTTTCTTTTTGTCTAAACGTATTGTATTGTTTTGGTATCCCTGACAGGCGCATTCTGTGTCTGACTTAACCCAAGACAGGAGATACTCATGGGTAATTCTACTTTTAGCGGACCAGTGCGTTCGCAAAACGGTTTTGAAGATATCACGATAACTGACGAAACTGGTGTTGAAACAACTAATTCCACATATGGTACAAACGCTTCTGTTGGCGGAACACTCGCCGTGACAGGCGCTACAACATTGTCAACGGCAGTCAATAGTTTGTTTGTTAAGCACGTTGCTCACGTCACAGGTGTGACAGTGAACTCTACCGCTGGCGATAGTCCTACAATCGGTACATTTGCACAGCCTGCAAACACAATCATCACTGACATTAAAATCTTTTGTGCTACGGCTCCCGTTATTGGAAGTGGTGACATTGGTTATGAAGTTGGTACATCTTCTTCAGGCGCACAAATTGTAGCTACTCAGGCTGACGAAATCTTAGATGCTGGTAC
>Ga0208814_1001194_pt1 | contig 12616 bp, 11 predicted proteins | sample MalvirAntarct_55_FD_184253 | JGI IMG/M metagenome (GOLD analysis project Ga0208814, IMG submission 184253) | Marine viral communities from the Global Malaspina Expedition - Malaspina viral metaG Antarct_55 (SPAdes) (version 2) | ecosystem: Environmental > Aquatic > Marine > Oceanic | place...
CCAGTCGTAGGACAGGCCCATCGACTTCAGCTGGCCGCGCATCGTGGCGATGTTCTCGCGCGTCCACTTGCCGGGATGCACCTTGGCCTCGAAGGCGGCGTTCTCGGCCGGCAGGCCGAACGCGTCCCAACCCATCGGGTGGAGCACGTTGAAGCCGCGCGCCGTCTTGTAGCGCGCGACGACGTCGCCCAGGGTGAAGTTGCGGACGTGGCCCATGTGGATGCGCCCCGACGGATAGGGGAACATCTCCAGCACGTAGTATTTCGGGCGCGCCGGGTTCGCCTCGGCGGCGAATGCGCCGCGCGCCTCCCACGCGGCCTGCCAGCGCGACTCCACGACTTTAGCGTTATAGCGGGACATGCGACCCCTCCGCGGGCCCGGCGCAAATCGCTGAGGCGCAATTCAACGGGCGCAATTCAATCGGCCACGACCGCCGGCCGCCACGGCGCCCGTACGATTCGCGTACGGGCTTTCTAGCGAAAGTCCGGCGGAGAGCGAAGCGGTCCGCGCTCGTCTCCGCCGGTTCGGGCGTCAGCCGGGCCGGCCGGCGACCCGCAGCTCGCGGGCGCGGGCGAGGATCCGGTTCTCGAGTTCGGTCGCCAGCTTCGGATCGACCTCGGCATTCACCCAATCGGCACCACTGCGGCGCTGCTTGAAGAGTGCGACGCGGACGCCGTCGGCGCGGAGCTGCCGGTCGAGGATATAGACGGTCGCCTTGAAGCGCTCGTCCGGCGCCTCGGGGGGCGCATACCAGTCGGTGATGATGACGCCGCCGAACGGATCGGCCGACGACAGCGGCATGAAGGCGACCGTGTCGAGCGAAGCCCGCCAGAGATACGCGTTGACACCGATCCCGCCGCCGCCGCCCTGGCCTTCCTCCGTCTTGCGGCCGCCGAACAGGTTGATGCCGCCTTCACCGAAGATGCCCTGCGGCTTGCCGTATTCGGGATTGTTCGCGCCGGAAGAAGCCTGCCCCTTGTCGGGATAGCGCTGCTCGACCTTGGCGTCGGTGCCGCAGGCCGCCGCGAGTCCGGCCAGGGCCGCGACCGCGGTCAGTTGGGTGAGTGTGCGACGCATAATTCTGCTCTTCCAATCCTCGTTCGCCCCGGCCCCCGAAGCGGGGCGAATATAGGGAGGTGCCGGGGCGATGTTAACAGCGCTCGGCCCAGCGGCCTCGCCGAGGGCTGTCACACCGCTTGTGGCAATGACGCAACAGTGTCCGATTTAAAGCACAAGTGCCGTTCGGACAGCTTTGCCGAGACCGGAGCGATGGATAGGATCCGTCCTGCTTGTACAGACCTTCTGCCGGCCGGTCGTTTCGGTCGGGACCGGCAGGCAGAGCGGCGACGAACCCGATGGGCGTCGGCGTGCGTGTGGATCCGAAAGGAGAACGATAGTGAGAAAGACCCTTCTTGCCACCACCGCGCTGGCGGCGGCGACCGGCATGGCGGCGATCGCGAGCCCGGCCAGCGCTGCGGAGCGCCTGTCGCTTGGCATCGGTGGTTACTTCCAGGCGTATTACGGCTTCTTCGACTCAGACGAGGACGCGGGGGCTCAGTCCACCCGGAGCAACGACTTCTTCCGAGAGGCCGAAGTCCACTTCAGGGGCGAAGTCGCGCTCGACAACGGCATGAAGGTCGGTGTCAACGTCGAACTCGAGGCCGAAACCTGCGACGATCAAATCGACGAATCCTACCTCTACTTCCAGGGTGACTTCGGTAAGCTCGTCCTCGGTTCCGAGAACTCGGCCGCCTACCTGATGTCCTATGGTGCGCCCGCTGCATTTTCTTCCATCGACGGTGCGGATCCGAACTATTATCCGTTTGGAACTCCGACCGCTACGACCGTCGTCGGGCCGCAGTTCAACTATGCGCCCAACATGACGACGGATAGCGAGAAGGTCAGCTATTTTTCGCCACGCTTTGGCGGCTTTGGTTTTGGTCTCTCGTACACCCCGGACAATACTGAGGATGTGGCCGGTGCGTTCATCCCGTCGCGTGATAAGGATGGCGCCGGGCTGTCACCATATTTCGGTGGCAACGCCTTCGACGAGGTTGTGGAAGCCGCGATCAACTTCGAGCAGAAGTGGGGCAGCTTCGGCGTTCTTGCCGGAGCGACATACGGTCACTCCTTCAGCACTGAGTCGGCGGCAGTCGTGACGCCGGGTGGCGTTATCGGCACTGAGAAGCGCGATCAGGTCAGCGCCGGCCTGAATCTCACCTACAGCGGGTTCACTGTCGGTGCCGGCTATCTGTGGGACGATCTTGGCCTTCAGGGTAACAACGACCGGACGGTCTGGGCGTTCGGCGGCGCGTGGGCGAACGGACCGCTCCGCATCGGTGCGTCGGTGGCTCTCAACGACAACAACAACACGACCGAGAACACCACCCGCTACTCTCTCGGAACCAGCTACGTCTATGCGCCGGGCATGACGGCGAACGCGGGCGTCTTCTACTGGGACACGGATAGCGTCCCGCAGTACGAAAACACGATGGCCGTCATCGTGGGCACGGCCGTTTCCTTCTGATCGCAGACCGGCTTCGGCCGGAAGCGAGAGGATTGGGGGGGAGAAGGAGCGGGCTGAGGCCCGCTCTTTTTTTGTGAAGAGCGGGCGGGACGCCGCGCTTCGCGAGACGTAAGATTGGGGCGTGCGATCAGTCGAAGGCGCGCTTGATCCGGCCCCAGTCGTCGATGGCGTCTTCCTGGCCGGGCACGATCTGGATCGTGAACTGGCCATAGCCCGCCGCGCGCAGCGCCTCGACGCGCTGCTTCAGGGCGCCTTCTTCGGCGGTGAAACTCGTCGAACGGATGAGATCCGCCGTGACGAAGCGGCGTTCCTCCGGCTTCACGAACATCAGATGCCCGCGGTGGTTCTGCAGGTAGGGTGCGTCCGCCGGCTCGAACCCCCGCGCCACCTTTACGTATCCGTCGACCGCTTCGGCCAGTTCGCCCGAAACCGGCGTGCTGTTCGGCAGCCCGGCGAGCGCCTCGTCCGCGGCGCGATGCAGAATCACGGCGGCGCGCGGTCCCGCCTGCGCCATGGCGCGCTCCGAATCGGCCGGCTCGCCGTCCTTCAGGACGCATCCCAACGCGAACGCGGTGGCCGAAAGGTCGCTGATATCGCGTCCGGCCGCTGTCCAGCTCTGGCGCATGCCTTCCAGGCCGTCGATCGCCGTATCGACGTCGCCGATGAAGTTCAGCCAGCCGGCGCCAAGTTTCGCCGCCAATGCGCGCCCCTTCGGGCCGTAGGCCGAGACGTGCAGCGCCACCGGGTCGCGCGTGTTGATCAGGCCGATCTCGGGGTTGAGGAAGCGGATCTTGCGGCGCTGGCCCTCGAAGGTCGCCTCGACCGTCTCGTCACGCAGAAGCGCCATGACGACCCGGATATACTCCTCCATCTCGGCCAGCTTGATCGCGCCGAGACCCATCGCCCGCCGCCCCGTGAATCCCGTGCCGACGCCGAAGTCGATCCGGCCGGGTGCGAGCTGGTTCAGCGAGGCGAAGGCATTCGCCGCGACCGGGGCGATGCGGTTGGACGGAATGAGCACGCCGGTGCCGAGACGGATCCTGCTGGTCTTCATCGCCGCCGCACCCATCGCGACGAAGCAATCCGCGCTGAGCATCTGCGTATCGTAGAACCAGGCGTGGGTGAAGCCGAGCTCCTCGGCGCGCTGGACGACCTTCCACGAGTCGGCCGCCGTGGCGACCGCGATGCCGAAATCCATCCGGGTGCTCCCTCGAATCGTTGGTTGCACCCATAGTGTCACCGGCCGGCGGCGCCGGTCCAGGCGAGCGCCGGCGCGGCGCCGCCATCGGCCGTCAGTTCAGCGGCTTGCCGAGCCGGCCCGCCAGATCCTGCACGAACTGCCAGGCGACGCGGCCCGAGCGGCCGCCGCGCGTCATGGACCATTCGTTCGCCTCGCGCCGCAACTCCTCGTCCGAAATGGCGAGGCCGTAGCGGGCACAATAGCCGGAGACCATCGACAGGTAGGTGTCGTGGTCACAGGTGTGGAAACCGAGCCACAGGCCGAAACGGTCGGACAGCGATACCTTTTCCTCGACGGCCTCCCCGGGATTGATCGCCGTGGCGCGCTCGTTCTCGATCATGTCGCGCGGCATCAGGTGCCGGCGGTTGGACGTGGCGTAGAAGATCACGTTGGCCGGCCGGCCCTCGAGCCCGCCCTCCAGCACCGCCTTCAGGGATTTGTAGCTGGCGTCGCCGCCATCGAAGGACAGGTCGTCGCAGAAAAGGACCCAGCGCCGGTCGGTCTCGCGCAGGATGTGCAGCAGGTCGGGAAGGGTCGCGAGGTCTTCGCGATGGATCTCGACCAGGGCGAGGGCCCCCGGAGTCTCCTGGTTCACCTGGGCATGCGCCGCCTTGACGAGCGAGCTCTTGCCCATGCCGCGCGCGCCCCAGAGGAGGGCGTTGTTGGCGGGCAGGCCCTGGGCGAAGCGCCGCGTGTTGTCGAGCAGCGTCTCGCGGACATGGTCGACGCCGCGCAGCAGGCCGATCTCGACCCGGCTGACCTTCGGCACCGGCTCCAGCCGACCGCCGGGATGCCAGATGAAGGCGTCGGCCGAGGTGACCACGGTCGCGGCGGGCGGCGGCGGCGCGAGCCGCTCGAGCGCATCGGCGATCCGCTGGAGCGTGGGGAGGAGATCCGAATCGGGCACGGGGCGTGGCTTCCTGCGGGAAAATCGGGGGCGGACCCTAGCACAGCAGGGTGCGGGATCAATCGGCGGGCGACGGTTCGTTCGAACCGGGCACGGCATCCTTGACGCCGCGCGCTCGGGCGGCAGGAATGGGGCACCCATGCGGAGGACGCGACGTGAGCGACAAGAACGCCAACAGCTACCCGATCGAACTGACGGCACCGGACATCTCCCCCTATCGGGCGGGGAACACCGGGATCGAGTATGTTCACACGTTCGACTCCGGCCGCCCGGGGCCGCACGTCATGATCAGCGCCCTGACCCACGGCAACGAGATCTGCGGCGCCATCGCCGTCGACTTCCTCTTCAAACACGGCGTCCGCCCGCCCCAGGGCAAGCTGACGCTCGCCTTCGTCAATCCCGAGGCGCATGCGCGCTGGGATCCGTCCAACCCCAACGCCTCGCGCTTCGTCGAGGAGGACATCAACCGCGTCTGGACCGAGGATCAGCTGGATGGTCCGCGCGACACCGCGGACCTGCGGCGGGCACGCACGCTCCGGCCGCTCTTCCATGAGGTCGACTACCTGCTCGACCTGCACTCGATGGGCACGCGGCACGAGCCGGTCACGCTCTGCTACGGCCTGCAGAAGGAGCGGGACCTGGCGCGGAAGGTCGGATATCCGGCGGCGATCGCCTGCGGGCCGGTCTTCGCGCCGGGCAAGCGGATCATCGAATACACGCCCTTCAACGACACCTCGAACGGCCGGGCCGCACTGCTGGTCGAATGCGGCCAGCATTGGGAAAAGTCGGCGGGCGACGTGGCGCTCGACACGTCACTCTACTTTCTGAAGGCACTGGATGTGGTCGAAGCGGATTTCGCCCAGCAGCACCTGACGGTGAAGCAGCCGCCGCGCCAGCGCATGATGGACGTGACCGACGGCATCGCCGCGCAGACCGACTCGTTCCGCTTCGCCCAGAACTTCATCGGGTTCGAGCATTTCCCGAAGGCGGGGGCGCTGGTCGCGACCGACGACGGCCGCGAGATCCGCACGCCCTATGACGACTGCATCCTGCTGATGCCGAACCACCGCGCCCGCAAGGGACAGCGCGCGGTCCGGTTCACCAGGCTCGTCGAGGGCTGAAGGTCAGCGCGGCCAGTTGCGCAGCGCCAGGAAGCCGCCGTCGACGGGGATGAGCGCCCCGGTCACCCAGCGCGACTCGTCGCTGGCGAGATAGACGGCGGCCCAGCCGATGTCCCAGCCGGTGCCCTCGGTCTGCAGCGGTACGCCGCGGCGCCGGCGGTCGCGGGCGGCCTCGTCGTAGTGGCCGACCATGGGCGTGAACACCGTCCCGACGATGATGCAGTTGCAGCGGATGCCCTCGGCCGCATAGTCGGCGGCGACCGAGAGGGTCAGGCCGTGCAGGCCGGCCTTGGTCGTGGTGTAGGCGACGGCGCCGGTCTCGCGCATCAGGCCGGTGGCGCCGGCGATCGACGAGATGTTGATGATCGACCCGCCGCCGCGCTTGCGCATTTCGGGCAGGCAGGCGCGGATGCAGAGCAGGGTGCCGGTCAGGTTCACCTGGAACATCTCGTTCCACTGCTCGAGCGAGGCGGTCTCCGCGGTGCCCGGACCGCCGATCCCGACATTGTTGTGCAGGATGTCGACGCCGCCGAACCGCTCGGTCGCGAAGGCGGCCATGGCGTCGGCGGTGCCGGTCTCGCTGACGTCGCCGGCGAAGACGGCGGCCTCGCCACCCTCCGCCGCGATTTTGTCGGCGAGCGCCTGGCCGCGCTCGGCGCTGCGGTTGACCAGCACGACCCTGGCGCCCTCGCGAGCGAACAGCAGCGCCGCCGCCGTGCCGTTGCCGATGCCGTCGCCGCGCGGCGCCGCACCGGTCACGATCGCCACCTTGCCCGCCAGCCGGCCTTCAGCCGCCATCTTCCCGCTCCCGCTCGTCACGAATCGCGGCGATCCTGGCCGAGGATGGCGCCGAGGGCAATGCGGGCGCGATGAGCGCAGTGGGTTCGAGATGATCGGGGAGCAGAAATGCGTGACGGCCGGCGTTGGGGGGGGAACGCCGGCCGTCACAGGAGCAGGACTCTCCCGAAGGAGAGGTTCACGTGGTTCGACGGTATCGTCCGCGCCCCGCTCCCGTCATCACAATAGACACCCGGATCGTGGCGGCAATGTGGCCTGCGGCGAGAAATTTCGGCCTCGCCGGGAATGCGCGTTTTGGCGGTCCTAACGGGCTGTGTATGGTCGGCACGACCGCGGCCCGGCGCGCCGCCGCATCGTTTCCGTGCATCCCTTCCGTGCCCAGGCGTTTCCCGACATGGATCTCCTCTACGCGGTCGTCGTGATCGGCGCCGTCATCGGCGGCTTCATCCAGGGGCTTTCGGGATTCGCCTTCGCGCTTGTCGCCATGTCGATCTGGGCGTGGGTGCTGGACCCGGCGGTGGCGGCGGTCCTGGTCGTCTTCGGCGCGACCACCGGTCAGGTGATGGGCGCGATCTCCACGCGTCTGCGCTTCGACGCGAAGCGCGCCGTCCCGTACCTGATCGGCGGGCTGATCGGCATCCCGCTCGGCGTGCGGGTGCTGCCCTATCTCGATCCGCAGACGTTCCGGTTCGGCCTGGGCGCGTTTCTCGTCCTCTGGTGCCCGACGATGCTGACGATCCGCAGCCTGCCGCGCATCACCGCGGGCGGCCGCGTCGCGGACGGTGTCATCGGCATGATGGGTGGGGTGATGGGCGGCATCGGCGGCGTCAGCGGGCCGATACCGACCCTGTGGATCACCATGCGCGGCTACGGCAAGGACATAGAGCGTGCGCTGATCCAGACGTTCAACCTCGCGATCCTGTCGTCGACGCTCGTCGTCTACACCGTGTCGGGCCTGGTCACCGTCGACCTTCTGCCTCTGTTCGCGATCGTCGCGGCGGCGGTGCTGGTGCCGTCGTGGCTGGGCGCGAAGATGTATGCGGGGATCGCCGACGTCACCTTCCGCCGGATCGTGCTGTGCCTGCTGGCCGTTTCCGGGGTGCTGCTGCTCGCCTCGTCCGCCGGCCACGTCCTCGGCTGGAGCTGATGCGTCACGGCGGGCAGCGACGGACTGCGCCGCTTCGCGCCCTTCCAACGGGCGGGGCCGCGGGCCATATTCTGCGCCGTCGCGCATTTTCGGCGAACGTCTCGCCGGGTCGGCCGACGGATGCATGGAGGATCGGATGATCGCCAGCGGACTTGGAACACTGGATGCCAAGGGGGCGACGCAACTCGCGATCCTCGGCGTCGTCTGCCGCGCACCGGCGCTCGGCACGGAAATCGTGTCGCTGGTCAAGCACATCGTCGGGCGGGCGTGGCAGCCGACCTCCGACGTGATCGCGGTGAATCTGGACGAACTCCTGAACCGCGGGCTGATCGAGAAGGTGGGGGCCGGCCGCGGCTGGGACACCACCAGCTACGGCATCACGGATACCGGGCAGACTCTGCTGCACGAGCTGCTGCTGCAGCCGATGCAGGGGGCGACCGGCCAGCTCGACCCCAATGCGGTCGCCCTGAAGGTCTGTTTCCTCGACCTGCTGTCGCGCGACGAGCAGGAAGCGCAGCTGGACGGCGTGATCGCCAGCTATGGCACCGAGATCGCCCATCTGCGCGAGGCGATCCGCCGCTGTGCCTGCGACTGGCCGTACGTACCGGGCTGGATGGAACTGGAACTGCGACGCCTGGAGGCGGAGCGCGACTGGTTCGCCGATATCCGGAGCGGGTCCGCCCGGTCGGCACCGGCCATGGCCGGGGCGGGCGCCTAGAGCGGAAGGCGCACCGAGGGGCCCCGACTCACGGAAAGGCGCAGTCGTCCGCGGTGACGTAGACGAAGCCACGGGGATCGCCCGCAGCGATCGTGAACCTGTATTCCCGCTTGTTCTGAACCACGGAATGCGTCAGCGGCAGTTCGCCGGACGCTTCCGACGTGCGTCCGCCGAGCTGGATGAATTTGATCGTCACCGGCTTGGCGGGATCGAAATAGCCGTGCGGGCTGCCGCTCGGGCCGATCGCGGACTGGCCTTCGCCGGTGATCCGGATGGTACCGTCGGCAAAGGCGATCGTGTCGTTGCTGCCGCTGGAGTTCGCGGTGGGCAGGATGAACCGGCGGGTGTCGGGCTTGCCGCGGCAGTTGTCCTTCGCGTCGGTCGCACCGATCACGAAGGCCAGCCGGTCGGCCGAGACGCCCTCGGCCAGCCGCTGCTGCGCCAGCTGGAATATCTCCTTGGCCTTGCCCGTGGGAACGTCCTGGCGGTAGCGGTTCTGCCATTCGGCCTCGCGCTCCCGGGCCGCCTCGATTCCCGCGGCCAGCGCTTCGCGCTCCTGGCGGATATCCACGAGCGCGGCGGTGAGGCGATCGATCTCCGTCCGCAGTTCGCGGACCTCGCGCTCGGCGAGAAACGCCCCGGTCCGGTAGGCCCAGAAGCCGAGTACGGCGAAGACCGCGAGCATGAAGACCCACTTGATGATCGCCAGACGGCGCCGCCTGCGCTGCCGCAGGCGGCTTTCGTGGAGACCCAGGGTCATCAGACGGCCAACTCCCTCCGCGCCGAAAAAAGCAGCGCCCACCTTTGGCGGAGGGCGGCGCGGGTGTCAACAAATTGAGCCATTCGGCACCGGCCGCAACGCGCCGTGCGCCGCGGCCCGGCGAGTGAAGTCAGGTGCTGCCTTTGCGCGCCTTCGCCAGCATGTCGCGCAGGGCGCTCCGGCTGACGGCACCCGGTGTGATCTCGCTGCGGGTGATGAAGGCCGGGGTCCCGCGGATGTTCAGGGCGTCCGCCAGCTCCATGTTGCGGCGGAGTGTCGCGTCGACCTCGGGGTGCTGCATGTCGGCGCGCAGGCGTTCCATATCGGCGCCGGCGCTCTCGGCGATGGCGTAGATCGCCTCGGTATCGAGCTGGCCCGTGTGGCTCATCAGGGCATCGTGCACCTCGGCATAGAGACCCTGCATCTTTGCGGCGAGGGCCGCCCGCGACGCGATCATCGATTCAGGGCCCAGGATCGGGAACTCCTTCATCACGATCCGCACCTTGGGATCCTCTTCGATGAGGGCGTTCACCTCCGGCGTCATCCGCTTGCAATAGCCGCAGCGGTAGTCGAAGAACTCGACGAGGGTCACGTCGCCGTCGGGATTGCCGATGACCGGATCCGTCTCGACCCCGCTCAGTTCCTCCCACATCGATGCGATCGTCGCATTCTGTGCCTCGGCCTCGCGCTTGTCCTCGCGCGCCTGGAAGGCACGGATCGCGTCGATCACGAGGTCCGGCTTCTCCGTGAGGTAGGCCTGGACGATGCCGCGCACGTCGGCCTCGGTCAGCGCCGGCGGTGCCGGTTCGGGCTCCGGCGTCGTCGTCGTCGTCAGCCAGGTCGCGCCGACGGCGCCCCCCAACGCCACGACGGCTCCTGCGAGAAAAGCGGCGGCTGTAACGACGCGCATATAGGCGAACTCCCTCGGTACGATGGTCTCGGCGGCGCCTCGGTCGGTTTGGACGCCTTGGTCAGTTGGGACGCCGGTCGGCGGCGCGCTTCAGGTCGTCGGCGCGCAGCCATTCCGGCGAACCCTCCGGAAAGCTACGGCGGGCGCGCTCCGCCTGGAAGCGCGCCTCGCTGCGGGCGCCGCGGAGCATCGCCGATTCGGCGAGCGCGAGCGACGCGTTGGGGACGTCGCCGCCGCGGCCGTAGGCGATGCCGAGCAGGCGCCAGGCGCCGGCGTTCTGCGGCTCGATGCGCACGACCTCGGTTAGCTGGCGCTCCGCCTCGTCGAACCGGCGGCTGTCGCCCAGCTCGAGGATCACCCTGGCCAGCTCGAGACGGATGAGCCCCGAGTCGGGCCGAAGCTGGACGGCGCGCTCGTAGGACGGTAGGGCCTCGGCGGCCCGCCCGTTCTCGAACAGCATCTGGCCGCGAAGCTCGTGGAAGAAGGGGTCGTCCGGACTCTCGGCGATCAGGGCGTCGATCTCCGGCACCGCCTGCTTCAGGTCGGCCGCGCGATAGTGCGCGATCGCCCGGGCGTAGCGGGCCGCGACCGACCCGTCGTCCTTGCCGTATTTTCGCAGGGTCGTCGCGGGGGCCAGCAGAAAGCCGTCCAGCTTCGCCACCATGCGGTCATGATAGCCGTAGAACGCCTCGGGTAAGCGGGCATCGCGGTGGGGCGATCGGGCGGCATGCTCCCGCGCCGAGGCGACACGCTCCCGGGTGATCGGATGCGATCGCAGGTATGGATCCTGCATCGTGGCCGAGAGAAGTTCCTGGTCCTCCAGCACGCCCAGGAAGTGCACCAATCCTTCCGACGACCAGTGCATATGGTCGAGAAAGCGCAGCGCGGCGTGGTCGGCCGCCGACTCCTGGGCACGGCTGTATTGCAGGAAGTTGCGCATGGCCATGCTCGACCCGCCCACCGCGATGGCGGTGCCGAGCCCGCCTTCGCCGCTGGCGACCGCCGCGGCGGCACCGAGAACGGCCGCCAGCACGGATTGGATCGAGGCGTTCTCCATCTCGTCGCGCACGCGCACGAGGTGGCCGCCGGCGATGTGGCCGGTTTCATGGGCGATGACGCCGATGAGTTCGCCTGGCTCCTTCGTCCGCTGGATCAGGCCGGTGTTCAGAAACAGGTTCAGGCCGCCGGCGACGAAGGCGTTCAGCGACGAATCGTTGACGAGATGGATGTCGACGTCGTTCGCCGCGAGGCCCGCGGCCTCGAAGATTGGCGTCGCATACGCGCGGATGATAGCTTCGATCTCGGCGTCACGGACCAGCCCAACCTTCTGCTGGGCCTGCGCCGAACCGCCCGAAGCCACCAACAGGGCCGCCAGCAGGGCCGCCCTCATCAGGAAATAGATGCGTTTGAGCAAGAGCCCCTTCCCGTCGGTACATGCCGCACGGTCGGTCCACACGCTAGGTAAGGGTCGGTCCAGGGTCCGTCAATGCGGGCTGGCGACTGCGCTGGCCTTGCTCCTGTCGGGTTGCGCCGTCGCCCAGATGGGAGGCGAGGACGATGTTCCCTTCGCCGGAGTCGCCGCCGACGAGCCGCGTGCCGCGCAGGTCGCGCGCGACGTGCTGTCCCAGGGCGGCAGCGCCGCCGACGCGGCGGCCGCCCTCTACTTCGCGCTGACGGTCACGCGTCCGTCGCAGGCCAGCCTCGGCGCCGGCGGCGCCTGCCTGGCCTGGAGCAGGAACGACCCGACGGTCCGGGCGATCAATTTCAAGCAGCCGCCGTCGGCGACGGGCGAGCCGGAGGTGGCGCCGCCGGGTGCGCCGCGGGCCATGGCGGTGCTGCACGGCCTGCACGGCCGCCTGCGCTGGGGACAGGTGGTTGCGCCGGCCGAGGCGCTCGCGCGGTTCGGGCACCGCGTGTCGCGGGCCTTCGCGACCGACCTCGCGGAAGCCGACCCGCGCACGTTCGCGTCCGGCGGCATGTCCGTATTCGCACCCGGCGGCCGGGTGCTGGCCGAAGGTGCGGACCTCGAGCAGCCGGATCTGGCGGCGACCCTCACGGCCATCCGAACCGACGGTGCGCCCGCGCTGCACGACGGACCGCTGGCGGACCGGCTGCTGTCCGGGATCGCCCGGTTCGGCGGGCGGCTCGACCGCCGCGAGTTGGCGGCCTTCGCGCCGCGCGTCGACGATGCGCTGGTGAAGCGGCTGGGCTCGACGCGCGTCGCGTTCACGCCCTGGTTCGAGACCCAGGGGCCGTATCAGGCGCTGCTCTGGGAGGCATTGGCGAACCGCGACTTCAGCGGCGTCCGCGAGTCCGAGCGGCCGCACCTGATGGCCGAGGCCGCGGCCAGGACGCACGGCGCCGTCGCCGCGGCGATCGCGTCCAGCGAGCCGGTCACCGGCTGGGGCGCGGAGAAGCAGGCGGCGGGGCTGATGGCCGACTATCGGCGCGACCGGCACGTCGCGGCGACGGCGCCGTGCGTCCTGGC
>Ga0208814_1001195_pt1 | contig 12604 bp, 14 predicted proteins | sample MalvirAntarct_55_FD_184253 | JGI IMG/M metagenome (GOLD analysis project Ga0208814, IMG submission 184253) | Marine viral communities from the Global Malaspina Expedition - Malaspina viral metaG Antarct_55 (SPAdes) (version 2) | ecosystem: Environmental > Aquatic > Marine > Oceanic | place...
AATACCATACTTCTCTAAGTCTTTCTTCATCTTAAAGTCTAAGAAATCAGACAGCTCATTAGAAGCCTTCTTGCTTTCTTTAGGTAGGGCGGAATATGCTGCGTTCTTAGCGTCCTTCTCTTCTTTAGTACCCTCTGGCATTACTCGCTGGTCATGTACTACTAAAGCGTCTTCGTTACTCAGCGTCATAAACGTAGCCATGCCTTTACCATATTCAGACTTGAATATCATAGACTCTGCATGTACTGGACGGATACCTGCTCTACGAGCTAGTGACCCTGAAGTCTGATTAAACTTACCAACAAGCTTCTTCATCTCTGGTGTGTTTATTTGAGCAACAGCCTTGCTTCCCGCCTCACCAAGGAAAGGTGCAAGATACTTAGAATATAGGTGACCTAGTTTTGTCTCAGTTACTGGTATCTTTTCTTGATTCTTTACCCATGCCTTTGACTTAGGATTATATTCAATAATACCTGCATCTAACTGTGAAGCATAAGATAAGTCAGCACTCTGCTGTGCCTTAGTCATAACACTAGAGCCTACGCCGAAAGGCATACCCAATATACCACCAACAAGAGCTTCAACAGCAGACTCTTTTAATGACTCTTCTACATCAAACTGATCCCAGTAAGATGCAGAGTTCGTAGCTGCTATAGTTGTAGCAAAGTCCTGCACACCTTCAGTAATACCTGAACCTAGTGATGCCATACCTACTTGTCTAGCCATTGAAGGAGTCTGAGCTACCTGACCACGTATAGCACCGCTTAACGCACTAGCATTACCAGCATTAATACCAGCCATAAGCTCAGGAGCAGTAGATCTAATAGCTGGTGTCAAGGCTTTAATAAACTTAGCACCTGCCAGCGGCTCTAACGCACCTAGAGCAAGACCAGTACCTAAGTCTGCCATAGAAGCAGTGTATGCCTCGTCCATATCCTCTGCTTTAAGGCCAATGTCACCTATGTTCATCACACCTGACATAAGACCACCAGCAACTAAGGCACCAGTAGAGCCTGACACACCTATCGCAGGAGCTAAAGGCGCAGCAGCTAAAGCAGGTAATGCAGTTGCTACAGTACCTATGCCTCTACCTACCTGATCTAACAAACCTCTGAAGGAAAACTCACCCTCTTCATACAGAGGATGCGCTGTTACCTTAGCTACCTCTGCCATGTTCTCAGACTTACCATCGACCATTGCTTGACCGAACGCACTATCAGAAAACCCGAACGCTTCTGCAACGGACTGACCGCCACGATACAAAAGCGCCTGACCTAAATCTACACCTGCTCCTATTTGGCTTCCAAAATCATCTGGTTGTTGGCTTAAGTGCTGATCATATTGCTGATCAGAAGCCGTCCATAAAGAATCAAAGTCGATAGTGTCTGTCATTATTTAGCTAACCTCTTGGCTACTACTTTTCTAGCTTTTAGGTATGTTTCCCCTACATCTGTAGTGCTTAACTCACCACCTGATGAGAACCAGTTACTTCCTTTCTTAGCCATTTCATCTGCAATCGCTTTCTTAGTTGATGCAGGATAGCTTACAAAATTGGTATCTACTCCATGTACTAACCTTGAAAGTTCTGTGAGGTTATCTCCTTCAAATCCAGAACCAGCCATGAAGGAACTAATATCACTTATCTTAGGACCATAGTCCTTAAGCGGATTTGTGATACCAGCAGCTCTAGCTTGCTGTGCCCTTAGAAGAAGAAGCGCATCTTTGTACTGCTTGTCCTGAATAGCTTTAGCTTGCCCAGATCTTGATGCAATTCCAGCTTGTAGTCCACTGCCAAGACGAGACATAGTAGTAGCTCCTGCCTGCCCTGAACTTGCCAACATAGCAGCACCCATTGCCATCAAGTCAACACGATCATTGATAGCATCAAACCAGTTCTGCTTATCTTCAGCACCTTCCGGAGAAACACCGACACCTTCCTCTGGAACGGTAACAGTTGCATCTGTATTAATCTCCTTGGGTACCTCTGTAGTGGCGATAGCTGGGGCATTAGGGTTATCAATTCTTTTTTGAACTTCAGTAGCATCCTCACCTAAATCTTCTAATAGTTTCTTTCTGTCTTCATCAAACTTAATAGATTTATTTCCTTGACTCTTAACACCTCTATCTAATATATCCTGACGCTCTTGAACAACATCAAGCTTACGCTGCCCAGCTGAAGCAGTTATAGTCCCTTTCTTTAACTCATCTATAATATCTAATTTATCTTTGCTAATACTTTCTTGGGATTTAATTTGGTTCCCTGCAATACCTAAATCTCGTGTGTCTTGAACACCTAAAGAACCACCTACAACATAGCTAGGCGCACCGCCTCCTTTCAGTAAAGGAAGTAAATTTGACAATACTAGCCCTTGTTCTGCTGTAGTTCCTTTTGTGTTCTCAGCAGTACGTCCACCACCATTAAAAAAACCGCCTATTGTATCAGCTGCGTTAAGCATAGATTGGTTCTGGTTTTGAATACGAGCGTTTCTATTCCCTGTTGCTGGCGCTTTTAGATTAGATAGATAACTTACAGCATCTGACACTCCTCCTACCCCTTTACCTATTAAGGCAAATGGATTCGTAGAAGAGCTAAGTATCTCTCTAGCTGATCTTTGATCTGTAGCATACCTAGAAGAAGGGGCATTAGAGTCTACATCAAGCTCAGCACCTACAGGTAAGTTTTGAGCTATCGCAGTAGGTAAAGTATAGTTAGGCGATACAGCTCCTCTCGTAACTGTATTTAACATCTCTGGAGTAGCCCCTAGTTGTAGAGCCTGCTCAAGAAGCTCTGCTTGTTTTTTATCAAGCTCTGCTATTCTAGGATCAAACATCGGAATTGCCATTATATACCTCCTTGATTAAACATACCCGCTGGCTGCTGTGCCTGCTGAGCTGCTTGTTGCATCTGCTGTTGTTGCTGACTCACTATTAATGATTCTAGGAGATCAGCTTCTCTGTTACGTCTAGGATGTAACTCTACGTTACTCCATTCTTCTGGATCACGTAACAAAGCAATAGCCTGAAGAAGGTCACCTTTAATAACAGCCTTCATAGTCTTGTACTTCAAAGCACCAGCGCCATAGTTATGTAACAAAGAAAGCGCAACCGCCTGCTGCTGTATACTAATAGAATCAAACTTAGGATATGCTTTACGGAGTTGCTGCTTAGACTTTTCAATATGCCTACGAGTAATATTCATAGCTACTTCAGCGGGGATGTTGAAGTGTCCAAGCTCTTTCTCAACTGCTAATGCTTCGCTACCTTTCTTACCTACATAAGGAAGCAGAGCATACTCTACGTCTTGAGGTAACCCTAAAGCTTTAAACTCACGTAGTCCCATCTGTCCAATATCAATACCACCACCAAAGGTAAGTCCAGACCTACCGATAACGATGCCATTCTTCTTTGGAAGATATGTTCTAGTTTCAAAACCTTCTTGCTCCAGTAAGAACTGAAGTACTGCATCATCTTTATCCATATTTAAGTCTCGTCGCTGAACATACTAGTTAGAAGTGTACCGCCAGCTGCCCCCGGCATAGCCATACCCCCGACAGCAAGACCAATACCAAGCAAATCACCAAACGGATCACTGGCGGTTGTCTGAGTAGTAGTCTGATTAGCTTCAGCCATCAACGGATTAGACCCTAAGAACTGATAGAACTGTGAGAGGTTTGAAAGTTCTGCATTACGTCCTGCATCAAACTGTTGAATCTCATCAAGCAAATTAGACTGCGCTCGCTGACCACGTTGCTCTCCAATTCTACCCATAAGGTTAGAGCCTCGCTCACCAGTCTGAAGCATCATAGGCATTAAACCCTGAGCCTGAAGACCTAGCTTCTGTTGTCCTAGAGCTGACTCTATTAGCGCCTGCTGCGTGTTACGGTTAACCTCACCACCAAGCAAGCCTAGACCTTCTTGTCCCTCACTGCCGCCATACTGACCCGCTGCTGACGCTTGTTGCATCAGTGGAACAGCACCACGCTGTAGTGATACGTTAGCTTGATCTAAGATACTTTCCATCTGACGCTGAAAGAAAGGATTGTTCTCAAGGTCACCAGCATTCAAGTAGTTTTGAAAGTTAGCTTGTGAGCTATCTACAAGATTAGATAGGTTACCGCCTTGACCATACTGAGAAAGCAGGCTCTCTTGTGCCTGACGGACCAATGGATCTTCGTCAGCAAGACGAGTACCTTGATAGATACCTTCTGTACCTTGGTTGTATAAGTTTTCAGCACCTTCTAATCCAACTATACTACTTGCGCGTAGCTCGTCACTGATTCTGCTTTCTGATTCTGTAGTTGTTTCCCCGCCACCCATGTTATAACTCCTTAATCATTAATACTGTTTTACAAGAATAGTCAGGCAACAACTTAAGCCATCCCTTCCTACCTCGTATCTCTATACCTTCTAAATCTTTTGACTTAGCCCAGTCTTCAATAGTAGATATATTATGCACCCACTTTTGAATCTCTGTACCACCTAACAAATGTATAAGTAGTCGTTTAGTAGTGGGGTATGTAACTGAATTCGTTACAACAATACCAACTACCTCTTCTTCATTACATTTAACAAGCCACAACTGACTGTTACCTTTAAATATACTTTCCATCACACTTTCTTCTGTAACTTCTGTTGCCTTTAGCAATACCTTGTGTAGATACTTCTTTATAACCTGTCGATGTAATTCAATCTCGTCGAGACTTACTACTCGTTTTACATTATATGTCAATTGGTTTACCCTCAACGTCTACGTCTATACTAGCAAAGGTAGCGGTGTCTGTACCAGAGGTTGTAGACATACGCAATGTAATAACATCACCCGCCTGTGCTGTGTTCTGAATCATAAAGGACATCTGTGTATATGCAGAGCCTGTAAAGGTTATACTATGTGTAGGCTGTATCAGAGTATTGTTTAAGTACACACCAATAAAATGCTCTGATGACCCACCACCATGATCAGAAATACTAGCACTAAAAGCTAACTTAAATCTAGAGGTAGATAAGAAAGTAAAAGTACCCGCTGTTGTATTTGCAATAAGTCCTTCTTCATAGCTGTTGACAGTATCAAAAGCAGTGATGGTAGTAGGTGTAGTAGTCAGCGCCATAGTAGCACCCGTACCCGCAGAAGATAAATACATACCTGACTCATGTACCTCACTGAGTCCGCCTATGAACCTAGCTATTCTCTGCAACTCGTTCTGTACATATACAGGCATACCATTAATATCCTGCGGAGGAGGCAGTGGTACGTATTCAAATCTCATTGCCGTCCCTCATAGCTATACTCAACGGTGTAACCTGTAAGCGACCACTGACTAACACTAGCTGACTCAAATCTAACTCCAATGTATCTACCACTCTGACGAAAGTTAACTTTGTAGTCTTGATCTATAACAAATGGCTGAGGCTGTGACCATGCAATACCTGAACCCTGTTGCTGCTCAGTACCTACGTATACGTTGACTGTACCTTCTCCCACAATATGAGGAGTAATAGAATTAACATACTTGTATCCTTGGTCATCACCAAAATCAATACCAATTCGTTCTGCATACGAAGAGTAATCAGTACCGTTAATAGTAAGACCTGTGTTGCCTTTATAGAATAAAGAGTTATCATAGTTTACAAGGAATAGACTTTTTGTTGCTGGGTTAAATCTGTTTTCTCCCCAGCTAGTCGTATCAGTATTCCAACCTTGAGCGTCAGTTTCCCATGTATAGCTATCATCAGGAGAGTCTGCAATAACACCAGTAGCTATGTAAGAGATGTTAACTAAGTCACGCTGTGACCAGTCATCTACTTCCCAGTTCCATACTAATGCCTTGTTAGCTCTACCATCCGTACTGTCTACTGTTGGAAAGTAAACCCAAATCTCTTTGTTAGGTACATCTGCAACACACTTAACTTTGTCTACATGTGCTGAGTTAACCTGAGTGTAGAAAGATCTAGCCATCTTGTTAGCAATCACAGACTTCTTAGAAGTACCATCATGCACATAGATGTCGCTGACACCTACAACAAAGTGCTTACCATTAAACTCAGTAACACAGTCACGAGACAGAATACCTGTATCATCGCTAAATACTTTCCTAAACGAGAAGATGAAGTTACCACCTATAAACTGCATAGCCCACACTGCATCGCTCTTATAGATAAAGAACGTATCGTTCAGAGCTTTACCTTCAATACAGCGACCAGCCGTGTCAGGTAGGATGTTGTAGCCAGCCTGTACAGCAGGGTTCACTGGATCCCACGAGGCAGGTATACCGCCTAGAGGAGCAGCATCACTCCACTTAACCATTGAAGGAAACACAGTACCTGCATCATCCTTAACGTCTAATGCTATCAAGTAGTTCTTAAAAGGACGTATGACACCAGTAGTCCAGCTTGTAGGCCATGCTGTCAAGTCTTTCATCTTACCAGCAGCAGTGTCATAGAACTGAGGTGCGTCTGTTCTATTGTTTAGAAGTAAAGCACCATTAAAAGTAGTACCTGTCCAACCATCGTCATAGTCACCAGTGTAGTCAACATCTGAACCAGCAGTCTGACGAGTTACGTTGACGTTGACACTACCATTAGTCCTATACACTTTAGTTTCACTAGCGTAGAACCAATAAGGTAGGCTGTAGTCTGTCCACGGCACAGCAATCATAGGCTGTACAACAGGAGCAGTGAATACTTGTGAGTATCCTAACGCCTTATTAGTTCTGTGGTTGCTAAAGTCAATGTTGTTGCCTTGGCTCCATATCTCATTAGGGAGTTCATAGGGAGACAAATCAATGTTAATCCCTCGTGGTCGTGATACCTCTACCCTTTTATATGGCATGATTAAGCAGTCCTTGTCCACATGTAAACAACTTGATATGGCTGCATAATGTTGAATGCGTTACCGCTACCTGTAGATGCTGTATTACTAGACGACGAAGCAGAGCGTTGATCTGGACCCGTGCCGTTTCCTGTAAATCCTCCAATAGCCTGAGCAGCAGTAAAGCTATGAGTGTGAGCAGGCAGCTCTGCTGTGGTCATTGAGTGAGTCTTAGAACCATCAGTATTACCCGCAGCGAAGTCACTGTCCCCTGAGTTATAACCAGCTAGTACTCTACCTTCTGAGAATGCTGTCCATGTAGTCCCAGCAAACAGCTGAGTAGGGCTTGTAACAACTGTTGACTGATAGATACATCCAATAGGATATATAGCATCATAGATGCTGGTACGTGATACTGGTACAGTGTTTATTAGATTAAGCTGTGCTGTTGTAGAAGTCACACCAGCTAGTTTATTAATCTCAGTGGCAGACGCTGTGATATCAGTCAAGACATTAATCTGTGCTGCTGTTGTGTTTACTGCTGCTTCACCAAGATTAGGAAACTGAGTCTTTAATACAGTTTTAATTAAACGTAGGTGATCGTCTCCTTGTGACTTAGGATCAACAGGCAAAGGATTACTAGCGTTAAGCTGGTCGATATATGATGCTGTTTCAAGTCCCATTGTAACCTCTTATTTATTTCGTTTCTTATTCTTAGCTGCTCGTTGCCCGCGCTTAGGCAAGGATGGCTTTTTAGCCTTAGAACAACCGCATGATTTAGTCTTCTTCATCATTCTTACCTCTTAGATTTAGCTCCAGAACATTTCCAGCGTTTGCGTGAAAGGTTGTTCGGAGTGTTAGGATCATTCTGCTTTTTCTTAGATAGACGTTTCTTAATCCCAAGGCTACGAGCGCAATAGCTATCGCCCTTAGATGTACCTGCTCTAACTCTAGGACCGCCGCCTTTAGCTTTACCAGCTTGACCATAACTAACTTTCTTACCACTAGCTGTGATCTTTACTTTTGCTTTGCCTTTACGCGGAGTAGCCATTGTTATTCCTTATCCTTCTTTGTTCCATTAACTATACTTTGTATAGTATCAGACTCATATATCCTAATACCTAGCCATATTATAGTGAGTATAGAAGCTGTTGGAGGTAACCACGAAGCCATTGAAAGAACAGCAGTAGAGGCAGCAGCTACGTCTAACATTTCTTTTGTTTCTTCTACCATGACAATCCCTTGTTCTTTATGTAGTTAGTAGATAATAATCTTTTTAAAACTAGTGGTTTTTAAATACCACCGAAACGCAAGACAATGCTAGAGGTAGCACCAAACTGACCTGTCTTACATCCTGCACGATAGTACATATTGGGTTCTGGTTCAAAGCCTACAAACTCACCAGTAGCAGTAAAGGTATCTACGTCTACCCATGATGAGCCATTAGTGCTTCGCTGAACAGTAATGATTGCGCTGTTAGCAAACGTACCAGATACAGATAAGTTAAAGCCTCCATCAAAGACTGCTGTATCAGTAAAAGTGTTTTCCGCAGTAATAGTTTTAGTTGCTAAAGTACTCATTTTATTCTCCTTGCGCGTCTAAGTGAGTTTGATATGCGGCTTTAGCTTCATCTGTAAATACAACACCAGCAATTGCTACAACATTAGCATCTTCGCTAGAAAGGTCTGCATCAGGTGTAAGAACATGACGATGGAAGTTTCTTGATATTTCCTCATCATCTCTACTGATAATTGTTGCAGTGCGTACCTGAACCACTGGATACCCTGCTAAATGTAATACTTCTATCTTGTCGTTAATTGTTGCTTCTGAAAGTGCCATGTTTATTTCCTTAGTTTATCGCCAAAATTGGCCTGTCCACCCTCTAGGGGTATTATGCTGTTATTGCTCCAAATGTTTTCCAAGTTCCCGGAGTCCCCGCTGTCGTGCAAATCCAGCCAGCTTTACCGCCAGCACTTGCTACCTGACTAAACACCATGTCGCCTACTACAAAAGCAAAATCTGTTGGAGCGCCATTTGATTTCCCAGTAACTGCTGGGTATGTGCCGCCAGTACGTTGAATTTTGCCTAAAATTGTTGGGTTAGTTCCAATATCTAAATTGTTATTGTTCCAAATAAGGTTTGTTAAATCCGTCCCATAACACCTAACGGTAAGATCGCCAGTATTTTTAAACATGTTTCCAAATATTTCAACGTCACAATTAGAAAGATTAATTTGAATTCCGCGATAGCAATTATCAAACACATTGTTAATAATTCGAGTCCCAGTAGACCCTGCATCATCAGCAAAAATCATAGTTGTATTTGCCGTTTTTCCTGCTGTTGATTGATGGAAATAATTGTTTGAAAAAACAGTGTTTGCCCCATAAACTCCACCAGAAATTTGATAGCAATCAGTAAACTGGCAGTTATCTACTTTAACATTATTGGGGATAGCCCCCGCTGTGCCTGATAAGGAAACACCAAGTGCAAATTTTCTAACAACACAATTAGAAATAGAAGCTGTTGTTGCTTCATACAATACAAATGCAGTCCCACTATCTATAGTTGCGGCTTCCATCACGCAGTTAGAAATAGCAACTCCTTCTCCCTGTACAGATATAGAATTATTGTTAGCTCTAGTTTTAAATGAGCAATTAGAAATTGCAAAACTTTCTAAAGTTTCTAGCGCATTGTAAATATATAAATCTGGTTTCCCTGTTCCGCTAGTGCCGTTGTTTTCAAACGAACAATTACTAATAACTATTTGTTGGTTATTGTCGCTATCTCCAGCTTCAGAATATAGTCGAAGTCCATATTCGGTGTTGTCTTTGAATGTAGAGTTTGAAACATTAATTCTAGTGCTTTCCCAAATAACTAAGCCTCGGCCACCTGCGCTTGTTGCCACACCAGTTGAGCCATTGAGATAAAAAATACAATCAGAAACCACCCAAGATACTGAGCCATTTCGAATTTCAGCCCCATAAAAATAAGAGTTTTCAAACAAACATTCTGACAACCTACCTTGATCGCAGTTATCAAAAGCTACTGCCGTATTTCTAGCTTTCCTAAACGTGCAATTATGTACCTGAGATTCAGAACAAGAATCAAGTTGCAGTAAACGCTGAAGCCCATTAGTGAACGCTGTGCCAGTTCCTTCAAAAACAAGACCTTCAATTCTAATATTGCTTTCACTCAAAGCGTAATATGCTTGAGTAGGGACGCTATCACTAGGCATTAAGCGAGCGTTCATGTCTCCACGAAGCTCAACATCACTTTGAATAACTACTTGACTGTCTGTTTTATAATCACCAGATGGGAAATAAACGGTTCCACCACCAGCCGCATTAGCCGCATTAATTGTAGCCTGAATAGCCGCAGTGTCATCTGTTGACCCATCTGCAATTGCACCAAAATCTTGGACATTGAACGGTTGCCCAGAAATCATTTGAAACCGCACTTTTGTTAATGACATAATAATTTCCTATGCAGTTTTATAGGTGATAGAAATATATATTTGACTACCAGCTTTGATTTGTTGTGCGCTATTAGCTTGAACAGTATTAGAGTCGCCTAAATACATAAGCAAAAAATTACTTCCTTCATCAATTTTCCCTACAAAGTCAGCGACATTTTTAGCAACCACATTGGTAAGATACAAAGATGCAACACTAGCTCCTCCTGAATCAGCTAAGTCAGCGGCAGTAAATGGTAAGCTGATCTGTACCGCACCTACTGGAGATGAAACTGCGTTGACATACAAATATCCAGATACATGAACAACATTGCCTATCTTGGTGTACGCAAGTTGGTTGTTGCTACCTACAAACCCTATTGTTCCGCTAGTAGTACAAGTTGCCGCAGTTGAATGCACACCCTCCTCGTAATCATCAAGTAGCTCAGAGGTGCCAGTGCCAGAGGTAGCAGAGAAGTCGATGCCTTTGCCAGAGGTGCCCATAATTAAATTGCCGTTTGTGATTTTGGCATTGCCCGATCCATCTAATCGCAAACGCTCGTTGCTACCTCCAGTTCTAAACGCTAAATAACCGTCTGCATTAGAGGCAGTTATATAATTGGCACTATTACGAGTCATTGACAGGTTAGTTACTGAAGTCCCATCACCCATGCTAATGTTGTTGCGAACATCTAAGTCTGCAACAGGAGCGTCTGTACCTACGCCAACTCGATTATTTGCAGAAGTAACAACAAGAGTATCTGTGTCGATAGTCATGCCGCCAGTAACATCTAAATCGCCATCTACTTTAAGATCAGAATTAATATCAATATCACCATCAAAGGTTAATTGACCCTCAATAGTCACATCGTTAAATGTAGGATTGCGACCAAATACGCCGCCTAATTGTTTAATGGTCATAATATTCTCTATTTATTGGTAAATTTGTAACAGCTATGAAACCCTATAAGCAACAGTTCCGCCAGTTTTACGATAAGCAAAATTAACTGCAACACCGCCAGCAGCAGCCGCAGTATCATCTGCATACGGCCCCGGCAAAAGCAAATGAACAGTATTGGTTGTGCCGTCTATTCTAAATGGGGGAGTCGCACCACCGCCAGATCCGCTTGAAATATAAAAGTCATCAGGGTTTGGCTCATCAGAATCACCCCTTCCGATAAACCAAACATCTGAACCGCCAGATTGAAAAACTAATTCTGCTCGCCTGTTAGCTGGAGAGTTAAAGTAGTATTTCAAATTTCCAGTAGAGTTAAAACGCATATTTTTTGCGGTATAAGCATCAAAAACATACGAAGACTCATCAACATTGGCACGTTCACCCAAAAGCAAAGAATCATCAATGAAATTAATATCAGATTCTTGGTCTAGGTTTAGGAACTTAACACTTGAATTAACTGAATATGGTGTTGCTACAAAAAATCTATTGCCAATTGTAGTGACCTTATTGGTTCCTGACTGAACAATTAGTCCGGTTGCCCCACCAGAACTGGTTTGATGGCAACTATCTACAACAAGTGAGTTTCCTGAAAAATCAATAAATGCACTATTACTGCCAGAATTAGTCATGAAACAATTAGAAACTTTGGAATAACCACCAGAGTCAAATTTAATTGCCGCCAACCCAGAGGCATTGTCAGTATTGACTAACTCTAAATAAACGCTAATGCTCCCAAAAGAACTGGCCCCTTTAGCATGTATTCCATAGCGGCCACAACGCTGTATTTTTGTTTGGCCAGAAATTGAAAATCCTTGACTTGCAGCACTTGAAAGATTTTGGTCAATAACGATATTATCATACAGGCAATCTTCAACTCGACAATTATAAATAACACCGGATTCAAACCCATCTGTATAAATATTTGTTTCAGTTATTCCTGCATCATTATTTCCAGCCCCGTACAACCAACAATCATTGATAGTCGCAGTCCAAGAATCTCGCAAAGATATGTTTACAACACCATCGTGAATGGTACACCTAGAAATGAATGTGACAAAATTACCGTTTGCGATATAGATAGTATTAGCTGTATCAACTCCATTTCCAGCAATATTTAGATCTTCAATTTGTATTTGTGCAGAAGCAACACCTGTGTATTGTATTGAGTTGCCACCTGATCCTGTGTGAACCAAAAAACTTGATGCGCGTCCTGCTCCAAAATATCGTTTTTGGCGAGCCAGAGTTAATCCTGTGTGATTATAAGTACCTTCTGGAAAATAAATTGCATTTGCAGAACTATCAATCGCAGCCTGAATAGCCGCAGTGTCATTCGCACTTCCATTGCCCACAGCACCAAAGTCTTTAACAGATACAGTCTCGCGTAACTTAG
>Ga0208814_1001197_pt1 | contig 12597 bp, 42 predicted proteins | sample MalvirAntarct_55_FD_184253 | JGI IMG/M metagenome (GOLD analysis project Ga0208814, IMG submission 184253) | Marine viral communities from the Global Malaspina Expedition - Malaspina viral metaG Antarct_55 (SPAdes) (version 2) | ecosystem: Environmental > Aquatic > Marine > Oceanic | place...
ATATTTCTTTATTTTATGGCTCAAGTGTTGAGGTATATCTTAATTTTATAATGTGCGACATCTTGTCAGCTTATAAAAATTTAATGATAGTATAATTATAAATAAAAACAACAACAAAGGGAAAAAACATGACAAAAAAGTTTAAATTATATTTTAATAAATCAACTGTTGAAGCCTATAAAAATTTAGCAGATGTATTTAGTGATCTTAAAAATGACAGCGATAAAAAAGTTATTTTTACAAACAAAGATTATAACAAATTAACCTTACAATCAATTCAAGTACTTGTTCAACTTGATGAAAAAAAAATAGAAAATCATTTTAAAAAAATATTTAAAATGGCTAAATCTAGAACTGCGACACTTTAGCAATATCAATTATTAATTATGATATTATAATAATAAAAACAATAAACAAAGGGAAAAACAATGACTAAAAAAGACTACATTAAATTAGCAAGCTTACTTGAAAAACATAAAACAATGGCAAACCTTAGACGAGGAATTACTCACGTAATTAAAAAAGGTGAGTTTATGAATGATCTTTGTGAGTACCTAAAAGAATATAATTCAAACTTTAATGAAATTAAATTTAGAGAAGCAACAGGCGAAATAATAGGAAAATAACTGCGTCAATTTAGACAATAGAAAACAGAAACAATAAGAAATATAATAATAAAAAACAACTAACAAAAGGAAAAAACAATGAAAGACACAGTAACAGAATACATTTTTACAGATGAGATGATAAAACATGGTTTTAGCTATGAGGGAACAAAAGCATTGTTTGAACATCTTGAACAATACGAGCAAGATTGCGATCATGAATTGGAATTTGATCCGATTGCGTTTAGATGTGATTTTGACGAGTATGAAAACTTAAAAAAAGTAAAAGAAAATTATAAAGATATTAAAAATCTTAATGATTTAAGAGATCATACTACAGTAATTGAAATACCAAATACTAAAAGATTAATAATTCAAGCTTATTAATTAATTAATAGAAAGGGTAAAAATGGATAATTGGAAGGATGACTTCATTAAGTTTGTTAATAAGATGAGTAAAAAAAAGGGTTGGAAGTGTGACGATATGAACCCTTATTTTCATAGACTTAACTTGCTACATCTTAGCAGTGCAAAAACATTACGAGAATATAAACAACAACAGAAAGGAACACATGAAAATAAATAGATCAATAGACTATACTGAAGTTGAAAAAAGACTTAAAGAAAATTTTAGTAAAGATACTGATTATGACACATTTCATAAAATTAATGGAAAGATAGTTGTGCATTTTTGGGATAAAGAATATTTAAAAAATCTAAAACAGAAAGCGAGTAAATAATATGACAAAAAATATATTAGTAACATTTGATATGCAAGTTGGAGATTATGAGCATAGCGACAAATATATATTTCATAATAAAACAACTGACTATAAATACTGTAAGCAGTTTTGGAATTTAAAGAAAAAAAATAAACTTGATGAGGGTGTTTATTGGGATAATCAAGAATTAAACGCTATTAGTGTTTATTCAATTCAAGAAATAACAGAGCAAGAAACTAAAACATTAAAAAGATTAGGTGTGGCATAATGACAAATATTAATTTTTATTGCTACGTAGTAATTTTATTTGTGATGATGATAGTAATAATAACGTAAAACAAAGGGAAAATAACATGACAGAGTATAAAAAACTAGAATTATTGCATAGTCAATTAGATGAGTTGATAGAAGGCAATCAATTACCTATTGATGAATTAAAAATTCTACAATCTTTTGTTGAGGATATTAGAGAAAAATATTTTGATGATAATGGTAATTTAACAGAAAGCGAGGAATAAATGGCTATAGATTTTGATGCATTAGATTTAGTTAGAACTAAAAACAAAGCTAAAAGGTATGAGCAACAACAAAAAGAGAAAAAACAAAAAGATCAAATATATTTTGAGGGTGTTGACAAGTTAAATAAACTTGCAAATGCTTATGACAAGGCAACTGATCAAGGTATAAAAGAAGTCTATAAAAATAAGTGGTTTGAGTTAATAAAAATATATGCAAATAAACTTTAAAAAATTTTTTGATGATGAGCCATATATACCTGGTCGAGTGATGAGGTTAATAGAGCAAACTCAAGAAAATATAAACAATAACAATAAACAAAAAGAGGTAAAAAATGTTGAGCAAATACGAAACATGGCTACAAACAGCACAATCTAACGAATCAATAACGTATCATGAGGGTTATCTTGCAAGGGATAGATTCTTCAATAATACTACAAGGGATATTGCAAATCTTTTTATGAGGTGCGCAGAAAATAATTCAGTAGTATTATTTCAAAAAAGATTGAAACATGGGTCAACAAATCATGATCCAGTTTTTCAATATGTGGCTAAAAAAATATAACAATAACAATAAGAAAGGTCAATAATGATTAAAAAAAAAGCCAATAAAAAAATTCTTTTAGCACATAAAAGAATACAAAAAGCATACGAAGTAATAGATGAAATAAAACAAAAAGATGAAAAAAAAATAATTCATTGTTTGTTTCAAGATTTGTCAGATAAATTACTAGATAATTGTTAAAAATAATGAAAGGGAAAATATGCACATAGATAAATATAAAATATATAATATGCACCATCAATGGAAGAATGGAAAAAAAATAAAACATCAAATAGTCGGACAGTATTTAAATTCTGGCGATTATTGTTGCACTAGACCTAGAGATTTTATTTCAATGATAACAGAATTATATCATTCTTGGAACTTGGATAGTGAAAAAGAGGTAACAATAGAAGTTACGTTTAAAGACCATGAAAGAGAATAAATATTAAAAATAAAAGACTAACAAAAGGGAACTAATGAAAAAGAAAATAACAAAAAATACTACAAAAAAATCATCAAAATTAGTTGATGAGTATAACAAAAAACTAGCAAAAAAATTAAAAGAAAAATTCTCTGGTATCAAAACCAAAAATATGGGTGATGGTATGATGGAAATATCTTTTAATTAATCTTTATCTGGTGTAGCTGTTGGAATATCTTCAGCAGTTACATCAATTAAATTATCCTGGTTATCTTCCCAACTTATTTTTATACTTTGATCTGTCTTAACATTTTGTACTTTGTTATCGGAATAAAGATCAGTTAATTTATTAGCAAGAAAGGTAATAAATTTTGTTTTCTCTCTTATCCACAATATAGCGTTAGGATCTTCAATTTCTTGGTACTGAAAAACTTGCAACAGTTTATCAATAAGCGTTTGACATCCGTATTTACGAGCTTCTGTTATTCTTATCTCTAATTCTTGATTTTTTTTTAAGTACGAATAAAACTTCATCAAGCTGAACGGATATTCCTTTTGATCCTCTAGAATTTCTGTAAGGGTTTTTCCATTTGCTAGTTTGTCGCAAATTATATCGACTTGGTTTGTTGTTATCAATTCCTGGTTTGATTTTTTGATGATAGTATTCTTTGAGTTGATCATTTGTATAGTTTTTAAATTGTATTAGTTTGGATAATTGTTTTATCCTAGTTTCATCTGTGTAATTTTTCTTTTTAAATCCCTTAACATTTTGATAGCCATGATATTTACATTTATAAACATTGTTTGCAAGTAGATAACCCTTCATTTTACAAGGTATCTTTTTACCAACTCTTAACCCAGCACGAGTAAAGCCTTGACAAAATACCTTACGCATTGGTCTACCTGGCATTATTTGGGTTCTCCTTTCCAATTCAAATTGTTTCTAATGTTGTATTCTTTTTTAGCTTTGTAAAAAGGGTTAGCTTGTTTCCTCTCATTTTTTAAATTGGACAACGCTCTTACAATTTTATCTGGAGATACATACGATTTACCATGTTCTTCTTTCTTTTCAATTGCTAATTTACAAAAATATACATTAACTTTTTCTTCCTTTAATTCTTCCAGAGATAGGTTTGATAATTCATCTATTATCTTCTCCTTATTCCCTGCAAAACCTTTAACTATTTTAGATACACTATTAATACATAGTTCTTCTTCTAATGTAGCCGTAAAACGGCTATCTTGTGTAGGTTTAACGGCTATCTGGATTGGCTCATAAAGTTTTTCAGCTTTTAAAAATACCTCATTCACAATATAAGTTTTACCAGATCTACCTCGAATAGATTTAACAATATTAAGTTTATTTAAAGTTTCAAGGCACGATTTAATTGTGGTTCTACAAAGTCCAGTATCTTTGTGTATTGTCTCATGCCTTAGATCAGCTTTGTATCCATTTTTTTTCCAAGCATATTTCATAACAGACAGTAAAACATTTAAACAATGTGATTTTTTTTCTCCATCTATTAAATTTAAATGGTGGTACAGCTTATAGGTTATGTGTAAAAATCCTCTAGATGTATTCATTTATTTCCTTTCTTACAGTTTTTACTATGGTTTATATGGAGGTTTCGCAAAATGTCTACCCATTGGGTCTGGTTCATTAATTGAAACTCGGTCTGAGACGATCGTATACGCTTGATACGGAAGGTTAGGCTCCCAGGTGTCGTTTGTTTATAGAACACTAAAAAGCAGGGTATGTTTAGGCGTTCAGCAATGATCTTTGAGAGGGTTGTAGCCTTGTATTTCTGGTCCTTATCATAGCACGTTTCAATAATAGCTAAAGGCTCATAACAATACTGACAGCACTCAACAGAATCTACATCAATCATGGCAATACCCTCGTATTTTCTGTGCCAATCGTTATAATCCCCATTGCTAAATGCGTAGGTGTATCTAGCCATTATTTTTAATCTTTCAATTTGCTTTTTATTATTATTATCTCGTTTTCTTTTTCTTCTAATTCTCTCTCAAGTGAAAAAATTATATTAGCTTGTTTTTCAATATATATTTTAGCTCGTTTTAATTCTTCCATACATTCAGTTTCTTCAAAGATTCCAGAGTATGTCATTTTTCGTACAATATTTTTTTAACTACGGATCTTGGATATACAGTTACATTACCAATGTTAAGTTTATCACCATCATAATTAAATGAAGTAAATATTTTAACTGTCTTAGTGTCTTTAGAAAAAAGATAACCTATATCTTCACACCAAGCGAAATTCATTTTATGAACATCATCAAGGCTCTCAAACCAAGAATTGTCATTCAATATATCCTGCCAAATTACACGCACCTTTTTATATGGTATTTTTTTCATAGTCATTTTAGTGTCTGTTATATACCTTTTATAGCTATTGACAATAGACAATAACGGAGGTAATTTCAACAAAAACGGAAAGGTAAAAATGGAAAAACAAGAAATAGAAAAAGCGTTCTCAATATATAATGGTGGCGAAGGATTGTCACATTGGAGCTATAGCTCTACATCAACACCCTTTGCAAAAAATTTATTAGGTTATAGTTTCCCTCAAGAAGTTAGAAGGAAGTTTCCATTTAGATACAAAGCAAACTTTGGTAACTTAGTAAACAATGTGGTCCAGAGAATGATTGCAGATGTAATTTATAAATCAAAAACAATTAAAGAAACAGAGTGGGATAAAAATTACAATGTTTGTTTTCAAGCTGAGCAAGAAGCTATAAATAAAAATCCACCAGTAGATGCTAAAGATAAGTTTGGCAGAGAAGCTATGATTAAGTTTGCAACAGATTGTATTCCAATTACAAAAAAAGTTGTGCAAGAAATTATAGGTAAAGATAAATTAGTTTGCGAAAGATATGTTGAACTAAAAGAGTTTGATATGATCAAGCCGATTATTGGTAGAATAGATTATGAAACTAAAACAAAATTTATAGAACTAAAAACTAAGCCACCTAATCTAAGAAAGGTTAAAGGTAAAGAAGAGTGGAAGATGATGACACAAGATTTACCTAGTGAGCCTACGATTGAAAATTTAACTCAGACTTCGTTCTACTACATGACAACAAAGAAGATACCTCACTTGGTATATGTTAATGACAAAGATTATGTCATCTTTGATCAGAGCCATGAGTTAATGAAGGCAGATCACTTGCAACATCTTTATAATAAAATGATCGATAAGATTATGTTGTGGGAGAAAATGATTATGTTTTGTAAAGGTAGCATAGAAAAGTTAGCTTTAATGATAGAGCCACCAGATCTTAATCATTTCTTTTACTATAAAGATTTAGCAGATGAACAAAAACAACTAATCAATAAACTATGGGGAATAAAATATGACTAGTAAAAACAACGTATATAGAATGGGAAATAACAATATGACAAACATACACAAGAAGTTACATAGTGCTTGTAATTATGCAAGTAGTGTAAAGAAAGCAAGTAAAAATGGCGCACCGTTTAATCCCTTGCTCCACGACGACGTTCAAAGAGTTGCAATGGAAGCTCTATTAAAAAATAATTTATATCCAACTTGTAATTACATTACAGATGTTACGGATAAATTCGTGATAGTAACTTGTACCATGAGGATAACTGACATTGATGATCCAGCTAGTTTTGTTGTCATTGATGGATGTACTGCCATGTCTGGTCTTGATAAATACGGAACGGGTCAAGCCATGTCGTACAGTAAAAAGTATGCGTTCTTAAATGCACTCAATCTAAAAACTGGAATGGATTTAGAGGATGGATACAATGCTAAACCATTTGAACAAAATTCTTCAGAGCCATCTGTAGAACCTACATACATGGATGATGAAGTGGATGTAGAAGAGATAGTTAATCTAATCTTACAAACTAAAACTGAAAAACAATTAGCTTCGGTTAAAGGTCAAGTAAGATCAGTTGTTAATCATCTAAAGAAAAATAACTTCAAAGCCTACGAACAGATCAGAGATGTAAGTAGTAAGCATGAAGCAACACTAAACAATAATCAATCATAAGATTGATATAACTAAGGAGTAAATATGGATAATCAATCCGACAAAATATACATCAACCTAGCCAAGAATAAAGATTGGAAGTCATCAGCAGATAAACTTCCAGTTTATGTTGGTCCAAAAAATATGAAACATCCAGATAAGAACTGGACTATTGGAGTCAACATTGATGGTAAGTGGTATAATCAAGCAGCATTTGTATCTAAAGATCAAGATGGAAATCCCAAAGAGGGAGAGCTGACAATTATTTTAACACCAAGTGGAGCAGGAGCAAGTAAAAATGCCTTTGCAAAACCAAGCGAAGGTGCTAATAACGAATATACCTTTTAATTTAGCTCAAAAGGTATAGAGCAGGGTGGGGTTTTTTCCCTTTCTAATCGTTTTCCCCACCTTGCTTAAAAAATAATATGACAGATATAATTAAACAACCTAAACATTACATAGCTAATGCTATTGAACCTATTGATTATATAATTGCTAACAAATTAAATTTTTGTGAAGGCAATGTAATTAAATATATTTCTAGGTGGAGGTTGAAAAATGGAGTAGAAGATTTAAAAAAAGCTAAACAGTATATAGATTTTCTGATAAAAAAAGAAGTTGAAAAAAGTAAAAAAATATGACAAAATTTATAAGATTAAAGCATGGTGAGGCTAGTTTTACACTAGAAGAACGCTTTGATGAAGTGGAGAAAGCTGCAAACCCTAGCACCGAGGGTGAATTTGTAGAAATTAAAATCAGTAACTTAAAAATTGATTTTACAAAAGTGATAAAGGAGCAAGATGATAGAGATAAAAAATCGTCTACAAAAGCTGATGGACAAGCAAAGGAAAAAGAGTGAGTTGTACATTGCTTCAGTTCAGAAAACTAACAAGTTAAAAGCTGAAAGTTATAGCTTATACTTGGAGTGTGCTAGATGTAGAGAAGAATTAATGACAGCTAGATAGTTATTAATTTAAAAATGGAAAAAAAAGAAAGAAAAACGTAGGGGATCTATGACTATAAATATAAGCACACACTATAATAAACATATAAAATACCTAGACCAAAACACATTTGTTTACAAAGTTAAGAAAGCATTTTACCTTTTAACGAACCAAGAAGAAAGATTATATGAGGTAGGGTTCTCAGAAGGATTTTCATATGCTGCTAAACTTTTACAACAACAACCTATTAATGATAGTAAGAAGAAAATAATTGGAGTTGTTTACAATAACGCAAATTTAAAAACTGTTAATAGAATTGTTAATAAAGTTTGTGCAAAATATCTTGTAAGTAAACATGATGTGTTTGGTAAGGGTAGAACTAGAGATATAGTTAGAACAAGAAGTATACTTTATAATCTTTTACATGAAGAGTATCATGTAAGTATATCATCTATTGGTAGAGTGTTTGGTCAAGATCACACTACAGTTTTACATTCACTTAATAATAAACAAAACAAGTCTAGGTATTGGGGAATAGAATGTTCTATATGGCAAGAGTATTCAGAATTAAAATCAGAGTTATTACCAATAACTACTTTTTAAATCCAGACTTCATATTCTTATAAGCCTTTGAAGATATGGTAGACTTCTTTTTGGTATTCGAAGTACCAGCTTTTTTCTTTTTATTAATATTATAGTAAAGACCCTTCTTAGCCATCTTACCAGATTTAGTTTTGTGATAACCTTTTTTCATTACTTTTTCTTTTTAGATTTTTTAATTTTTTTCTTCAAAGCTGAAGGCAGAGTTTTCTGTTTAGCTGTTAGTTTGCTTTTGCTTTTTGATTTACCATACATAGTTATTCTCCTGTTGTTGTTTCAATTTTATCTCACAATAGTTATCAAGGCAAGAACCTTCTTTACCATCATGACAAAAATATTGTCTCTTAGCTGTGATAATCCATCCACCATCATCACTTAATAGTTGTTTGTTACATTCTTTACAGTAACCACAAATAAAAGATTTGACGTTAGACTTTATCCAACCTTTTTTCTTCACTTCTTTTTCTTTTTCTTTTTGCAACTACAAAAATCAAAAGTTAAAACATTTTCTACTTTTTTAAATTGATCATCTATCCAACCAAAAAATTTTAATAATATTTTATCTAGCATTTCCACCTCCTTCTTGCTTGTCTTATTCTTGAATTAGGATCATTCCTAGTTTTAGCTGATGAGTTTTTAAGTTGACCAGCAGATCTAGCACAATAACTCTTTCTTCTTTTAGAATCTTTTGATCCTGCTTTTACTTTACCAGTAACAGCTGTCTTTAATTTTGATCCTGGATTGGCTCTTCTATATCTTGAAACACCTTTAGCTGTCATACCAGCTCCAGATTTTGTAGATCTGTAGTTTGCGTTTGATCCTTTAGTAGTTTTTCTAATAGCCATTATTTACCTCTAACAGAATCTATGAAATTGTACACCCTGCCAAACTGTTTATCAATACTCATTAAATCAGATTGGATCATTGTTACTGTTAATTGAAGTTCTATAAGTGTGACCAAAGTCCAGGTAGCTAAACCCATTAGTATTGTACCAAGCAAAGTAATCAAAGCTGTATTAGTTTTTCTTGTCATAATACTTTTCCTTTATTGATACCTTTTTTAACTACATATCTTTGTGTACCATTAGCACCATGATCTACTTCTTTTTTTAAATACTTAAATATATTCATCTCTTTTAATTTTTTTTCTGCTTGTCTTTTAAATGACTCTAAAACTTTTGTATCTCTCATCTAGGTGGTCCTCCAAAGAAAGCTAATAGGCAAAACATAACAATAAGTATAGCTGTAAATTTATAATCCATCCTAACATACTCCATATTAATTACTCTTCTGTATTAAATAATTTTTAAAATCTATTTCCAATTGTTTAATTTTTTCTTCCATTCTTTTTAATTTATTTTCTGTAACAATAGTATTGCCATTGTTTGTTTCTAATTTTAATAATAAATGACTTTGATTTTCTTGTATTCTAGCTATGTAGCCAATTTGATTTTTTAAATGAGTATCGTTAATAATAGCTATCTCTGCTTTATTTTTATTAATAGTTTCTGTTATTGATACAATATATCTAACACCTGTAAAAGTTCCGACAATAACTGACGCAACCACAGGAATCATAACTATATTTTTCTTTAACAAATCTACTATATTCATTGGCAAAAACCTCTAATAAAACGTCTACCATTTTTTTAAAATATTGCTAGATTTAATTATCTGCCTTGACCTAGGTAACGATTGGTATTCTTTTGACGTTTTTCGTTCTTGTTCATAGACTTTTTATGAATTCCTGGTCCACGTTTTTTAGGTTTATCACGAGGTGTAAAAAATTTAAAACTTTGTTTAGCCATTACTTTTTCTTTTTATATTTAAGTTTCTTCTTTTTCTTCTTACCAGTTTGTTGCGATAACATAGTTACCTTTTTACTGTATTGTTGTGCAAAACTTTTAGTTATCATTTCTTACCACCTCTAAATATTTGTGTACCTTTGATACCATAAATACTCGCTACTACTAAAATCCAAAGATTTGTAAACCATGAGGGTAGCTGTTGGAATTGTTCAAAGAACTCTTTTATCTTTGAAGCTGCACCAGGATCATCACTAAAAACTCCATAGGCTATGACCAAAATTGGCAGCGTTAGTACAACTAAAACAAATTCGTCTTTCCAATCAGATTGTCTGGCTTCTAAAAGTTTACCATGATATTCTGCTTCACCACTAGCCATCTTTTCAGCGTGTTTATACTGAGCATTTGCCATCATCATTTGCGTTTCTTTTTTCTTTTTATAAACATGACTACCAGCACTCATTGCTAGTTTAATTGCACTTAACCACATCTTATATCTCCTAGTATTGGTTTGTACTTTGTCTTACCATCTTCTTTGAAAGCTCTCAAGAATTGTTTTCTAGGCTTATCTGCTACGCTGCAATGTACCCAACCACTTGAAGGTTCTCCGATTGTGTAAAACTCGAGAATCATTTGATCCCAACTCTCTATATTATCTTTAATCCAATAAGCAAGTTCAGCATTATCAGTGCCTGGACATTCGAAATCAACCGCTTCAGCTTTACAATGCTGACTATCTACTGAGCTGCCTATCTTAACGCACAAATCTTGAGATCTATAACCAGAAGTTATTATAACTGCACCAAATTTATCTCTAACTGGTTGCAGTAAAGTCTCGCAAAGGTTTTGTAGTTTAGCAATCTGATCTGAGTTAGGCTCATTAGGTATACCCAATCTTATTGCTGTGTCTGATTTAGTTAATTCTTGTAGTGTAAAGTTTTCTGATAATTTCATTAGTATATAATCTTTACGTTAAGTTTCTTTTGTTCTTTAGTTGCACCTCTAAATATAAATGAACCAATTCTTTTTCTTTTATATCCATCTTTAGCCATATAATCTGACTTTCTATAATTTTTAGACTTAACATCATAAGCATTATACTCTCCTGTTGTCATATTTAAAGTAACAATATCTACTGGACCAAGTCCACCAAGAGGTGTAAATACAAGTAAGTTAGGATCTTCAGCAAGTTTAAGTTGAGCTTTTAATTCTGAGGTTAGACCAGTAACTGCTTTCTTTCTTCTAGTCATAAAAACAGCTCCTAAAAAAATATTAAATTTTATCTAATAACATTAATATAATACCTGCCATACCAGCTAATAAAGTACCAGCACATACTATCATTATTTTTTCAATTCTATTAATCTGATTTTCTAATTGTTTCATTCTATCGTGAGTTTGTTTTTGCATTATACGACAAAGTTTTTCGTGTGATTCTATTTTTTGTAATGCGTTATTTTTAGACATCTTCTCTTTTAACCTCATTACAAAAATAATTTACATATAATTTTTTTTCATTAAAATTTTCAATTTTTTCGTTGGTAACTTTAATAGTTGCCATTGCACCAGATATAGTACAATCTGTCCAGGTGTTAAATTCTACTGGTGATACTAATGGAGTAGTACAAAATCCTGTTATAGCTGAACAAATTGTATAGGCTAAAACAAACTTCATTAGTCTTTCTTATCTTCTTTAACTTCTTCTTCTTTAGGAAGTTCTTCTTTTAAAAGATTAGAGTAATGACCTTGCAATATATTTACGTCTGCCATTTCCAAGTTTAACTGTTGTTGTTTAGCTTGAATTTGTTGAAGTTTACCTAAATATAATTTGCCATTATCAGATAACTTATCGCTATCGTAGTCTTTGTCGTCAAATTTAAAGTTCATGTATTACCACTCCTTAGTTTTAGATGTTAGTGCAGGTGCTTTCTGTGATGCAATTTGTGCATCAAGATTAGCTTTCATATCAGCTTCAGTAGTTTCTGAATGTTCTAATACACAAGCCTTAGCATCATCTTTTGTTATTGTGTCAAAGTTTTGGTCACTTGTTTCGTCATCTGAACCATACATAGTTGCAGAGTATTCTCCATCAACTGCTGTTAGTCTCCAATGAATAACCTTAACTTTGTTATCTGCGTCTGTCTCAAAATTTGGGAAAGACCATTCGTATGTTGTTGCCATTTTATTATTCTCTTATTTGATTGTCTTGTTCAGCTTTAAAAGCTGTGTAAGCATCTTTAACATCTTGTGTCCAAACTGCGTTACATACTGCTTGAACTTCATTGTGTTCATCAGTTATAACTGCGTCTGGCATCAAAGCATGTCTATGATACTTTCTTGATAATTCGTTGCCATCTTCGATAACTACAGTATCTGTTCTTACTTGAACTGATTTGTATTGTCCGACCACTT
>Ga0208814_1001198_pt1 | contig 12586 bp, 11 predicted proteins | sample MalvirAntarct_55_FD_184253 | JGI IMG/M metagenome (GOLD analysis project Ga0208814, IMG submission 184253) | Marine viral communities from the Global Malaspina Expedition - Malaspina viral metaG Antarct_55 (SPAdes) (version 2) | ecosystem: Environmental > Aquatic > Marine > Oceanic | place...
ACATTTATCGGTTAACCCTAAGATGGCACTATTCAAGTCTCAGGTGCTTTATGCACAGTTAGTTTCAGGCTCATTTAAGGTGTAAACGACTTTATTGATTGTATTAATTAATGCGCGCCAATAAGGCTAATTTTGCCCAACGCGCCAAAAATGTAAAGTTAGCATTTACAGCTTGTAAGCCATTGTTCTAGTTTCACAACGGCAAATTGATGTTAAGTCTAAAAGACCGTGATAACTCATTGTGGAAGATTGAGAGCTAAATGTAACAATAGAGGACATTGTTAGTCCAAGATTTAAGGGGTGAATATGTCACCCCTAAGATAAAACATTTACAGCCATATCTAATACCTGCAAGGTGCAAAAATATCGAGTTGGCTCTGATAGACGGTGGTTTTTACATTCATAAGTCCTAGCAAACTGTCGAACAAATTGTCGTGGGAAAAGCCGCCCTGTTCTGCTCGCTGTGCAACACAAGTCATGTTCAACTGATTATCTTGGCTAAAGTCATTAGATACCCAAGCCAGCATTGGTACGCTAGTTTGTTCTTTCGGTGCAATACTATAGGGCGCACCATGTAAATACATGCCCTTTTCACCCAAAGACTCACCATGGTCAGAGAGATACAGCATTGCAGTATCGAACATATCCTGCTTACCTTTTAATTTATTCACCACTTCACTGAGAATAAAATCCGTATATAGAATAGTGTTGTCGTAGGTGTTAATCAGTTCTTCTTGACTGCAATTTTGAATATCACTGCGCGGACAATCCGGTATAAATTTACGATGCTCTGGCGGGTATCTAAGATAATAAGTTGGTCCATGACTACCAATGATATGCAAAAAAATTACTGTATCTTGACTTGGTGCTACTGCCAGAATTTTATCTAATTTGTTGAGCAATACTTGGTCAAAACAATATTGGCCAGAACACAGCTTCGGATCACTCTTCAAATCTATCGTGAGATTTTCAACCTGATCACACACACCTTTACAGCCAGAATCATTATCAAACCACTGTACTTTTATACCACTATGACTTAACACATCAATCACTGTGTCTTGAGCATTAGCACGGCGAGGATCATAGTCTGCCCGCCCCATTCGTGAAAACATACAGGGTAGAGACACCGCCGTGGCCGTGCCGCATGAGCTAGTATCGTTAAACGCAATCAGCCCCTGATTTTGGGTATGAGCATTGGTTGGCTTGTTATATCCATAATATTGATAGCTCATTGAGCGCGCAGTTTCACCCACAACAAACACTAATAAGTTAGGTTTAGTGTTCGGGTTACGACTGGCATTCTTCGCATCTAGGCCAAGTTGTTGGTATTCCATGGGCGTCTGCAAATAGTGCTCATTGAGATATTTAGATGCACTACTGACAAAATAGGTAGGGACAATGTAACGCCTTAACTCACTGTTGTTTCGACCAAATGCAGCATAATCTTGATAGTAAAAAAAGGCGACTATCCCAATGCCAACGAACATTAGCAGCATAAAGGCTAATTTATGCAATAACTCCTTAAAAAAGGGCTGATAATGAATATCGGCCTTATAAATAAGATATGACGGTAATAGCCCAGTCAGCAGTAGATTGGTAATTGATGCAAGATTTACATACATCAATGCTTCAGCAGGATGTGTTTGAAACGTGTTTTCTATCATGCCGTAGTCAAACACGACATTGTATTGATAGGCTGCAAAAAATACACTTGAGGAAAGTAACGTCAATACGATAAAAAAGGGCTTCAGCAGGTATTTGACGGTAAAAATTGAAAACAAAAAACTCAGCGCAAATGTTAAAAATAGCGGCATAGATGCGATGAAAAGGGGATCAACTTCTGGTTGTTTTTCAATTCCTTTTCGCACTATACCAAAGAGCGGTAGATTGAAAATGGCAACATAAAACAACGCAGTGATGAAAGTGAATTGGTTAACCGATAACGTCTTAAATCTAGAAATCACAAAAATCCCTTTTTTGCTAAAAAAAACAATACTAGCTTGACCTCATTAAAATAACCTTAACAGATAAGACCGTTTTAGGTGAATTGAGCCCAATTCACCTAAAAGTTACATGTAAACAATTAAGTAAATAAACTTCAATTACTTATAAGTTTACTTGTAATTTCTTGTGTGCTCTTCACAGAATTCAGTGCCCGATAAATAGAGGCTTCTCCAAGGTGATACTCCTTGGCAAGCTGCCCAATGGTGGCCCCCTCAGCTCTTTTATCATAAATAGCCTGTTTTAAGGTATCCGTGAGTTTTACAGGTCTACCAAATTTAACCCCATTTTCATGTGCTTTTGCGATACCTTCGGCCTGTCTCTCTGTCCGCAAGTCATTTTCAAACTCAGCAATCGCAGCCAACATATTGAACATGAGTCTCCCAGTCGAAGTGCTCGTATCAATGTTCTGATCGATAACGAGTAAATCAATGCCTTCACTTTGAAAACGCGAAGCAATCTGGGCTAAGTGTACGACTGAGCGAGCAAGACGATCGAGTCGTGTTACCACTAGGGTATCCCCTTCACGTAAATAACTCATGCAAGATTGAAATTCAGACCGTTCAGCCGTCCTCCCACTGCGTTTTTCTTGATATATCTTATTGCACTCAGCTCGATGTAACTTGCCCAGTTGCACTTCTAAGCTTTGACCCGTAGAACTCACTCGAGCATAACCAACTTTGGACATAAATTACCATATCTCTTTAAAGGTTTTGATAATGCACTTATGATAGTAGTTTTGATAGGGGTCACCTCAGAAAACGGAAAAAATCGTACGCTAAGACCCAGAGAGCGGACGTAGCGGTCGGAATTTCCCCACGCCTACTTTGGAGCTACTGCGCCAGAGGTAATCGCCGGTCAGGTTGATATGCTCCCAACCCAGCGGCGACAGGTACTGCAACAGCCCTTCATCGACACCATGGCCGTGGCCGCGCAAAGCATTCGCGGCGCGCTCCAGGTAGACCGTGTTCCACAGCACGATGGCCGCCGTCACCAGGTTGAGGCCACTGGCCCGGTAGCGCTGCTGCTCGAAACTGCGGTCGCGGATTTCGCCCAGCCGGTTGAAGAACACCGCCCTGGCCAGCGCATTGCGGGCTTCGCCCTTGTTCAATCCGGCATGCACACGACGGCGTAGTTCCACGCTTTGCAGCCAGTCCAAGATGAACAGCGTGCGCTCGATGCGCCCCAGCTCGCGCAGCGCAACGGCCAGGCCGTTCTGGCGCGGGTAGCTGCCGAGCTTGCGCAACATCAGCGAGGCCGTCACCGTGCCCTGTTTGATCGAGGTAGCCAGGCGCAGGATTTCATCCCAATGGGCACGAATAGCCTTGATGTTCAACTTGTCGCTGCTAATCGTCGGTCTGAGTGCGTCGTAACTGGCTTCACCCTTAGGGATGAACAGCTTGGTGTCGCCCAGGGCGCGGATGCGCGGCGCGAAGCGGAAGCCCAGCAGATGCATGAGGGCAAAGACATGATCGGTGAAGCCCGCCGTGTCGGTGTAGTGCTCCTCGATGCGCAGGTCGGACTCGTGGTACAGCAGGCCGTCGAGCACGTAGGTCGAGTCGCGCACGCCGACGTTCACGACCTTGGTGTGGAACGGCGCGTACTGGTCGGAGATGTGCGTGTAAAACGTCCGCCCTGGGCTGCTGCCATATTTCGGGTTGATGTGCCCGGTGCTCTCGGCCTTGCTGCCGGTGCGGAAGTTCTGGCCGTCCGACGATGACGTGGTGCCGTCACCCCAATGCTCGGCGAAGGGATGCCGGAACTGCGCGTTCACCAATTCGGCCAGCGCCGTCGAATAGGTTTCATCGCGGGTATGCCAGGCTTGTAGCCAGGCGAGCTTGGCATACGTTGTGCCGGGACAGGACTCGGCCATCTTGGTCAGGCCGAGATTGATCGCGTCGGCCAGTATGGTGGTCAGCAGCAGGTTCTTGTCCTTGGCCAGGTCGCCCGATTTCAGGTGCGTAAAGTGGCGGGTGAAGCCCGTCCATTCATCCACTTCCATAAGCAGTTCGGTGATCTTGATGTGCGGCAGGATCATCGCGGTCTGGTCGATCAGCGCCTGCGCGGTGTCAGGCACCGCCGCATCCAGAGGCGTGATCTTCAGGCCAGACTCGGTGATGATGGCGTCCGGCAGGTCGTTGGCCGCCGCCATGCGGTTGACGGTCGCAAGCTGTGTTTCTAGCAGCGTCAGCCGGTCATGCAGGTACTGGTCGCAGTTGGTGACCACAGCCAGCGGCAGTTCGCTGGCCAGCTTGAGGCTGGCGAATTTCACAGGCGGTACCAGGTAGTCCTCGAAATCCTTGAACTGGCGTGAGCCTTGCACCCAGATGTCGCCGGAGCGCAGCGCGTTCTTCAGTTCCGACAGTGCGCACAACTCGTAGTAGCGCCGGTCGATGCCGGCATCGGTCATCACCAGCTTCTGCCAGCGCGGCTTGATGAAGTCGGTCGGCGCATCGGCAGGCACCTTGCGTGCGTTGTCGCTGTTCATGCCGCGCAGCACCTCGATGGCGTCCAGCACATCCTTGGCAGCGGGCGCAGCCCGCAGCTTGAGCACGGCGAGGAATTCCGGCGCGTACCGGCGTAACGTGGCGTAGCTCTCGCCGATGCGGTGCAGGAAATCGAAGTCCTCGGGCTGCGCGAGCTTCTGCGCTTCGGTGACATTTTCGGCGAAAGCATCCCAGGATAGTACGCCCTCGATTGCGGCGAACGGATCGCGGCCCGCTTGCTTGGCCTCGATCAGCGCCTGACCGATGCGCCCAAACAGCCGCACCTTGGCGTTGATCGCCTTGCCGGATGCCTGGAACTGCTGCTGATGCTTGTTCTTGGCGGCGTTGAACAGCTTGCCCAGGATTCGATCATGCAGGTCGATGATTTCATCGGTGACGGTGGCCATACCCTCGATGGCGAGCGCGACCAGGGTGGCGTAGCGCCGCTGCGCCTCGAACTTGGCCAGGTCGGCGGGTGTCATCTGGCCACCCTCGCGGGCGATCTTGAGCAGGCGATTCTGGTGCACCGACCGCTCGACGCCGGAAGGCAGGTCGAGCGCCTGCCATGCCTTGAGGCGTTCGATGTGTTCGAGCATGTGCCGCGAATTGGGCTTGACGGGTGACTGGCGCAGCCAGGCCAGCCAGGTCGTTTTGCCGTTGTCCCGGCGTTTGAGCAGATCGTCAAGGCGGCGACGATGCGCGTCCGATAGCGGTTCGGACAAGGTTTCGTAGATTTGCCGGTTGGCGCGGGTGATCGCCTCGGCACAGACGCGCTCGACAACATCCAGCGTCGGCAAGATGACGTGTCGGTGCCGCAGGTCGTCGAGAACACTGTTGGCCAGCATGATGCCCTTGTCGGTTTGCAAGGCCAACTCGGTCGCGGCATGGACAGCCTGCCGATAGTGCGCCAGGCCGAACGGCTCCATGCCCAAATATGCACGCAGCTCAAGCAGATGCTCGCGCCGGGTTTCTTCCCTCTCTGCATACTGTGGCCAGCACGATGGATCGATGCGCAGTTGCCGTCCGATCCATTGCAGCAGGGGCATCGGCACCGCAGCGTCGGGCAGCAGGCCCTGACCGGGAAAGCGCAATAAGCATAATTGCACCGCGACACCCAGGCGGTTGGCGTCACCGCGCCGCTGGCGGATTAGTGACAGGTCGGGTTCGCTGAACGTGTAGAGCCGGATGAGTTCGTCTTGGGTATCGGGCAACGCCAAGAGACTGTCGCGCTCTGCGGCGGAGAGGATTGAACGGCGGGGCATGCAGTCTCCTTCTTCTCAAAAACGTAGGTTTGCGACAATCCCGCTCAACCCTCTGGCGCGGTACAGCAAATCAATGCGTTGCGATTCTCGAAAACAGTTCTTGAAACTTTATTCTTGAATTCTTATCATATCAACGCGTTTCGAGAAATAGGGATGTAGCCAACCGCTGCCCCAAGTGGCTTTGACGTGTTTACGAAAGGAGAAAGACTCATGGGTATTTTTGACAGACTTTTCGGTGGCCACCACGGTGGTGGTTACAGCGGTGGTGGGCATCACGGTGGTGGCGGTGGGTACGGAAGCGGCGGGCCTCCAGCGGGCGGGTGGGGTAATGGCGGCCTTGCTTGCCCCAACTGCAAGGCATCTAACGCGCCAGGCGCTCGCTTCTGCCAGCAGTGCGGGACTTCGTTGGTTCCTTCGGCTTGCGCGCAATGTGGAACCACACTGCAACCGGGTGCGAAGTTTTGCGCTCAGTGCGGCAAGGCAGCGGTCTGACCGTGCCATGCTGGTTGGCTATGCGCGCGTCTCGACGCAGGATCAGAACCTGGAGCTACAGCGGGAGGCCTTGACCCAGGCCGGGTGCCAAAAGCTCTTTGAGGACAAATTAAGCGGCACGAGAGCCGAGCGCCCCGGCTTGGCCAAGGCGCTTGAAATGCTACGCAAGGGAGACACGCTGGTCGTCTGGAAGCTGGATCGCCTGGGCCGCAGCGTCAAGCAATTGGTCGATCTGGTCAGCGAGTTGCACAAGCAGAGCATCCAGTTCAAGAGTCTCACCGACGCCATCGACACCGGCACGCCGTCGGGACGGTTCTTCTTTCACGTCATGGCCAGCCTCGCCGAAATGGAGCGCGAGCTGACGGTGGAGCGGACCCGAGCAGGATTGGCGGTCGCCCGGCTGTCAGGCCGCAAGGGAGGGCGCAAACCGAAGATGACCAAAAGCAAGATTGAATCGGCCAAGAAGCTGCTCGCCAGCGGGATCGCTCCCAAGGACGTGGCCAAGAACCTCGGGGTCTCAATCCCGACGTTGTATCGCTGGGTGCCGGCTTCCGGTCACGCTGAACAAAAATGAACTCAGAAGAAGGACGAAAATGAGCACCGGTCACACCCATGCCCTACCCAGCGAGCGCAATGAAAAATCGCTCTGGATCGCCCTGGCGCTGACCGGGAGCTTCTTGCTGGCCGAAGTCGCCGCAGGCATCGTTTTCAACAGCCTGGCCCTGCTCTCAGATGCGGCGCACATGTTCACGGATGCAGCGGCGCTGGCCATCGCCTTGGCGGCTGTACGGGTGGCGAGACGGCCAGCCGATGCCAAGCGCACCTATGGCTACTACCGCTTCGAAATCCTTGCGGCCGCATTCAACGCCCTGTTGCTCTTCGGCGTCGCTGGCTACATCCTGTATGAGGGCTGGCAGCGTTTGCGCGAGCCAGCGCAGGTTCAGTCCAGCGGGATGCTGGTGGTAGCAGTGCTGGGTCTGATCGTCAACCTCATCAGCATGCGTATGCTTCAGGGCGGCAAGGACAAGAGCCTCAACGTCAAAGGCGCTTATCTGGAGGTCTGGAGCGACATGATTGGCTCCATCGGCGTGATCGGAGCTGCGCTGGTCATCCGATTCACCGGCTGGGTGTGGGTAGATGCGGTCGTCGCCGTGGCAATCGGGCTATGGGTGCTGCCACGAACTTGGCTGCTACTCAAGGAAAGCCTGAATGTCTTGCTGGAGGGAGTCCCAGACGGCATTGACATGGGAGCCTTGATGGCATCTGTTCAGGCCGTGCCAGGCGTGACAGGGCTGCATGACTTGCACGTATGGGCGCTCACGAGCGGCAAGGTCAGCATGACCGCTCATATCGTGTATGCGCCGGAAATAGGGCCCGACGAGTTGCTCAAAACCCTCAAGTTGTTGCTGGCTGACCGATTCAGCATCTTCCATACGACGCTGCAACTGGAGATTGTTGCCTGTGAACACAGCGTCGATGGGTGCAACTTCGTGGATCATCGCCACAAAGAACCGAGTTCTCAACCAGACCAAGCCGCAGCCCGGCAGGCGTGACTAATGGGACTCCTACTACCCGGCTAGCCAAACCGGTCTTAGCGTACGATTTTTTCCGTTTTCTGAGACGACCCCTGATAGGCAATAACCAGAGCTGTCAAATAGTATACATTTTGATAAGGTGCATTTTTGACTTTTATCGCCCAACTGGTGTAAATTGAGCGAATCGAACGATTCGTTTAAAGGTGATAAATGAACACTCTTTCAGCCAATGAAGCAAAAATTCACTTTGGAGATTTGTTGCTCAAAGCTCAACAAGCTCCAATCCAAATTAATAAAAATGGCAAGCCTGTGGCCGTTGTTATTTCAGCTGATGCGTACCAAAGTATCGAGACACTAAAATTACATTTGCTTCAATCCAAAGCGGTGAAAGCCATGACTGACATCAAAATGGGCAATTTGGTTGATGGTAATACCTTTTTTGATGAGCTGGCCGCAGGGCAGTATGACTAATGCCGGTAACTTATCATTTAACGCCCGATGCACAATCTGATCTGATAGGTATTCACCGCTTTACGTTAGCCCAATGGGGAACGACTCAGTCGAAGACATATTTATCAGGACTTAGACAAACGATTCAGCTGCTGGCTGAAACACCCACCCTTGGGAAAAATAGACCCGAGGTACGCGTGAATGTGTTTAGCTTCCCTTATTCAAGTCATGTCATCTATTACATCCAACATGAGCATCAATTCGTTGTATTTGGGATCTTACATAAAAGTATGGTTCCACTTGCACATCTCGCGGAGCGGGAAATTATTTGATGTATTGAAATAGGGGGGGCACCATGAAAAATGACGTTCGGCGGCTATCTATTTTGTCAACTGATGAAATAGATGAACTGTTTGGATTACCTCATTTCTCAGATGATGATCGTCGATTATATTTTGACTTAAGTGCTAAAGAGCGCGAGCTATTCGACAATACCCGAACGTTTTCTGTGGCAGCCCATTTAGTATTGCAACTGGGCTATTTCAAAGCCAAACGGCAGTTTTTCAGTTATGAACAAGAATCGTCAGTACTAAATGACTTGGATTACATTGCCGCGCTGTACTTTCCCACCAAAACGCTTTCAAGGCTGAAAAGTCCCTCAAGACCGATTAGGGCTGAACAACAACGAGCAATTCTTGATTTATTCCAGTATAAACAATGTGATAATGAGGTAAAAGTTGATTTGGAAGATAAAGCACAGCGGGTTGCGATGCTATCGACACAACCTATCTTTATCTTTCGTGAATTAACCCAATACTTAGCATTACACCGTATTGTCATGCCCAGTTATCGGTATATGCAAGAGATGATTGGTAGAGTGGTGGCTTATGAACGCACCCGTATTGCTCGATTACTTAGCACTTGCATGACTTCACTTATCGATCAGCAATTAGCGGCTTTGCTTCGGGCTGATTCAGGAGTATTTCGCGTCAGCGCATTAAAACATGAAGCTAAAGATTTCAGTTATAAAGAATTGCGACATGAAGTCGCACGGCGGCAGTTTTTCCAGCCTCTACATGAGTTTGCCAAGCAGTTCCTCATAACAGCGGGGATCTCCAATGAAAGCGGCAAGTATTATGCTTCTATGGTTAAGTTTTATACCACTTATAAACTTCAACGCATGAAAAAAGAGACTGCTCAGTTATATCTGCTGTTTTTTGCTTTTCATCGGTTTCAGCAAATTAATGACAACTTAATTGAAGCATTGCTCCATTGGGTCGATCAATACGAGAAACAGGCCAAGCGTGCCGCTGAAGAAGCAATGAATAATGCGGTTACCAATGCAGCGAAAAATTTACAGGCTGCGGGTCATGTATTGAGCCTGTTTACGGATGACACCATCACCGATGACACACCTTTTTCCATTATTAAAGAAAAAGCCTATGCATTGCTTGAACAAGAGAGATTCCCATTAGTTGCTGATTACTTACGCAATATTGCTTTCGACAAAACGGCATTTGAATGGTTACATTACACAAAATTATCCGCCACATTCAAACGTAACTTAAGGCAACTTTTTACTGATCTGGATTTTGCCGGACGTGTAGAAGACTCTCCTTTGCTTGAAGCTATCGGTTTTTTACAAAACTTGTTACGCACAGAAAAATCACCAAGGCAAACTGATCCTAATGCATTTCCGACTGAGATTATTCCTAAAGGTTTACGCCGATATTTGTTTAGTAAAGAGGGTAAAACATTTAAAACGCTAGATGTAGATCGCTATGAGTTTTTGGTCTATCGCCTACTACGCAACTCACTGGAAGCGGGTGATGTGTACGTTAAACATAGTAATGAATTTCGCCGCTTTGAAGATGACTTAATAAGCGATCTTAGATGGCAGGATAAAGAACGAGTATTGCAAGATATTGGTGCACCCATTTTATTGGCCCCTATCCAAGATACTCTGGCTGTATTTCATACTATGCTAGCAGCACGTTATAGTGCGATTAACCAACATATTTCTGATGGGGTCAACAAACATATTAAAGTAATTGGGGCTGCCGAAAAGCGTCGTTGGAAGCTGCTTTATCCGAGCAGTGATGAATCCGTTAATAGCGATTTTTACAGCCAGTTACCAGGAATTGGTATTGCGGATCTACTGTGGTTTGTTGCGGGTAATACTGGATTTTTAAATGCATTTACCCATGTATTAGATCGTTATGTAAAGCATGAAGCTGATCCCCGTGAAATTTTCGCCTGTATTGTTGCGATGGGAACAAACATGGGGTTAGCAAAAATGGCTGAGGTTTCAGGCCTTAGCTCAGCATCAATGGCGGGGACGTCTAGAAATTATCTACGCTTGGAGACGTTGCGAGCGGCTAATGATGCGATTAGTAATGCAACCAGCCAGCTACCCGCATTTCATCTCTATGATATTCAGGACTCGCTCCATTCAAGTAGCGATGGCCAGCGGATGGAAACGCAAATTAACACCCTTAACGCTCGATATTCTCCTAAGTATTTTGGTTTACAGAAAGGTGTCAGCGCCTACACGTTGGTCGCAAATCATGTTCCTATAAATGCAAAGATTATTGGGACTCACGAACATGAAAGCCATTACGTTTTCGATTTATTGCATAACAATACCTCTGATATAAAGCCAGAACGGCATTCCACTGACACCCATGGCACCAATCAGGTTAATTTTTGGATTTTGCATGCATTTGGATATCATTTTGCACCTCGTTATCGTGATTTGCATAAGAAAATGGATACGTTAGTCGGCTCACAACATCCCAATGAGTGTGGTGACTGGCTAATAAAGCCTGCCCGAAAAACCAACGATGAATTGATTGAACGTGAATGGCCCAATATTCAACGTATCATGGCATCGCTAGCTCAAAAAGATGTTACTCAAGCCACGATTGTTCGCAAACTCTCGAGCTATTCGCGTCAGAATCAGACCAAGAAAGCATTATGGGAGTTGGAAAACATATGCCGAACGCTATACATTCTCGACTTTGTCGACGATGTTGGCTTACGTCAATGTGTACAAAAAGCATTAAATCGTGGTGAAGCCTATCATCGTCTCAGGCGAGCAGTTGCATTTGTTAACGGTGGAAAATTCAGAGTAAAAACGGAAGAGGAGCAACAAATTTGGAATGAATGCTCTCGGCTCATCACCAATGCGGTCATTTACTACAACACAGTGCTGCTATCTCGTGTCTATGAACAGAAGCAAACAGTAGGAGATCAAAACGCACTGGCTCAGCTTCACAGTATTTCGCCCGTTGCATGGCAGCACATCAATATGTATGGCAATTTTGAGTTTAGTCCATCAACCTCAAAAATAGATATCGATGCATTGGTTGCTCGATATGCTGAACCAGAATATTGGAAGCAAGCGCTGATTGAGAACGAAAATTCAAGTGATGAATTTTAGAGCTTAAAGCTAACTTTACATTTTTGGCGCGTTGGGCAAATTTAGCCAATCTGACACCCAATACCAGCAATGCATGCACTCAACGCCGACAATCACATTGCCGATATAGGGTTCTAGTATGAGTAATAAGTCATCTTTGCTGGCACCTATCTTTTTATGAACAACAACTTCCCCTTTAGAATCAATGATGCAGACATAAAGTAAGCGTACATGTAAATCGATACCACAGTAGTATGGATGTGAGTTATTATAAAATCTCATTGAGCTTCTCCTGTTGGTTTAGTCACCTTAAGCATACCGCTGATGCGGCTTGCTAGGGAGGAGGCTCAATGAGTATCAAGGCGCACACTGGGACTGACTAAAGCCAGCCCCTTAGCTTAATCGTTAGGCACATGAGGAGCGGTCAATGACGGCAAAAATATGTAGCAATAGCTGCGTTAACAAAAAACACATTTCTACCATAGGCTATATCCTAATTTGGGTGTTGCTCTATTACACTGGCTCAGCGCAGGCAGGATGGTTTGGGCCCGATTGTGACATATCAGAATTTAATGACAGTGTAAAAGTACGTCAAACAGACCAAAATTCATCTTTCTCTATTACAGTGCCTAAATCGTGGGCAGTTAAAAGGAAAAATGAAGATACTTATAGTGAAATGCTTATAAAGTCTGACGGGTCTTGCAAGATCACAATCCTAATTACTTCGCGCCCTTTGGGATGGCGGGAAAGAGAAATGACCTCTATCAGCTTAATCGACAACATGCTGCAATCCTCGCTTAACCATTTACTGTAGTGGTCAAGTAATATTGGCCACGGTTTTAGAGTCATTCCAATATAAACGTTCTGACTCATTTGGCGTTAACCCACCATTATATTGATGGGGTCTAGTTTCACTGTAATATCCAGTGATGTAAT
>Ga0208814_1001199_pt1 | contig 12584 bp, 14 predicted proteins | sample MalvirAntarct_55_FD_184253 | JGI IMG/M metagenome (GOLD analysis project Ga0208814, IMG submission 184253) | Marine viral communities from the Global Malaspina Expedition - Malaspina viral metaG Antarct_55 (SPAdes) (version 2) | ecosystem: Environmental > Aquatic > Marine > Oceanic | place...
AAAAGAATATCAAAAACAATATCAAAAATCATATTATAAATATAAAAATTCTTGGGGTGGATGTAATAATAATTTATTATCAATTGATTTAGATATATTTTTATTTAATGCGGTTTATAGAAAAAATTAAAATCTATTATTATACTATAAATGAACGAAATAAAAAAGAACGATTTAAATTTTGGATTAAAAAGTGAACAAGAAATTCATTCTATTTTAGAAGAGCAATTTGGTAAATTATTAAGAACTGAACTAAATCCGGAAATGGGTAAATATTATGAATTTGATAAATATAATGAAGATTATTTTATTGAAATTAAATCAAGAAGAATTAATCACGATGATTATCCTTCATTATTCTTTGGAAAAAACAAATTAATAAAAGGAGATGAAATTTTAAAGAAGTGTCCTCTTTTAAGAATCTTTTATTTATGGAAATGTAATGATGGTATATATGGATGGGAACATAAAAGTACTGAATATACAATTGAAAAAAGAGGTAGATGTGATAGAGGTAAAAATGAATTTACTGATTGTATTGATATAAAACAAAAAAATATTAAACCTTTAAAAAATCTATTAGATATATAAATGGTTGAGAAAGTTAAAATAACTTATCAAGGTAAATCTAAAAATGTTCCAAAATCTTATATCGGAACATTAAAAGGTAAAGAAAAAAAAGCTCAAGTTAAAAGTATTATTGAAAATAAAGATAGACCAAAAACATCGGCTAAATCAAAACAATCTACCTGGACTATTAAGTTTAATAAGAAGTATGGAAAACAATTAGAAAATATGAAAGGTGGAAAAAGTAAAAGAAATATATCAAAGGTTACTGGAATACCATTCAAAGCAATTGATGAAGTCTTCAAAAAGGGAGAAGGCGCTTTTTATTCTGCTGGTTCTAAACCAAATCAAACACCGCAGTCATGGGCGAGAGCCCGGGTGTATAGTTATATTCTTGGAGGTGGAGCAAGAAAAGTAGATGCAGCAATAACAAAGAAATATAATGTTAAGTTCCCAAAGTAATTTTCTTTTTTCTCGGCATAATAAAATATCCATTAGATTCATCATTATCTATAATTTTAAGTTTAAGTAATCCAAATAAACAAGATAAAAAAAACTTATGATCACTTCTTCTAATAGGTTGTTTATTTTTCTTTCTGATATATATAAGATTACAAAAATGAGTTAATATTTTAATTATCTTTTCAATATCAAATCCTTGTTTCATAGATTTCAATATTAAGTACTCACCTTGATATTCATATCTATTAAATGTTTTTTTATTTGTTAATCCAAATGAACTTACAAGTAATCCCTTATAATATAAATTTAGAGAACCATTACAGCCTTGTCTTATCATTTTATCTATATAATAACATAGATATTATCTTTATATATGTATTATACCGCATATAATCCTTGTTTATACCACTTAAAGAGGCTAAATAGGGGTTTAAAGGGTATATATTTTAAAATATATACTTCTTTAAGTACTATTTAACGCTATTATAGGTATAATAAGGGATTATATATCCTTAATTATCGATTATTTTAAGTATAATTTAAGATTATATTTAAGAAATGAATATTTATTGCGTTATTTCCTCAAATTTATTTTCTATATTATATTATAAATGAATAGAGAAAAAATACTTAAAAAGAAAACGACAAATAATATTAAGAAGAATAAAATGAGCGATATTAATATATCAAAGATGAATGTTGAAAAGTTTTTTAAATCTATTGAAATGGATAACGACAATCAAGCTTTCTACAGACACATAAATATTACTTATAATAAAAAGGGAAATAAAATACCAAAAGGAGAAAAGAATGATTTAAGTATTGAAGATATTAAAAAGAATCGTGGGAATACATTAGCAAATACTTTATCTCTCGCAGTAAAACATATTCCGGATTTATATGTTGTTGATTATGATACCCATATAGTTGATTGTGAATTTTATGAATTACTAAATAATGATAATGTAGCTTTTACTAATACAAAAAAAGGTTCTCATTATTATATTAAGATTAATAATATTGATACATATAAAAATCAACAAAAAATACATATCAATCCGGAAATAGATGTTGATTTAATTAAGACTAATAATATTTGGGAAACTAAAGATAGAACAATTACCGGAACAATTAAAGAATATGATTGGGATGATATTAAGAAATATTTTGATTGTAATAAAATGAATTTTGAAAACTCACCTCCAAGTAGTCCACCACCTTCTCCAAAATCAAAAGAAGATAAAATAGATGCCGAACCAATTAATAATTATGATGTTGGAGAATTACAATCTATTATTAATATTTTACCGAATGAATGTTATGAATATGAATTATGGGTTAGAATTGGTATGGCTATATGTAATATTACTAATGGAGATAATATTGGAAAAGGTATGTATATTGATTGGAGTAAGAAAGATAAAGAGAATTATGATTTTAATGTTATTAATGGTAATTGGAAAAGATGGATTAAAACAACAGGTAATAAACTTGGAATGCCTTTTTTAAGAAAACTTAAAAGTAAATATCAGCCACAAAAAAATAAAACATTAAAAGAAATATATTTTGATTCTTTAGTTGATAAAAAATATGGAAAGGGGAGAAATAATGCTCGGACTATAATGTTAAAAGAATTGAATAATAGATTGATTTTTATAAGAAGTACTGGAGAATATATTATATTGGATAAAAAAATAATTACAAAATATCAAAGAGATGATATAACTATTGATGAACAATTTAATGTTCCTTGGTGGTATTGTAAAAATTCTACAAAAACTAAAGACCATTTTTTAAATGAAAAATTTAGTTATACTTTTACTGAGGATGATGATGGAGATGATACTGATGATGATGATGGAGATGATAACAAAGAAGAATCAAAAAAGAAAACTATTAATATAGACCCTTTTAAAATATGGTGTGAATGGGAAGGAAAAAGAAATGTTTTAGAAATTGGATTTGATCCAAGGAACAGAGAAAATAATGAAATATTTAATTTATGGAATGGTTACAATATTGGAAAAGAAGATACAGAAAAATATGATGAAGCTGAAGCAAAACCACTTTTAGACCATATCAAAACTATTTGGTGTAAAGGTAGTGAAGAAAGTTATGAATATATTATGAATTACTTTGCTCATATTTTACAAAAACCTTATGAAAAAACAGGGGTTGTTCTAGCTTTAAAAAGTGAACAAGGTGGAGGCAAGGGTATTGTTCTTAAAAAATTAGGTAATATTATCGGTGATACACATTATGCACAGAATAGTAATGCTAACTTTTTATTTGGAGATTTCAATGGACAATTAGAAGGTAAGATTTTAATAAATCTTGATGAAGCTTTTTGGGGTGGAGATAAAAAGATGGAAGGTGTAATTAAAAATAAAGTAACAGAAACTAAACAAACTATTAATAAAAAGAATAAAGAAAATTATGTTATTGATTGCCACGCGAATTATATTATTACAACTAATAATGATTGGTTTGCTGGAACAACTGAAGATGATAGACGCCATTATTGTTTAGAACTTGATAATGCTAAGGCTGGAAGAACTACAAAAGAAAGTGAAAAATATTTTTCTGAAATAGAAAATGTATCGTGTGAATCATTTGCTAAGATTTTATACAACAGAGATATTTCTAATTTTAAAGCAAGAATGTTTAAGAAAACAAAATTACTTCAGGATCAAGTTGAACGCAATTGGAATAGTCCAAAAGTATGGTGGAATAGTATTATGAAAAAAGGAGGTTTCCAATATGGAGAACACTTTGTAGAATGGAATAAAGTTTTAGAAGTTGAATGTGAACAGAATATAATCAATTATGGATTGAAAATTAAAAACAAGAAAAAAGAAAAAAAGGTTGTTTATGAAAAAGAATGGTTATTCAATTGTTATGATAAACAAACATATAATAGTAGAAAGTTTGATAATAGTAGTTTTTGGAGAGAAATGGAAAAACATTGTATTTGTGATTTATATCAAGAAAATAGAATTCAAATTAATAAACAAAGAAGAATGTTTATATTTCTTCCTTCATTAGAAGATGCTAGAAAGAAATGGAATGAAAAACAACAATATGATTATAATTATGATGTAGATGAAGAAGATGAGTGGGATATTGATGATTGTGATATTGATAGTAGTGATGATGAATAGTTTATTTTTTAGTTTTAGTTTTCTTTTTACCTTTTCCCGATTTTTTTATACCTTCAAAAATCTCATTTGGATTTATTTTTTTTTCATTATCTAATGAAGCTTTTATATTTATTTGTAGTATATCGTGATTAGTCTTTGGTTTCACATATATAGTTTTCTTTTTACCTTTTTTAGCCATATTAATTATATATTATATTTTTTTAATAAATTTTTAAAAAAAAAATATTGTGTTATATTATAAAATATGAGTTTAGTTATTACATCAAATACCGCACAAGAAAATACACCCGACATATCAAATGCTTTTAAACCTTTCTCTTACCAAAATAGATTATTGAATACTATGAGAATACCAGCGAATAGTGAGATAGCTTTACAAAGTGCTAAGATTAATAAAAATGGTTTATTTGTTTTAGATAGAACTAATGCTGATTTTTGCCATTATTTTGGAACTCCAATTGGAGATCATTTAGCTCTTGTTGGAACTGAAATTCCCGACCTTAGTGAAAGTACCACACAACCTTTTAGAGGAGAAATTGGTGCTGGACAAGCTTTTGCGGCTGGTGGAAAAAATGAAAGAAATATTGATGATATGGCTGATGATATACAAAGAGGATTTAATAAATGTGCTTTTCATCCATCTTTAATAAATGGTGATGATGATAGTTTTATTGATGTTTCAGCTTCGTATGACGCAACTACAAATTCATTCAAAGGTTTTGTAATTGAAACAACGCAATCCACTGCTGTTACTAAAGTACTCGGAAAAGATATAGTTTGGACTGATATATCTAAAAATAATGCTAATACAGGGTTTTCACAAAACTTAGGTGTTATTACATCTACCGATAAAGAAGGTTTCTTTGTTCAAAATCGTCAATATCCACTTAGTCAAAATAAAGGCCACGCGGTATTTGATGTTAATAGTGCCGGTGCTGGAGGATGGATGGTTGGTTTATCTAGAATTAATAAACCTCTTGATATAGGAGATGGTGATTATGCTTACTATCCAAATTATTTTGATTTCAGTAGAACCAGTGGAGCAATAGCATCCGGGCGTTTTAGGGCGGGTCAATTTAGATATGCTGATATTGCTGTAGCAAATGTTGGTGGAAGTTTAAAAATATTCCAATCGGGTGCTAGAGGGGCTAGTGGTGGTGCTGGGTCTCCCGAAGTTAATGGTATCTATATGAATGAAGTACTTTATTTTGGTAGTTTTAACACTAATTTTAAAACTGCTTATGCCGTTGCTAATGAATGGAGCAAGATTGATTTTGAATTAGTTAATGAAGAATTAACTATTACATTAACTAAAAAGAGTGATGGCTCTACAACATTGATGGCGGATTACAGCACATTAGCAGCAGCGGGAGGAGCAAAGAACAATGTTATTAATCCAGTTAACGCAGCTCAATGGGCTATGTATCCGGTAGCTGGTGCTGATGGAGCAGTTCCACGAATAATTGGTTTAGATTCTATCCAGCATTACACTAATTATCCAGCATATACTGATACAAGATATGATGAACACGATTGGTGGGGATGGAGTCAAACAAATAACGAGACTACATTTTGCAGAGAATTAGAACAACGCCCTTGGAATGATGCCGGTTCAAATGTATTACTCGCACCACAGGGTGTTAACGCATCACAAGGTATGAATGGATATTCCAGTATTGTTATCACTGGAAAAAGTCAAATATATGGAGATTCTACAAATCAATGTAGTTCTACAAGGTTATTGGGTTTTGAAGGTCAGCCAGTATCTATTCCAACAGCGGTAACGGCAGTAAAAACTACTAATATAAGTTGTAGTGTTCCAAAATTAATTAGTAATATTTCATTATTTATTAGATTGAATAATTTCACACAAAATAGTATGAATGCGAGACAAGGAACAAGTAGTAAGATTGTCGCACACTTACCTCGCTTTGATAATAGTGGTAATGAGACAGGTGGATTATATTTTGAACCACACGAGAAAACATATTTAGCTTTAAACAATCCCGAGGAAATATTAATTAATAGTTTTGATGTTGATTTTGTTTATGAGAACGAACAATTGTGTACAGCGTTAAGTGGTAAATCTATCGTGTGCTTTCATATCAGAAAATCTAAATAAATATATATATATATATATATAATGGCTACATTTCAAACTAAAACTTTTTTAAAACACGATGACTATATGACACCTAAATATGCTTGGGAAAATATACAACAATATATACCAAAAGATAAAGTAATATGGGAAGCTTTTATGGGAGATGGAAAAAGTGGAGAATATTTAAAAGAATTAGGTTTTAATGTTATTCATAATGATAATGATTTTTTTGAAAGTAATGAAGGAGATATATTAGTAAGTAATCCACCATTCAGTAAATGTAAAGAAATAATGCCGAGATTAAAAGAATTAAATAAACCTTTTATATTAATATTACCAAGTAGTAAAATAAATACTCAATATTTCAGAATTTTAAAAAATAATATTCAGATTATTATTCCAAAAAAAAGAATACATTTTGATAAACAAATAAATGGAGAAACTCCGGAAGGTTGGAAGAATAGTTGTAATTTTGATTGTTTTTATTATTGCTATAAAATGAATCTACCGCGAGATATAATTTGGTTAGAATAAATATTCGTTAAATACTTAAAATTAATATCTATATATTATATATAGATAAGATTAATATGGATCTCACAGCTGAACAAATCGCAAGAGTTTTAACTAACTACAAAAATAAAAGAATTAGAGAAAATAACTATTATCATAATGTAACAAAGGATAAAGACGAATTTAAAATTAAAAATAGGGAGAGAGCAAAGGCTCATTATAATAATGGTTATAAAGACAAGAAGAAAGAAAATTATGCTAATAATAGAGATTTAATTAAAACAAAATCATTATATAATTATTATAAAAAGAAAGATAATATTGATAAGTTTAAAGAGAAGCATCAGGATAAATATCATATGTTAGTTGAGAAGGGTGTTATTGTTGAGAATTAATTTATATGTTTTTTTAATATTATTTTTTTATATAACTCATAATAAATATGAGTGAATATGTTGATACAAAACTTATAAATTGTAATCGTTTAGCATCAGTTGAATCAAGGACTGGTAATGATAGTAATCCAGCTGTATTTACAAATCCTTTAAATGAAACTATAAGATTAGATGTTGGTGATAAGATATCAGTTGAACGAGCATTCGTCAGTGAAATTGGTGCTGGTAATCCACAAACTATTGAATATAAAGGTCTAGCAACTGGAAATAATCCAGTAGCAACTCATACTGATATTGTTTATGGAGATTATTTTTATAATAGGTCTACTACTCACGATCCAAATTATAGGTTAGGTAATTATCGTTCTATTAAAACAACATTAAAAGTTAAACATAATCCATCATTACCAACTGATGAATTTGTAGATTTAAAAGATAATTTAGCACCATTGATTTTTGGTTATTATATTACATCAAATGAATATCCAAATTATATTCAACAACCAAGAAGATTCGCACAAAATAATGATACAAGAGGTTTAGTTGGAGTTAATTATAACTATTATAGTACCGCTGATTCTACTGGATACGGATCAACTTTTTTCACTGCTAATAGTAACGCACCTTGTCTTGCGGATTGGAAAAAACCACAACTCGGAGGTATTATATATAAACAAAAATGCGATAATACTAGATTTACATTATTTATTAAAGATAGAATTGGTTATTCAACAACTGCTGCTAATGCTAAAGAACAATTTCCAAAACAATTTCATAATGGTGTTTTTAGTGAATGTAATTATCTTAGAATTAGAGAAAGAAAAGATATTGAAATTAAAAAAGGATTTAATACTCCTTCTGCTGTTGCTTCACAAATATCACAACAATTTACTGAAACAAGAAACGAACAAATATTTGAAATTAAAGATGGAAACGGTTTTTTAAGACCCATTACAAAAACTATTGAAACTACAACTTATAAACCAATTAATGCACAAAATTTATATAATTTTTGTGGCGAAACACTGGCGGGGTATGTAGCACAAGACCTTGCGGATGGTGTAGCACCATCACAATTAGCAGTTGATTATATTGCTACATTTGGTTATATTGGTGTTAAGCGACCCGAGATATTTGAGAATGGCAGGGAGATGGCTGAATTAGAAACAGTAGTTATAAGAAATGCTGCTGGTAATGTTATTGTTGACCAATTATTACCACATGAAGGTTTCCAAATAGTTGAAGGAAGGGGAATACCCGATCCAGCAGTAGCAACTAATCAAAGCATTTTTTTAACGACTAATATAGAATATACTGAAGCGAATTGTAAAAGATTAAGAGAGTTTTTTGATACTCAAACATTATATCCGGAATTATGGGATCAACTTGAAGAAACTATATTTTATAGTGATGTAAATGTTGATGTCGCAAATTTCCCAGATAATTTTGGTAATCAAAGACCAACAATAAATAATAGTAGAATATTCCATATGAATAAATATACAACTACTAATACTATAAATCCACATAATGAAACTTTTGGTGATGATGCTTTTACACAAAGAGCTGCTCCAAATAATATTGAAACATCTAGTGTTCCATGGTTTCAATATTATGATGATACTAAGAGAGATACTTTTATTCCACCAAATCAATGGCTATCAATAGCAAGAGATGGTGTAAGTTATGGTTTTGCTACTCCAACTAAATATCAAAATTATAATGCTGATGGAACTGTTCCCGATGAACCATTATATTTAATAGGTATTACAAACTATAATATTGCGGGAACTCCAGCAGCATTATTTAGTTCTGCTGGACAAAGTATAGAAATAGGTAGGAGATTTGGATATGATTTTCATAGTACCGCATATGGTACTGCTATTGTTACACCTTATGCCGGTTATAGTAATATGGATATTGGAACTCTATCAACTACTAATAGTGCCCCGGGTCCTCTCGTTACTTATAGTGATACTTGTAATCATATAAAAAATTTTGGTACTACTAGTGGTTCTACTACTGATTTAATGCCTTATATGACTCAAACTTATGTTGGTGCTAATAATCCCGAATTATCTTACAATGGAGTAAATAATAGATTTGAATTTAAAAGATTACATACATCAAATAATATTGGTAATAAATTCAAGGCAGGTGCTGGTGCAACAAGTATTATAAGTAAGGCGTTAACTCCAACAAATTCTATTTCTAGAAGAGAATTAACACCACCAACTAAAAATGCTGAAGCGGGAACAACAGTTTATAAGATTAATCCAAGACCCGTTGAATTTGGATACTCACCAACTTTTAAACCTTATAATACAAATAACTTTGCTATGAGAAGCAATGTATATCCGGAAACAGCAACTACTATGGTTACTGATGGACAAAAAGATAATACACAAATATATAATGGTTGGAATATCAATATTAGTCCTTATACTGTCTTTGATAGTCACGGAGGAATATACATTGATAATTGGGGTTTTGACCAAGACAACTGGGTAGATAATTTTTGGGATATTTTAGGTTTTGAATATGACGCAGTGAACGCTCCAGCATCTCCTAAAAATGTATTAACTAAAAGAGTTAATAATGATAATAGTAGTGGTTTATATAGACCAACTACGAATGCTGAAGTTGTTTCTACCGATACAAAGGCATATGTTACAAATCAATATGGAGCATCGCAATATACCACTGCTGTTCCTTATCCAAGTTGTATTATTGATTATCGTGCTGTTGCGGGGCCAAATGACCAATGGTTCTTTGTAGGTGCTAATGCGGCCAACAATTATGTTAATAATGCTATAACAGCGTCACCATTAGAAGTATTTGATGAAGTTTCAATACAAACTGAAAGCACAAGTATTACAGCAACTAATCTTCAAAAGAGTGTTTTAAGACCATATTATACTATTAGAAGTGATATATTAGAAGGTGCTACTGCGATTGGTGGTAATCCAACCGGTGCTAATCTACCAATTATTTCTATAGTAGATAAGTATTCAGGTGCTTCAGATTATTTTCTTGGTAATCCAAGTGATCTCCAATTCACTGTTACTAAACCAACAGTTATAGCAGATATTACAACATCAATACATGATAGTGATGGAAGATATGCTAATGTGGATAGAACCAGTGCGGTAATCTATAAAGTTGAAAAAATAAAGAAAACACCAGTTGGATTAATACAACAAATGTTAGAAGATGAAGAAAACGAAAAAAATAAAAAATAATTTGAAATTAATTAAATATATATTATATATATAAAAGATGTTTATTTGTACCAGTAAAACTTGGAGTGCCGAAGAATACGACCAAATATGTTCTAAACCTTGGAAGATTGCCGATAAGGATGGAGATGATAATGATGATTGGTATCGTGATGAATTACCAAATTTAGTAATTGATGAGCATTGGACTTATGAAACATTAGTTACATCAATTGAAAAAGATATTGAAGAAGGATTATGTGTTGAAGAGATTTTAGAGAAGTATGTGAGTAAACAGGAATAATGTAATTTTGTAATTTATATTTTAATATTTAATCATAATAAATATGATTAAAATGGTAATAGAAAAAGCTACAGCTAAAAACAAAAAATTCAAAGCTATTTTTTATGACGAGAAAGGAAAGAAAGTAAAAACTTCTTCTTTTGGAGATAACCGCTATGGAGATTATACGATAACAAAAGACAAAGAACAGCGTAGTAGATACAGAAATCGTCATAAAGGTAATTTATCCAAAACCGATTTTTACTCACCAGCTCATCTTTCATATTATATCTTGTGGGGTGATTCATCTTCTCGTGCTACTAATATTAAACAATATAAAAAAATGTTTAAATTAAAATAATAACTCATCTAATAATTGTTTAGGAACTTTATATCTCTCATTTTTTTTTATGCCTTGTGTTCCGGTTTTACTACCTCTTGGAGCTCTTATATGATTACAATCGGGATTATTATTTTTACATTTCTTTGCAACAAAACCTTTTTTATTAGTCCATATTGTTGTTGGTTTCATTCTATCACAACCATATTTACAATATGATACATCATATCTCGGATATATCAAGGGGTCTATAAACCAAGACATACGAGCGGTTGGATTTTCTATATAATAAATAAGATTATTATTTTGTTCAAAATGGTAATTTATACATTCTTTTAATTTTTTTAATATTTTAAGATGTATTTGTGCTTTATTTGTTTTGGGGTTTCTATCTTTATCAAAATGCCTCCCACCACTCGCCATACTAAAACAACTACAATCAGGTGAAGACCATATTATATCCGGTTTAATAGTTTTATAATCCCAATCTAAAAAATCAATACATATATCGGGTTGATGTTCTTTTTCTATATCTAATCCGATATAGGTCCAACCTTTCTCTTCTATTGTGGGTTTTAAAGATTTGGTTCCACAAAATAAATCTAATACTAACATTTATATTAAAATAATATATATAATATATGTTTTATATTTTAAATTTGTTTTTAAATCAAATGATTAAATCTCCTTATGATGAATATGGTTGTTGTATAAGTTGTGGTTATAATTGGTGTGAGACACTACAAGAATGTGTTAGAGTTTGGGAAACATATTGTGAATCATTAGAGAACGGACATTAGTAACAATTTTGGAAGGGATTATATTCTTGTTGTTTTGTAACAGCTCTCCTTAATTGTGATTTTATTTTTTCGTGTTCTTTATTTTCTTCTTCCTCTTTTTTTTTCTTATCTTTTCTTTGTTTACGAATTTTTTCATAATTCATAATAGCATTAAGTTGTGCATCTTCTAAATCTTTTTTAGAAAACATTTGTTCTATTTTATTTTCTTTAAGTATTTGAGGTTTTATATCTTCTTCAACTTCTTCTTTTAATTGTTTAACTCTTTTAACTTTTTGTTGTTTCAATAATTCCTTTTCTTGTTTTTCTAATAATTTAACTTCTTGTCTTTCTTTAGCTTTTGTTTGTCTTGCCGCCATCGCTTTTACTCTTGCTGCTTTTAGTTTCTCTTTATGAGCTTCAGTCATCGGTGGTCTTTGTTTTCTTGGTTTACCTTTTTTTGTTAGTTTAATATTTGGATCTACCGGCATATTAAATATTTCATTCACATCCATTCCATCTCTTTTAGATTTTGCTTTGGGTACAACTTCCTCTATACTTTCTACTTCATTTTCTTCTTGTATTTCTTCTTTAATTGTTCCGGTAATTGGTCTATCTTTAGTTTCATCAAACTCATCATATATGAAATTTGGATTCTTTTCTCCAGTTTCTAAATCAATATCTTCATCATCATCACTGGGAATGAAATCCATTTTCACTTCGGGTATAAAACTCATATCTTTTAGTTATAATATAGATTTTATT
>Ga0208814_1001200_pt1 | contig 12583 bp, 12 predicted proteins | sample MalvirAntarct_55_FD_184253 | JGI IMG/M metagenome (GOLD analysis project Ga0208814, IMG submission 184253) | Marine viral communities from the Global Malaspina Expedition - Malaspina viral metaG Antarct_55 (SPAdes) (version 2) | ecosystem: Environmental > Aquatic > Marine > Oceanic | place...
TTGTTGTAGATTATGTTTTAATACCTGCGGCTAATGCTGCTGGAGGAATAGTAGTAGGTAAGTAATAATAAGTACTTATTACAAGTTTTTTAAAATTACAGGTGATTATATAATAAATAAGTTAATAATCAAATCTAATTTTATGAAAAATCTAATTACCGCGTTATTTATTACGCTAGCATCATTTACAGTAAAAGCACAAGAGCAGTTTAACGGAATTTGGGCAAACAGTGGCTCAGGCTATATGAAAACCATTCTGGCCAGCGAATATAATGTAATACAAGTATACAACACTAGCTTTGATGAATATAGGGTAATAAATGAAAAGATTGTGCCAGGCAATGACACTACGTTTGTTACGGAATTATATAACAAATCAAACGGATACAAGGTAAATATAAAATACACATTAAAAGATGCTGACACTATAGAAATAGTTTTGTCTGGATCTTTAAACAGAACAGACACACTAACAAGATTATACTAAAAAAATTATGGCTTACGAACAAATTTCAGGAAGAGAAAATTTAAGAAACCCAGCAGTAGACTTTCTTACTGATTACGAAAAGAAAAAACCTAAGATTACTAAAGAAACTAAGGTTGACAGCAACGCTACCGTAGATGGAGTTACTGGAACTTTAAAAACCTTAACGACTACCACCGATACTCCAGGTACGACTGGCAAGCCTTTTTCGTCGTTACCAAAAAACATACAAGCGGAGGCTAGGGAATATAGGAGGAAGAACCCAAGTAATCCCTCTAAAACAGACGTAGACGTTAAGACTAGGTTTACGCCTGACGCCAGCAAATTAGATTCTTCTGGCCCTAGCTTCAGTACGCCTGAGTTAAAAGCAAATTTGGATAATGTAAATCAATTAGCTGCAAAGCCAAAAGTTCCGCAGTATTATCACCATAAGGGATCTAATGCACCTAACATGCGATTTGGAGGTCACACGACTACCTCAAATACTACAAATCCAGATGGTAACTTTAGCGGAAGCTACACTAAAAGTCCTAGCAATACTATTTCTAAAAAAAGCAATACAACTTCATCTGTTCCTTTTACGCAGGCCCAGAACATGGCGGTGTACGCGGGCTATAGAATCGGGCAGGGCACTCCCCCATCTGATGAAAAGGCAACCGCATTTGTGCAAAAGCAAACAAAAAAAATACTGGGAAGAGCAGAAAAAAAGTACAATAAAAAATATAACTAGTAAAAACAATTAACAATTAAATTAAATCAAATGAGTAAAGTAAAAAAAATGGAACCGGCATTACCAAAAGCAATCTCTCAAGACGAGCTAGAGAAAATTACAAAAGTTCAAACAGAACTGCAATCTTATTTAGCCAACATTGGAGTGCTAGAGGTACAAAAAGCCAAGGCTATCTTTCACGTCAATATGCTTGAAAAAGATATGGACGAAATTAAAAAAGATATCGAAGCAAATTACGGAGCAATTAATATTAACCTTACAGATGGAACTTACGAGGAAATCAAAGTAAAAGCTAAAAAGTAAGGTTATGAGTAGTATTATAAGAAAAATTAGTATCGGGGCTGACTATAAAAACGAAGCAATGCATTACTCTGTTAAACAGACAGTTTACGGCGGTCACGAGATTTCTCATATAATATTCGAGGAGTCTGATAATTCTTATAATATATTTATAAAAAAAGTAGATGAGGTGATGCCATGGAAGAAGTTTAATTCTAACATGGCAATATCCGTTGAATATGACTTAGAGTATTAATGCGAAGCATATATGATTTTATCATAAAGCCGGTAGGCAAAAGATATGATAACGAAGTTAAGGTTGGAGAGCATACCCTTGTAACAAATAGCTCTATAGAAAGTTTTAAGCATGTTAACAATATTGCGGAGGTAGTTGAAACACCAGTTGCATTTGCAACCCCGATAAGGAAAGGTGATTTGATTATTGTACACCATAATGTGTTCAGAGTGTTTTATGACATGAAAGGAACCAAAAAGAATAGTAGATCGTTTTTAAAAGATGATTTATTCTTCTGTAGTATTGATCAAGTGTACTTGTACAAAAACACAAGTGTTTGGAAATCTTTTGGCGATAGGTGCTTCGTAGCTCCTGTCAAGAATAGAGACGTTTTAAGCAACAAAAAAACAGCTGATCTTATTGGTATACTTAAAATAGGTAATAGCTCCTTAAAGGAGTCTGGAATCAATCCAGGGGATATAATAGGGTTTACACCGAATAGCGAATGGGAGTTTGTTATAGACGACCAGATTATGTATTGTATGAAATCAAATGATATTGTTATAAAGTATGAATTCGATAGAAACGAAGAGGAGTATAATAGCCGCTGGGCACGAAGCAATTAAAGAATTAGTAAAGGTAGCAAAAGAAAAGATCGTTGACTCAGAAGAAGATATTTCAGCTGACAGACTTAAAAATGCTGCCGCTACTAAAAAGCTTTGTATCCTAGATGCATTTGAGATACTTAATAGAATACAAGAAGAAGAGGGTATGATTGCAGAAGCTACAAAAGATTCTAACAAACCGGCGTTCAAAGGATTCGCAGAAGGGAGATCTAAATAATGGCTTACGAACAACAATTATACAGTATGGTCAAAGACCATATTAGGCCCCAAGCAATTAAGAAAAAGAATAGATACGCTAAGTGGGTTTACGGTTATGACAAAGAGCACGATGTTGTTGTTATAAGCAAGACCGGTAAAATAGGGGATATATATTTAATAAGTGGCGTGCATATTGCATTACCTTTGTTAGAAGGAAAGCTTAGTGCAAAAGAAACAAAGTGGAAAGCGCACGAATACCCAAAAGAACTTAGCAGAATAAAAAGCGAAGCAGATTGGATTAAATATCCTAATGCTTTTAAAGAAAAATGGTATGAGTATATTGACGGCGAGTTTAATAAGAGGGAAGAAGGTTTTTGGTTTAATAACAAGAGCAACCCTACTTATATTACTGGCACTCATTACATGTACTTGCAGTGGTCCAAGATTGACGTTGGGCAACCTGACTTTAGGGAATCAAACAGGTTATTCTACATATTCTGGGAAGCTTGCAAAGCAGACAAGAGAAGCTATGGCATGTGCTACCTTAAGAACAGGAGATCTGGATTTTCTTTCATGGCTTCCGGCGAGACCGTTAACCAAGCAACAATATCTTCGGATGCTCGATTTGGTATATTGTCCAAATCTGGACCTGATGCAAAGAAGATGTTTACAGACAAAGTTGTACCAATATCGGTTAACTATCCATTCTTCTTTAAACCAATACAAGACGGAATGGACCGTCCTAAGACAGAACTCGCATACAGAGTTCCCGCTTCAAAATTCACAAGAAGGAAGCTTGATTCAAACACAAAACCAGAAGAGGTCGTTGGTCTTGACACCACGGTCGACTGGAAAAACACGGGGGACAACTCGTACGATGGTGAAAAACTAAAGCTATTAGTTCACGATGAAAGCGGTAAATGGGAGAGGCCAACTAATATACTTAACAACTGGCGAGTAACTAAAACTTGTTTAAGATTAGGTAGCAGAATTATCGGTAAGTGTATGATGGGATCAACATCAAACGCTTTAGACAAAGGAGGTAAAAACTTTAAGAAGTTATATGAAGACTCTGATGTAGGCCGCCGAAACAAAAACGGTCAAACAAAAAGTGGGTTATACAAGCTGTTTATTCCTATGGAATGGAACTACGAAGGCTTTATTGATGAACACGGTTGGCCTGTATTTGAAACACCTAAGAAAGAATTGCTTGGTCCTCAGGGAGATATAATTGACGAAGGCGTTATAAACCATTGGGAGAATGAAGTTGAGGGTTTAAAAGATGACGCGGATGCGTTGAACGAATACTACCGTCAATTCCCAAGAACAGAACAACACGCTTTTAGAGATGAATCGAAGCAATCAATATTTAACTTAACAAAGATCTATCAGCAGATAGATTATAACGATGAGTTAAGAAACAACACAATGGTTACCAGAGGAAACTTCCAGTGGAAGAATGGTATCAAAGATACCGAAGTAATGTTCTACCCTAATAAAGATGGTAGGTTTTATATTACCTGGGTGCCAAATCAAGAACAACAGAATAACATAATAATAAAGAATGGTATTAAGTACCCTGGGAATGAACATATCGGCGCCTTTGGCTGTGATAGCTACGATATATCAGGGGTAGTTGGCGGAGGAGGTTCCAACGGAGCACTTCACGGGTTAACTAAGTTTTCAATGGAAGACGTACCACCTAACCATTTCTTTTTAGAATATATTGCAAGACCTTCAACAGCTGAAATGTTTTTTGAAGATGTGCTCATGGCTATGGTGTTTTACGGAATGCCGATACTAGCAGAGAACAACAAACCAAGGTTACTCTACTATATAAGAAGAAGAGGATATCGAGGATTTAGTATAAACAGACCAGATAGAGCTTATAACAAATTATCTGTAGCAGAACGCGAAGTAGGTGGTATACCCAACTCAAGTGAGGATATAAAGCAAGCGCACGCTTCAGCAATTGAAACATATATAGAAGATTTTGTAGGGCAAACAAAAGAAGGGTATGGAGACGTGTACTTACAAAGAACATTAGAAGATTGGGCTAAATTCGATATAAACAATCGAACAAAGCATGATGCTTCTATAAGCTCAGGATTAGCATTGATGGCTTGCAACAAGCACAGATACAGTCCTAAAGGCATAGTGAATAAAAAGAAATACTCCTTAGGCTTCAAGAAATATGATAATAAAGGGACCACTTCAAAAATAATACAATAGATGAATGTAAGTACAAACACTAATAGTCCATTTCCTGATCAGGTAGTTAGCGAGGAACAAAAAGCCACGCTAGAGTACGGATTACAGGTTTCACGTGCTATTGAGCAAGAGTGGTTTAATTACGGGGGAGCAGGATCAAATAGATACGCTAGTAACTGGAATAACTTCCATAACCTTAGGCTATATGCCAGAGGAGAGCAAAGCGTGCAAAAGTATAAAGATGAGTTAGCTATTAACGGAGACTTGTCTTATTTGAATTTAGACTGGAAACCAGTTCCTGTGCTGTCAAAGTTTTCTAATATTGTTGCCAACGGCATTACTCAAAAGCAATACGACTTATCGGCTTATTCGCAAGATCCTCAGTCTCTAAAGAAAAGAACGGATTATGCGGAAAACATTATGTTTGACATGATGACCCAAGACGCCCGAGCAATAGCTAGTAAAATTATTCCTAACGACTTAAGTAGATCAGGCATACCAAACGCTAATTTACCGGAGTCCACGGAAGAAAGAGACCTGCACATGCAGCTACAGTACAAGCCCGCTATAGAAATTGCCCAAGAAGAAGCTATAAACACTATACTAGCCACCAACGAATACGACCTTACTCGCGCCAGAGTTAATCAGGATTTAGTTAATATTGGTATAGGTATTACAAAAACATCGTTCAATCCTGCTGAAGGAATTGTAGTCGATTATGTAGATCCAGCTTATTGTGTTTGGTCGTATACAGAAGACCCGCACTTTGAAGACATATACTACGTAGGAGAAGTTAAGTCAATAACTATTCCAGAACTTAAAAAAGAATTTCCTTATATTTCTAATGAAGAACTAGAAAGAATTCAAAAATATCCTGGCAACCGTAGGATGATACAAGGTTTTGAAAACTATGATTATAACACAGTACAGGTAATGTACTTTGAGTACAAGACGTACACTGATCAAGTCTTTAAAATAAAAAAGACGGACAACGGATTAGAAAAGGCGATTGAAAAAACCAGTGCATTCGATCCACCACCAAATGACAACTTTGATAGAGTAGCGAGATCAATTGAAGTATTATATGAAGGAGCTAAAGTTATAGGTACTGATATAATGCTTAAGTGGGAAATGTCTGAAAATATGACTAGACCATTAGCAGACACAACTAGGGTTGAAATGAGTTACTCTATATGTGCTCCCAGAATGTATAAAGGAGTGATACAATCACTTGTAAGCAAGTGTATTGGTTTTGCTGACGTAATACAATTAACGCACTTAAAGATACAGCAGGTATTAGCTAGAATGGTTCCTGATGGGGTATTCTTAGATGTTGACGGTTTAGCTGAAGTTGACCTAGGTAACGGAACAAGCTATAATCCTACGGAAGCATTAAACATGTACTTTCAAACAGGATCCGTTGTAGGTAGGTCTATGACTCAGGAGGGGGATATGAACAGGGGTAAAGTTCCTATACAAGAATTATCAAGCTCATCTGGAATTGGTAAAATTCAAGCTTTAATTACTGCATACAATTACAATATGCAAATGATCAGGGACGTAACCGGCTTAAACGAAGCCCGCGACGGAAGCATGCCTAGCCCAGATTCTTTAGTTGGTTTACAAAAAATGGCAGCCAACGCATCTAATACTGCTACAAAGCACATACAGGATGCTAGTATACAGCTGACGCTGAGCACTTGCGAAAATATATCGTTAAGAATAAGTGATGTATTAAACTTCCCACTTACTAAAAACTCTTTAATGAATAGTGTATCTACTTTCAACGTAGAAACATTGCGCGAGATTGCAAATCTTAACCTCCATGATTTTGGTATATTCTTAGAAATGGAACCGGATGAAGAAGAAAGAGCTGAGCTGCAGAAAAACATACAAATATGCTTACAGACCAAGGAGATTGATATTGAAGATTCTATCGACATTAATCAGATTAAAAACCTTAAGTTAGCCAACGAAATGCTGAAGGTGAAAAGAAAGAAAAGGCAGCAAAGGGAACAAGCATTAGTGCAGCAGAACATACAGGCGCAAGCTCAAGCAAATGCTGAAGCCTCTGAAAAAGCAGCAATGGCTGAGGTGCAGAAACAACAAGCCTTAACAGCGGAAAAAGTTGCAATAGAACAGGCTAAATCAAACTTTGAAATGCAAAGAATGCAAGCCGAAGCTCAAATTAAAAAAGAATTACTAGCAACTGAATTTCAATATAACTTGCAATTAGAGCAAATGAAAATGCAACAACTAAAAGCGAAGGAGGACAATGCAGATGCAGCTAAGGCTAAAAGAATTGAAAAAGAGGGCACCCAACAAAGTCAAATGATAGAACAAAGACAATCTAAAGGAATGCCTAAGGACTTTGAAAACGCAGGACAAGGCGCCATGAGCGGAATGGACTTAGAAAATGTCTTTCCCCAGTAAATAAGTATCTAATAATTATATAATATCATATCATGAGTGAAAAAACAGAAGGATCTTTTAAGATCAAATCTAGGCCAAAGCTAACTGACGAGCAATTAGCAGCCAAAAATAAGGAGCCACTAATAGATGTTCCAAGTAATGTAACAAGGGTGGTAATTCCTAACGAAGAAGAGCCAACCCCTGAGCCAACACCCGAGCCAACGCCCGAGCCAACGCCGATCGTTAGCAAAGAGCCCGTAATTAAAGAAATAACGGAAGAGCCTGTAGCTGCAAAAAAGCCTGAGACAGCTGTACCGGCAGTACCAGCAGAAGAACTACCAGAAAGCATATCCAAGTTAGTTGACTTCATGCGGGAGACTGGAGGTGACATGCAGGATTACATTAGATTAAATACAAATTACGACGATGTAGATCGTGATGTATTGGTTAAAGAATACTACAAAAACACTAAGTCCCACTTAAGTGCAGAAGAAATTGATTTCATGATTGATGACAATTTTGCATTTGATGAAGACCAAGACGAGGAGCGAGATATCCGAAGAAAGAAACTCGCATATAAAGAAGAGGTTGCAAAAGCCCGTACGTTTTTAAATGAAACCAAGGATAAGTATTATGACGAGATCAAGTTGAACTCGCCTAAATTATCAGGGGATCAGCAGAAAGCCTCGGAGTTTTTTAATCGATATAAAGAGGACCAGGAAAGAAACGTTGCTAATCACGAAAAGTTTAAAGCCAACACTAATGAATTACTTGATGAGAATTTCGAAGGTTTCGATTTTGCATTGGGGGATAAAAAGTTTAGATATGGCGTACAAAACCCTTCGCAGATAGCAGAAAATCAATCAGACATTAGTAATTTCATAGGGAAGTTCCTTGGAAAAGATGGTACGATTGAGGATACCGCAGGGTATCACAAAGCATTGTATGCAGGTGCAAATGCCGATAAAATGGCAAATCACTTTTACGAGCAGGGCAAAGCCGACGCTATTAGAGATGTTGTAAACAAATCTAATAACACATCAAGTACAGCTAGAAAAGCTGCGCCTGTGGATAGCGCTAGGTTTGGAGCATACAAAGTGAAATCAGTTTCCGGAGCGGACTCATCAAAACTAAAAATTAAAAAGTTTAACAAACAATAACTATGAGTTTATTACCACAGTTTGGGAGTTTAGTCCCAACACAAGAACCGCAATTACTTTCGTCAAATTATCTACAATGGACAGACAGCGCAGGAGCTGCTAACTTTGCAGATTTTGCACAACAGTATTTACCAGAAATCTACGAAGCGGAAGTAGAGCGTTATGGAAACAGAACGTTATCTGGATTTTTACAAATGGTTGGCGCCGAGATGCCAATGACATCTGATCAAGTTATTTGGTCTGAACAAAACCGTTTACACATATCTTATACAGATGTTGTAGTTGATGGAGCAGGAACAGGGTTTACTATTCCTGTAGGAGTAGGGATTACTAATGTTATATCTATTCAAGATACTATCGTTATACTTGATCCGGCAACAGGCATAGAGGCTAAAGGTATCGTTACTGCATCAGGTGCAGCAGCAGGAACTGGGGCATTAACTGTACAACTTTACAGTGGAGTTACGCCAGCAGTAGCATTTGGAGCTGCTCAGCCAGGTCTTAAGATATTCGTTTACGGATCTGACTATTCTAAAGGATCAGAAATAGGTGGAGCTACTCCTAGAGTAAGTATAGAGCCTGTATTAACGCAATATTCAAACTCACCAATTATCATTAGAGATCAGTATGTTGTATCTGGATCAGATACTGCACAGATCGGATGGGTGAATGTAGCGACTGAAGACGGAACTGATGGATACCTGTGGTACCTAAAAGCTGAGTCTGAAACACGTTTACGTTATGCCGACAAGCTAGAAATGGCTATGGTAGAAGGAGAGCTTAACTTGAATGCAGGTGCTGGTGCAAACCAAAACTTACTTCAACCAGGAACACAAGGTATGTTCGCTGCTATCCAAGAAAGAGGGAACGTAGAGACTGGATTTACTGCTGCCAACGGATTAGGGGAATTTGACGCTATTCTTAAGAATCTTGATACTCAAGGGGCTATTGAAGAGAACATGTTGTTCCTAAACAGAGAAACTGCTTTAGACTTTGACGATATGCTAGCTGCAATTTCATCTGGAGTTTCCGGAGGTGTTGCTTATGGATTATTTGAAAATTCACAAGACATGGCGCTTAACTTAGGATTCAGTGGATTCCGTAGAGGGTCTTATGACTTTTACAAAACAGATTGGAAATACCTAAATGATGCATCTACTCGTGGAGCAATCAACGGTGTTAATTCAATCGAAGGTGTATTAGTGCCAGCTGGAACTTCTACTGTTTACGATCAAGTACTAGGAACAAATATCAGACGTCCATTTTTGCACGTACGATACAGAGCTTCTCAAACTGACGACCGTAGAATGAAGTCTTGGTTAACAGGATCTGTAGGTGGAGCAAGTAGCTCAACTCTTGATGCAATGGAAGTAAACTTCCTATCTGAAAGATGTTTGATCACTCAAGCCGCTAACAACTTTGTACTATTCAAAGGAATCTAAAGATTCAAGTGTAATTCTTACCCTCGTTGTAATAACGGGGGTAATTATTACTTTTATAAATTATTAAATTATATCATATTATGGCAAATAAAAAACCAGTGGCTAAAGAAGCTGCTAAAGTAGAAGTTGTTGCACAAGAAGTTGCGGCACCTACTAAAAAAAATAAAGAAGTTCTAGCTAAACCCGGATGGGAGATTAAAGACAGAGTGTACTACTTAACAGGAAGACATACTCCTCTTACTCTAACAGTGCCAGGAAGGCACACTCAAAAGCATGCTTTATTGTATTTTGATGAAAAGGCTGGTAAACAAAAAGAAATTAGATATGCAACAAATCACGATTCGCCGTTTAAAGAAGATCAAAGCGGAGAGGCTACAATGGGGCATATTATGTTTAAAAACGGAGACTTAAAAGTTCCTAAAGAAAAACAGAACCTACAAAAGCTATTATCCTTGTATCACCCATTAAAGGGTAGAGTATTCGAAGAGTTCGATGCTGTAGAAGAGGCGTACGATGATTTAGAACTGCTTGATTTGCAAACAGATGCGGCCGTTTTTGCTAGAGAAATGGATATAGACGATGCCGAAGCAATACTAAGGGTTGAAATAGGTAGTGCTGTAAGCGAATTATCTTCTAAGGAAATCAAAAGAGACCTTAGGTTATTTGCTAGAAGCAATCCGGAATTGTTCTTAGAACTAGCTCAAGATGAGAACGTAGGGCTTAGAAACACAGCCATCAAAGCTACCGAAGCAGGGGTACTTGCTTTATCACAAGATCAGAGAACATTTTCTTGGGCATCTAACGGAAGAAAGCTGATGAATGTGCCATTCGATGAAAACCCATATTCTGCAATGGCAGCATACTTTAAGACCGACGAAGGTGGGGAAGTATTCAGATCTATAGAAAAAAAGATTAATTAGTAGTTTTTAAAAAAAACACGTAATTATATTATAGATGGTGAATTAATTTTAGCCGGCTTCATCACTGGGGCCGGTTAATATTTATAACAAAATAAAGTGAAATGGCAGTAAATGTAGATATAGTTTATAAAACAGTGTTACTTATTCTGAACAAAGAGCAGAGAGGTAACTTAACTCCGGATGAATTCAACAAGGTTGCAACACAAGTACAACTAGAAATATTCGAGAGCTACTTTGATACGCTTAATCAACAACTACGTAGACCAGATAACGATACAGAGTATGGCGATCGCATTAAGAATGTTGATCATAACATAGCTGTATTTAAGACATACGGTAATGCAATTTATGTACCAGGAGGTGCGTATTTTACTTTACCAACAACCTCAGGGGCAGGGGTAGCTACTCAGTCGCTTACGGGTAACGGAACGGCAATATCCTTTCCTTTTACATCGATAACATCTTCGCAACTACAAACAAGTGTGATTGCGGTTACAATAAACGGTGTATCAACCACAGCTTACACAATCAGTGGGGCTAACATAATTTTCAACAGTATACCGGCTCTTAATGACGTAATAGTCGTTACGGCGACCCCAGAGGACTTCTACAAACTAGGGACAGTTATATATCAAGATGAAAAAGAAGCGCAGCTATCTCAGCGAAACGAGCTTCTATACTTAAACAACAATCCTTTAGTAGCACCAACAAAAACATATCCTATATATTTATATGAGGATAGTAAATTATACTTGTATCCCAAAACAATTACATCGGATATAAGCGTTAGCTATTTAAGGAAGCCCGTAGATGTTATATGGAACTTCACTGTTCCTTCAGGGCAAAACTATTATCAGTACAATGCTACCAACTCCGTTAATTTTGAGTTGTCAAAAACAGAACAAGCTAATATTATACTAAAAATATTACTTTATTCAGGAGTGGTTGTAAGAGACCCTTCAATAATACAGGTGGCAGCACAACAAGTGCAACAAGAAAATCAACGCTCAATAATGTAAGATATGCCTATACCTAATGGTGGTTTAATAACCGAAACTAACGAACAATACTACGCTGGAGCACAGCGATTTCTTATATCGAACCCTCCCGTTATAGGTGATTCGGTTGCGACTACATTTAATACGAATCTAACATACGATTCGGCTAATGCTAGTTTGACCAACTTCGTGGTTTATACTAGTGATACAGGATTGGCGAGCTCATACTCTGAATTTGCTTCGGGGTATACTGTTTCAGGGAATACAATAACTTTTACGTCTACAAACGGGTTAAGGTCGCATATTGCAATACAACTAAAATCTTTAGATGGAGGAGGTTTTGGGGACGAAGATGCCTTGGGAGACACAGTGCAGGAAAACTACGGAAGCTACGCTTATACATCTTTAAACGATGTTATCAACGGGTTTATAGCAACGTATGTGGGAGAACACAAGTTAATCGGAGATGTTAAAAGGACCGATGTTATATTCCACGCTAAAAGGGGATTGCAAGAATTCAGCTACGATACATTAAAAAGTGTAAAGTCACAGGAGATAACAATACCCCCAAGCTTAGGTGTTACAATACCACAAGACTATGTCAACTACGTTAGCTTAGCATATATTGACCAGCTAGGTGTTAGACATCCTATATACCCAGCTAATAACTTAACAAGCAGTCCTTACGAGGTGCCGCTGCAGGACGAAGCCGGAGACTACACAATGGATAATACCGGGGATCTTTTAGAAGGAACTTCTATCACAAACGAAAGATGGGCTACAGCGAATGATAGACTTTTAAACGGTAATATTACTGCAGAAGATTATTGGTCTTATGGTAGCTATTTAACTGGAAATCCTGTTTGGGGACAACAATACGGTAACGAC
>Ga0208814_1001204_pt1 | contig 12558 bp, 11 predicted proteins | sample MalvirAntarct_55_FD_184253 | JGI IMG/M metagenome (GOLD analysis project Ga0208814, IMG submission 184253) | Marine viral communities from the Global Malaspina Expedition - Malaspina viral metaG Antarct_55 (SPAdes) (version 2) | ecosystem: Environmental > Aquatic > Marine > Oceanic | place...
CGGTATCTGGGCGTAACGCCTGCAGTGCGCGAATCGCTTCTGTGGTCTGTTGTTTCGCTCTGCTTTCCAGCCATTTGCCCAACATGACCAGCGTGATCACGACTGCCGATGCTTCAAAGTAGACCTGATCGTGCGCCGCACTCGATACCATTAGGTGGTACACGCTGAGGCCATAAGCTGCCGACGTGCCTATTGCTACTAGCAGGTCCATATTGCCTGTCCGCGACTTTAACGCACCCCAGGCCGCGCGATAAAACCGAGCGCCTAAGATGAACTGCACCGGCGTGGCTAATAGCCATTGCAGCGTGACAGGCAGCATCCAGTCATATCCGAATGGCGCCACCAGCATGGGAACGACTAAAGGCAGCGTGAGTAAGATTGCAATAAGCAGATGCTGCTTTTCACGTGCATGGCGATTACTCACCTCGGGGCCTGCATTGTCCTCAACGAGCCTTGCTTGGTAGCCAATATTCACGATCGCCTCAATGAAGCGTGTTGGCGAGGTGCTGCCTTTCATGCGGATATGGGCTTTTTCAGTGGCTAAATTAACCGTTGCCGACTCAACCCCGTCGACAGCGGAGAGCGCCTTTTCAACACGGCCGGCACAAGATGCGCAGGTCATGCCATCGACAAAAAGATCTAGCTCATTCATGGTTTTATCACTGCCTATCTCGCTTGAGAGTTTGTTCATATGAGGCTCCTTGAGTCGGCTATCGTATCTGGCTACTACACCTGTTTATTGCACATCAAAGCCGACGTTTTTAATTGCGCTAGCTAGTAGCTCATACGCTAGAGATGACTCAATTTTCACCTGAGCTTGTGACAGGTCAACGTTAACAGATGCGTTGGAGTCGATCGCATGAATGGCCGTAGTGATTTTCGCCACGCAGCTACCGCAGCCCATTCCTGAAACTTTAAATGTATGCATGGTGTCTCTCCGATGAGTCGCAATGCGCGGCCTCAGCTGGCCGCATCCTTAAGATCAGGCTTTCCATAGTGGTAAGGTCAAGCGGATTTTAAAATTACCGTGAATTAGAACGCCGCCCCAGCCAGTTGGCGATAGGTTGTGCGCTGGCGCCATGCAATACGATGCTCATCAGCACGGTTAATACGACGACGGATATTAGCTGCTCGAATCCGGGTAAATTAAATTGCTCATCGATCACTAATACAAACAAAATTGATGCCAGTCCGCGCGGCCCAAACCAGCCGAGTGCGAGCTTATGTGCAGTTGGCATGCCAGTGCCTATTAATGACAGCCATATCGGTAGCATGCGCACTGCCGTCAAGAAACTTAGTGCTAGAAGGATGGTTTGCCAGCTGATATGGCTAAGGCCAATGGGCAATAAAATGGCGCCGAAAATGATGAAGGTCAGGATAGTGAGAATTTGACCTTCGCCCTCTACAAATTCGACGATGAAGTCGCGCTCGCTAGTGAGAGTGTTGCCCAACGTTAGCCCACCCACAAAGGCGGCGAGAAAGCCATTGCCACCTAGCTGTTCGGCGGCGGTAAAGCACAGTAGCGCGCCGGCGAGCACGGCAATGCCGCGGCTAGGGGGCGACACATAGCCATTGATAATGCAGCGATCTAGCAAACGAGCGAGGATGTAGCCAATGCCACCACCAATGAGTGGGCCAACAATGAGCTGTAGTGCAACGAATTGAAAAAGGCTTTCAGGCGCATCGTTGATGTAGGTGCCGGTAGCCTGCGCTGCCAATATTGCCGACATCATAATAACGGGTGCTGCTAGGCCATCATTCAGACCGCTTTCTACATTAATGCCTTCGCGCACGTGCTCTGGCACTTTAGGGCTAGCTAAAATGGGTTGCGCCAACGCGGCGTCGGTGGGCGTTAAGATCGCCGCTACCAGCAATGCCAGCACGAGTGGCACTTCGGGTAATAGCCAGTGCACTACTGCGGTGCCTAACGCGATTGTCAGTGGCATGCCAACCAGCAACATGCGAGCCGGTGTGGCGGCATGCCGGCGCAAGCTCGATAGTCGCACGCTGGCGGCATCGCTAAACAACACTAGTACCAGCGTGAACTCGGCAAATGTATGAAGCAGCTTGCTATCAACCCGAATATCGAGAAGCCCTGCGCCTGCCTCACCCAATAAGTAGCCAAAGCCCACAAATAACATGGGCAATGTCAGCAGAGTTTTTGATAAACGCTGAGAGATCAGTGCCCAGGCGACTATGCCAACGCAGATGGTAATAATTTGCCAGTTCACGCGCAGTTACACCCCAAGACTAGATCACATATTGTTTTTCAGATTAGCAGCAATGAGCTTGCGCTATAGCGTCTTAATGCAATAACTACTCGGACCAAGCCGCATAAGTACTAGATCTTCTTCCTAACGCTACTGGGCGCCATACCTGTCCAGCGTTTGAATGCTCGGCGAAAATCGCGGGCATCATTGAAGCCAAGTTCGTTGGCGATGGCGGTGATAGAGAGTATTTTATCGATCACAAGGCGCGTAAAGGGGCAGTGGTAGTTCACTGCATAGAGGGCGAGATTAGATTGAAAACGCCTAGTGCTACTAAGTCTATAAAATCAGGTCAGCTAGTATATTTAAATGGCTGTTTAAATTAAAAATTAGTTTTTTAGTATCTCATTAAGGCCAGTATTTTGCTTTATCAGGGATAACGAAACGAATCCCACCTCGTGGATCTGGCATGTCGTCAGAGTGTCTTGGAATTATATGCAAGTGGATGTGCTTCATCGTTTGTCCTGCCATTGGCCCGTCATTGATTCCTATGTTAAAGCTATCTGTCGAGTACTGTAGGGCAAGCTCGCCGCGGTGCTTGAAGAGCATTTCATCCATGCTTCTACGTTCGGCTTTAGTCGTTTCAAAGTAACTTTCAATATGACGATTTGGAATTATCAGCGTATGGCCTCTGGCTACTGGAAAGCCATCACGTATTACAAATACCCACTCATCTTGATCAATAATTTGCTCGGCACGGATATGGCAAAAAGGACAATAATGTGTTGCCATAAATCTCTCCAAGATTAATTAAAATTTAATATAGATGCATCAGTATGTTTATCACGACAAAGGCTGTTTAGTGAATGGGAGTTTGGTGAACAAGAACAACCCCCATGTACTTTATTTGTATTAATAGAGAAAGCTCACAGGTCAAGCAGGCTTTCATTCAGTTAGGTAGCTATCTGAAATACGGCGCCAAATTTCATGGCCCACCATGTCGTAGTGTTTCACTACTGTCAGGCAGGCTCTGCGTTCGGCTTCGTCTACCAGAGGCGGCGGCAATAAGGGGTCATAAATCATTTGGCGAATCGCAGCCTCACCAATCAAGAACGATTCACGTGCGGCCTCTTCGAGTTCCAGTGCTTCAATTTTTGAGAGCGAATGCTCTAGTCGTTCTCTGATCTGTTTGTAGCCAATAGTAAGGCTTTGGCTATTCCATAGTTTGCGAGCCTGGGCTTCGCGCTCTTCATCTAGCTCACAAGCCTTCAGTACTATTGCATCTTGTTCGAGTCCCAGCCGACGTAGTCGCTGACGAATGACTTCGAGCCCATCGACCAGATTGTCTGGTCTGACATAAATGTCTCGATCGAGCTCCTGGAAGCCCAGAAGATTTAAGGCACGCTGGCGTTTAGCCAGAGCGGTGCGATTTGTGCGACCCAGCATTCCAGAGCAGACCATGATCCAGGCCCCAGTCCACTCTTTTAGACGCTGCTCTATGGTCTTCCATGACCCCAGCTCGCGGGCAAGCTCCGCTGCTGCCGGACCCAGTTGGTACGCGCCGCGACCAATTGCCTCGATTTGACCAGCTCCGCTTAAGCGAGCGAGTGCCACGCGTACACTACTAGGAGGAATGCCAAACAAGGCACAGGCCTCGACTGCTTCGCGAGTCAAGAGAGGTCGGCCTTCTGCTGCTAGTAATATGTTTAAAATCAAATCTTTAGGGCTTGCTGTGTTCATTTTCTTCATAGGAGTAGGCTCAATAGTTGTGGCATCCAGCACTCCATGAGAGGAAAGCCAAGCATCAGCTACTTAACGTTGCTGTTAGAGGCGTATGCTTTAACGCTACATGTTATATATTTATAGTGCCTTATATGAAGCTGTATTATTTAGGCAAAGTGCACTTGGGATGGTCATTATTACAAGTTTGAATGCCATTTCTCTCGCTATTAGGCATTTGCCGATGTGAGCTTTTGGGGCACTTTTTCTCTACGGATTTGAGTGTGCGTACTAACAGTGGTGGCCCCATAGATGCGCTGCTTTTTCCTTTGATGGAACCTGCTTTCATCCCTTAAATGAAGACATGCCAAAATCACCAAAAGGTTCATCGCGCTCTCGAACGGCTTGCTTGAAGCCAGCCTCGGCGGCCCGTTGCTGAAAGGCATAACCTTCTTGCGTGTGACGCGTAATGCCATCAAATACGGTGCCAAGAATTTGAGTGGTGTGTAGGCCTTGCTGCGAAACGGATTGATTCAGCAGCAACTTCATCATCACCAACTGATTAATCGGCATACGCGCAATGCGCTCCAGCAGGATCTCAAAGCGCTCATCAAGCTGCGCAGCCGGCGCAGACTCTATCGCCAACCCCCACTCTTGAGCCTCTTTGCCAGACAAACAGTCACCGGTAAAAAGCAGGCGCTTAGCTTTCTCTAAACCCAATCGATAAAACCAAATGGAGGTCGTTGGTGAGCCCCAAACACGGGCTGGCGGATAGCCAATTTTGGCATCATCAGCTATTACCAATAAATCCGAGCACAGTGCCATATCGGTCCCACCCGCCACACAAAAACCATGCACCTTGCAGACCACCGGCTTATCGCTGTGAAACAGGCTCATGAAGCCTTTCACATTGCGACTCATGCCCTGATAGTCGATAACCGGGTCCCAGGTTTGGCCGGGCAGATGGTTTTGCATCTGCACCATGGGGTCTGCGGGAGAGCCTGGGGGCAAGTCACTCTGACTCAGATGCTCGAAGCTCAGTGACTCGGCACTGTCGACCAAATCATAGCCACCACAGAAGCCAGTTCCATTTCCAGCGAGCGCAATCACATGCACGCTAGGGTCAAGATTGGCGCGCTCAACACAGGCAGCCAACTCGCGAGGCATATCCATCGTGATGCCGTTGCCGCGAGCGGGGCGATTGAGTGTGATTCGAGCGATACGGCCAGTAACCTCAAAAGTCATTGTTTTCAAATTATTCATACGAGTGCTCCACGGATTGGCAACAAAGCTACGGTAAATTTATTTTTCAAAAATACATTGTAATGATACTTGAAATCTAATTATATGTCTCTTGATGAAGCAATTCATCCAGTAGCCTGTCGGTAGCTTCATGCTCGACAGACTGCTGAGTTGGCTCTTAGTTATTGAGATGCCATGACAATGGTGTCTGCTAAGAAAAGCATGAGCGCGGCATTATTTTCAGACACACGTATTCTTAGTGCATAACATCAAATTGAGGTGGTCATCATGCCAAGTGCATACAATCCAAAAGCTATTCATCAGAAGGGGGCAAGCTTTCCCGTGCGGCGCATGGACTTTGATTTCACAGGAATCAATAAGTACTTTATTAATAATGATCCAGTGCCCTCCATGCTCTGGCTGGCTTTTCAAGCTTACTTTCCTGAAGGCGAAGCCTTCTTTGTAGATTCTGTGCGTGATATGCGTGATCAAGTTAAGGGCGAGCTACTCCAAAAGAATGTCAGCGCCTTTATTGGTCAAGAAGCTATGCATGGTAAAGAGCACTATGTGGCTAACGAAGAGGCGAGAAGACAAGGTATTGATGTCTCTGCGCTAGATAGAGCCACAGCAAGAGTTAGAAGGCTTGGAAATAAACACTTGTCGAAGAGATTTCGTTTGGCGTTAACCGCAGCGGCAGAGCATTTCACTGGTGTGATTAGCAGCCAAATAGCCAAGAGAGATGACTTTAGGGCAAGCATTGTTGACGACAGAATTAAGGCATTAATTCTCTGGCACGCCATGGAGGAGACGGAGCATCGCGCAGTAGCTTTTGATGTCTATCAAAGCACGGGAGGAGGCTATTTTACACGTGCGTTGGCCATGACAGTTGTGTCGATAGGCATTACCCCAACAGTGCTTTTTGGCATGATCGTTTGCTTGCGCCAAGACAGGCAACTTTCTAATTTAGCCTCTTGGAGCCGCTTCTTAAAAAGCTATTGGGGCTCTAACGGCTTTTTTTCCGAACTGCTTCCAGAGCTACTTCACTACTATCGATTAGATTTTCATCCTAATGACTTAGATGCGCAGGTTATTTTGCATACTCTCCGAAGTGAGTTATGTGCTGAGCAGTAGATTCGATGTGGCAATCAGTCTATTTGATTTAGAAAGCCTGTCTCGTAGATTTAAATCACCGAGACAGGCTTTCTAATTTCAAATGAACCATGCGGCAGTATTTAACTCAGTAGCTTTTTTAACTAATCGTTGAGCCTTATTTATTCAAAAATAAAAAACTCTGGGCTAACCAGTTTTTTCGATGAAATTATATCTGTTGAGGAAACAGGAGGCTTTAAACCCAATCCAATTTTCCACTATCCTTCGAGCGCTGCCCCGGCTAAAGGAGCAGCGACTGTATCTATCTACTTGTTGAAATGAATAACAGTGCGGATGCTTTCGCCTTTGTGCATTAGCTCAAATGACTCGTTAATCTGATCCAGGTTCATCGTGTGAGTGATGAAGTCTTTTAGTGGAAACTCACCTTTCATATAACGCTCGACGTATTCTGGCAGTTCGCTGCGACCTTTGACGCCGCCAAATGCTGAGCCACGCCAGACTCGACCGGTGACTAGCTGGAATGGGCGAGTTGAGATTTCCTGCCCGGCACCGGCAACACCAATAATAATCGACTCGCCCCAGCCTTTGTGGCAGCACTCAAGCGCAGAGCGCATGAGATTTACATTACCTATGCACTCGAACGAGTAGTCAACACCGCCATCAGTCATCTCTACTATGACATCCTGTATAGGCTTGTCATGGTTTTTCGGGTTAATAAAGTCAGTTGCGCCCAGCTTCTTCGCTAACTCAAACTTACTTTCGTTGATATCGATAGCGATAATACGGCTGGCTTTAGCCATCGTTGCCCCGATGACTGCTGACAGCCCAATGCCGCCAAGACCAAAGATAGCGACAGTAGCGCCTTCTTCAACTTTCGCGGTATTCATTACCGCACCCATGCCTGTTGTGACGCCGCAGCCGAGTAGGCAGACCTCTTCTAGGGGCGCTTCCTTATTCACTTTTGCCAAAGAAATTTCAGGCAATACGGTGTATTCAGAAAACGTTGAGCAACCCATATAGTGAAAAATAGGCTGGCCATCTTTGTAAAAGCGTGTGGTTCCATCCGGCATAAGACCCTTGCCCTGTGTCTCGCGAATTTTCTGACACAGATTGGTTTTCCCAGAGAGGCAAAACTTACATTCACCACACTCAGGCGTGTATAGCGGAATGACATGGTCACCTACCGCTACGCTGGTAACGCCTTCGCCAATTTGTGCGACGATGCCGCCACCTTCATGACCCAAAATGACAGGGAAAATCCCCTCGGGATCATCCCCCGATAAAGTAAATGCATCGGTATGGCATACACCACTAGCAATAACTTTTACTAGTACCTCACCTTTGCGCGGCAGCATGACATCCACTTCCTCTATAGACAGTGGCTGGTTTGGGCCCCAAGCAACTGCAGCTCGTGATTTAATAAATTGATCTGACATAGGAGTTCGTACTCTTTAGTTTATGAGCTTTTCTCCTCTATTTTGGCTGACCTCAGCCGCCACAGGCAGGAGCATTTTTGAGCTTATGATGGTCATTATATTTATTCCTGAAGAAGTGATAATGTGCGTCTTTGGTAAAATACCTTTGCGTATGAGTAATAATCATGAAGTGGGATGGCATTACTGAATTTGTATACGTTGCAGAGTATGAGAGCTTTACCCGAGCCGCAAAAGAAATGGCCATTTCGACGGCTCAAGTCAGTCGGCAAGTTAGTGCTTTAGAGAAAAGACTGAACATAAAGCTGCTTTACCGCACAACTCGCAACGTATCGCTAACGGAGGAGGGGCGTGTTTATTATCAACACTGTCGTAGTGTTCTCGACAGCTTAGATGCAGCTGAGCAGGCCGTGAGCAACTTAAGCTTGAAGCCACAAGGTATGATTCGGCTGACGGCCCCTGTTACTTATGGAGAGCAGCAATTACTGCCTTTAGTAAATGACTTCATGGTGCAATACGGCGACATTGAGGTGTCGGCTTTTCTGAGCAATCAAAATATTGATCTAATTGAAGGCGGTTTTGATTTAGCAATACGAATCGGCAAGCTGAGCGACTCTACCATGATGGCGAAAAAGCTAAGCCATCGAACAAATTTCGTCTGTGCTTCACCATCTTATATTGATCAGTACGGCATGCCGTACTCCTTAACGGAGCTTAGTAAGCATAACTGCCTGCTAGGTACTCTGGACTACTGGCACTTCAAGGAGTTGGGTAAAGATAGGAATGTTCGGGTGGTCGGTAAAATTCGCTATAACAGCGGCTACAGCTTAGTGGATGCCGCGTTAAAAGGCCTAGGCGTCGTGCAGCTACCGGACTATTACGTTAACAAGCATCTAGAGTCGGGCGAGCTGATTACATTGCTCGATAATTACCGAGAGCCCGAAGAGGGGATCTGGGCTGTGTATCCTCACAATCGACACTTATCACCGAAAATACGATTGTTAGTGGACTATTTGGCAGAGCGGTTACTGTAGTTGCTCTACTGTTTGTATCATCGAGTGCCTTTTCGGTTTGTGGCGAGCGGTGGTTGCTGAGAGGCGAAAGGTTCAATTATTGCTGTGCTTGGAAGTTAACTTGTCAGCGCCCCCCGGCTCACCTTCTGCCACTTTTTCGGCGATAAGCCACTGCCTTGCAAAAAAAAGTGGTTAAACGAGCTTTGCTCCTTGAAGCCTAGTAACTGACTGATCTGCAGAATGCTTAAATTCGAATACTGCAGATAATCCTGAGCATGATGCAAGCGAACATCGGCCAGTAGCTGTTGATAACTGGTTCCCTGTTGCTTTAGCTGCAGCTGCAAGCTGCGCTCGCTTTGCCCAAGAATAGCGGCTATTTGAGGTAGCTTTGGGCTGTTTAGTAGGTTCTTTCCAATATGGTTTTTCACCTGATCAACGATTTGCCCTGCAGTAGATTCGGCAACGGAAGGGCGAGCTATGTTCTTTAAAGGCCAGGCCAATACGTCAGCTGCAAACATCATGCTGTTATGGCTTTGGCTGAATCGGCACTGGGCTCGAAATCCTTGCTGGTACTTTGCTTCCTGGTGGTTTTCGGGCCTTGCATGAATAAAGCACACTTCCATTACGGGTATCAGCCGCCCCGTCAGCTGTTCTGCCAGATGAATAATTCCCGAAAGTACGCTTTCGCACACTAATCGCGCAGCCTTGTGCTGCTGGAAATGGGCTCGCCAGATCAGTCGAATATTTCCGCCGTCAGATTCAATGCGAGAGGTGCCCAGCCGATGTACCAGTCGCTCAAGAGTCATCACCTGATGCAATGCATGGCCTAAGGTCAGAGATTTTTCGCGCAGATTGACGAGGGCCTCACCTAGCACATCGAAGTTTTCCAAGCCTGCATTTTGACCTGCTTTTATACCGAGCAAGGGATCATGAAGAAGCTCGCTTGCACTAAGACAAAGTCGAAAGTAGTCCTCTACTGCGACAATTTCCGGAGGGTTAATCATCCATAAATCGCTAACTGAAATAGCATCAGCAAGGGCAGATAAGCGGCCGCCTTGTTGAAGGTAAGCCACGAGAATGGGCTGAATATACGCTCCAACCACAAAGTTTAGCGGGTGATTTCGAGAGGCGTCTGACTCTGGTTTGCTGATGGTTTTTATCGCCTTTTAGTAATTTTGATTCGTAATCAAACAATTAAGCTACGTTATAGCAGGCTAGGATGCTTTTCAATCAGCGAGTCATAGATCCCAACACAATTATAGAAGGGGCGGTATATGGGCAGCGTTCTCAAAACCAGCACGATTGAAAGCAGCATCATCAAGCCGATCAAGCATTTCGAAGAGGCTCGAAAGTGCAATACTGCGCACTATCGGCTGGAAGCCATGCGTAAAGCGGCGATCAGCTTCCGTGATGACATGCTGGCAAAGCCTCAGGCTAGGTTTTATCAAAGCATGGGGTTAATCCGCGTGCCGTACCCCAGCAAATATGCTTTTCTGAACTGCAATGTTATCCCTAACCCCTATATCCATATTCTGAATCGCGTGTTTATTGTGCAAGTTGATAGTGAAGAAGGTGTGAAAACAATATTGCTGTCACCGTCAGATGCCGAAGCGAACGCAGAAACCCCGTACTTCAGGAAAGTGATCGATAAGGCTGGACCGCTCAAAGCGTTGGTTAGGAAGTTTCTCGCGCCTGAAATCAACACAGTCGAAGCGTGCTTAAAACAAGTTGGTTTGACGCCGGAAGACGTGGATTACATAAGCTATGACCATTTGCACACTCAGGACATTCGTCGCTGGTTGGGAGATAGCAAGAATCCAGGTTTGTTCCCCAATGCCAAGCTTCTGGTGATGAGAGAAGAGTGGACTGCGGCTAATTTCCTGATGCCACCACAGTTCGATTGGTACTGCCCCAATGGATTGGCGGGTGTTCCGGAAAGTCGCATTATTCAACTGGATGGAGATGTGATGATTGGTGACGGGCTGGCACTGATTCGTACACCTGGCCATACCGTTGGAAATCATTCATTTGTGGCGCATACACCGGAAGGTTTGAAGGTAACCAGTGAAAATGGCGTTGGGCCAGATTGCTACGCGCCTCTGCATTCACGGATTCCTGGCCTGAAGAAATACGCGCAGCAAACCGGCATGGAAGTGATTCTGAATGGCAACACCCTTGAGGGCGGGCTTGATCAATACATTTCTATGGTGGTTGAGAAAACCATTGCTGGTAACCATCCGCTGTATACAGATTTCCCAAATATGGCGAACTCCTCCGAGCTAACCAGTTATTGGGGTTTTCCCGGGTACCGGCCAACCGTCACCTATGGCGATTTAAGCTTTGGTACTGTTTACAAAAAGAGGTCGCCTAATGTTGCGATAGCCGATTCGGTTTGCTTGGAGTCGTTATGAATATATTTGGATTGTGGGAGGGCTTTTATAACGATCCTTGGTTTTGGCAGTTTCCCATGGCCACACTGGCCATCAGCATGGCGGCTTTTTTGCTTGTCGCAACGCCTTGGACAATCGTTGCTTGGTTGGATCCCGTCTCGCTGAGAAAATATAAAATTCAACAGAAACCGTTTGAGGTTAAAAAGTTTTTGCTGCCGTCTCTTGGGCGTATTCTTGTTAATAACGCTATTTTGGCTTCGCTGCTGGTGCTGAGCTGGCCGCTGCTAAAACATACTGCCGTGCACAACAACGAGCTGCCTATCTGGTATGTAATTTTGGCGCAATTGCTGTTTTTCGTGCTGCTAGATGATTTTCTGTATTACTGGATGCATCGTTACATGCACGAGAACAAGTGGTTGCTGAGGCATGTGCACAGCGTGCATCACAGGGTTCGTAACACCTGCGGTATCAACGGCAACTATATGCACTGGCTGGAGTATTCGTTAACCGCAACGCTGACCCTGATAGGCCCCATTCTTTTGGGAGCGCATCTGTATGTCGTATGGATTTGGGTAATTATCCGGCAAATTGAAGGTGCAGATGGCCACATTGGCTATGACATTCCCTGGAACCCGGTGCACTTGCTACCTGTGTACGAAGGCCCTGTTTATCACGATTTCCACCATGCTAAATTCAAAGGCAATTACGCTGGGTTTCTACCGTATCTTGATAAATACATGGGTAAAACACACATACCTGCGTACTTGAGGTATGTGCAAGGGAAGAAGAGAGGCTTAACAGCGGTAGAAATTGAGCAGCAGGAGAGTGTGCAACAAACAGCTGGGAAGACCGGCTAACGAGCACTGACAAGCCAACTCGTCAGTGCTCTATAGGCCTAAATAAGAGCCAAGGCCGAGCAAAATACCTAAGCCCATGATGGCAAAAATAGCGGCGACCACACGATGTATCCATGTGGTTGGTAATGAGCTGGCGAACTTGTTACCTAGAAGCACGGCGGGAGCATTGGCCAAGAGCATACCCACAGTGGTGCCAAGAACGACTGCGATAAAACTTTGGTACTGGGCGGCAAGCGCGACCGTGGCTATTTGGGTTTTATCGCCCATTTCAGCAAGGAAAAATGCGACGACGGTGGTGCCAAAAACGCCTAATGACACGAACTTGGCATCACCTTCGTCGAGCTTGTCGGGAATCAAAATCCAGATAGCCATGATAATGAAACCAATGCCGAGCACCCAGCGCAAAACCTCGGCATCTAATAGATGAGGAATCCACGTGCCAAGCGCACCGGCCATGCCATGGTTAAGCAGTGTCGCTACTAAAATGCCGAAGATGATGGGGGCTGGCTTACGAAATTTCGCAGCCAGCATAAAAGCCAATAGCTGGGTTTTATCACCCATTTCAGCAAGCGCCACGATACCGGTTG